>Ga0307942_1001117_pt1 | contig 20861 bp, 25 predicted proteins | sample OrgLakmetagen175_FD_201846 | JGI IMG/M metagenome (GOLD analysis project Ga0307942, IMG submission 201846) | Saline water microbial communities from Organic Lake, Antarctica - #175 | ecosystem: Environmental > Aquatic > Non-marine Saline and Alkaline > Saline | place: Antarctica: Organic Lake... | reverse complement strand
CTTGCATTACATCAAAGCGCCACTTTGACCATACCAAAGTGCCACTTTGATGACCTAAAGCGCCACTTTGACCAACCAAAGCGCCACTTTGACCAACCAAAGCGCCACTTTGACTAACCAAAGCGCCACTTTTACCACTCAAAGCGCCACTTTGACCAAACCAGAGCGCCACTTTGACCAACCAAAGCGCAACTTTGACCATACCAAAGCGTCACTTTGACCATACCAAAGCGTCACTTTGACCGTACCAAAGCGCGCTTTACCTCCGCATTTAAAAACGACTCAAGCTCGCTTGCAAACAGCGAGACGCAAGCGCCATCAAAGTGCGTTTCAAAGCGTCTGGCTGTCGGGACAGTGCTCTTCATTCTGCACGCTTAGGCACGTGGAATTTCAAGCCCAGGGATGAGGGCGCTTTTTCTGCCGGCATGTGCACCAGAGGCTTCAGTACTGGCCCAAAACAAGCAGACGACCTGAACAGACTACTGCCAGAGGAACAGCAGGCTGGTGCGCGTTAAGTACTTGACTGTGCCCAATGTGCACACCTGTGCTTCCACAATTAAAGCTTCATTGCTTCTTAGCTTCAAATTGCTGGCAGCTGCTTCATCAGTCTCATCATTACGTTATGTTACGCTTTTACGTCCTAATTATGTGCACATATGGGTATGACTTGCCAAATAAACGTATATGTTCCCTGAGATTCAAGTTAATTGTAGGTGTCCAGCTTCTTATACACATGTTTCAGGCTTGAACCATGCACATGCTTGCACAAATTACAAGTTTTACAGTTGTTCCCTTGGCTTTTTATCCGACTGTTCTAACGCTGTTCAGTCATGCGCTTGCAAGCTTCAGGTCGTACAAATCATTTTTCAAGCTTCGAACGGCCTGTCGAATATTTCGTTTATCTTTCAAGGGACTGTTTTTTCATGCTCTACTCGTCAAAGGGCACAAGCTTCCCTCCAAAGTTGAAAAAAAGCAAACTAACTTCACCTGCTGTTTACAGGCACATCTTCCAACAGTCAGGCACGTGTCAAGCTGCCCTGGAAAAGCAGAGGGGGCAGCCGTAAGGCTGAAGCTTATCAGGGGATGCACTTGATGGAGGTGAGAGCCGGCTACTCCAGTTACTCTAAATTAATGATGCCCTGCCTACTTGTAGGCAATTGCCCATATTTGCTGCAGAAATATAGCGTGCATTATTGCCAAGTGCATTTTGGTTGCTAACCATTTCCATCTGTTTGCCTAACGTTCAAACAACCTGGAAATTGATAGCTGATGCATTTATAACAAAAAATATGCAGGGTTTTCTCAGGCACTTGTTCCCATGCCAGGGAGGTGCCTGCGTCATCTGACAAAGGCAAACGGAAAACGGTCAGGTTCCCCAGCTGGCCAAAATAGGAAACAAGAGGAGTGGTCGGCTGGTGCGTGTTTATTTCTTTGTGTACTTGGTCAAAAAAGAAGTTGTGCACAGGAGGCGTTTTTTTGGAAGGCACATATACTTTTTGGGGTGGACACGTGGACACCCCTGTGGGACCGCCCACCCCCAAAATAAACCTTACTGTATGTGCCCTCACCAGACAAAAAAGGGTATCAATCTGCTCCCTTTTGAATATTGCATCCATCTGCATACTCATCAAGATCTGAAACTGAAGTGTTGCAGAGTTACGGGGAAAAAACTAAGATACGGACGCCCATGCATACACAACCTACTAGGCACCCACTACAACTGCTGGCTTTCACAGCCCCACATTGCTTCCACTTCTTCATAATTCCAGCAACTATCCCATGCTGGCACAATCCTTGAAGTTTGGAGTGAATTTTGCTCCATTGGCTTGACCCACCCCACGGCCTGCACCCAAGCGCCTGTGCCTCTGACTTTTGGACGTGTCTATAGACCTCCCCCTTTTACCCAATTTGATCAAAAAGGGCGGCTATCGACTGGGCTTGAGCTGAGGATTCCGATGATATGTTTAAAAATCAGTGAAAGTGGCCCAGTTAAAACCTGGAGACCCCCCCCCTAAAAAACTTAAACCACATCGGGGAACCCCCCCCCCCCCCAACCCTCCCTCCCAGGTTCAGCGCATATATGTATACAAATAGATAGCTCTCAACGTCAGGATTCGGATACATAATTTTTAATTGATTTGCCGTCCAAACGTTATGCTTTCTGACGCATCCTGTTGTGCATGTGCAAAAAGAGCCAAAGGGCACCATTCTGCTGTTTTTTGTTTCGTGGCAAAGAGCTTTAGAGCAAGTACACACAAAACCTACTATACTCATTTAAATTAAATTAATTAAATTGGTGAAGGTGATTAGTGTGATGCTGGTATTTCACTTCTATCTTTTCGGCCTCCAGAATAATTGTTTCTTGTTACTTTTATGTACAGGTGATCGCGACATCTCATTTCCTGCTGTTTCTTTCAGGATCATCTTTTCCCACAAAAAGGCAATTGATGCATCTCCTCAGGGTAGCAGCAGAGGTAACAGCCGGAGAACTATTGCACAGCAGTTTTGCAAGCGGCAGAGGGGGGTTTGGGAGAAGACAGAGTGAGTAGAGGGGGAGCACTTGCAAACCGTCCTTTGCAACAATGGAGGCATATTTAGTTTTGCCTTGATTTCTTGAACGTTATCTTGTAGCGTTGGTGCCTTGACTTTCTTTCATTTAAGTGTTTCTGCACCATTCCAGTTCGCTTGCTCTTCAAATTCGACTACCCGTGGTTAGCTTGTTGGCTGAGCATTTTTCAGATTTCATAATAGTCTATTTGTCCCCCCCCAATTTGCATCAGCCATCAAACAAGCACCACCATAGCCTGGTTGTATATAACCTTATAATGCAATGCTTTCTTCAACAAAAAAAAACCTGTCAGCATTGCACAATTGCTTACCTTTGCATCCCCAGGCCTTCTCTTCTTTATTGGGCCGTGCAAACCAGATCTCTTTGACGAGTGATTTGTTTCCTCTGTCATAGAAGTAGAAGAATGTCATAAAATTAGAAGAAAAGGGTACAGTAGGCAGTGAAAAACACTCCTCACCTTAGCTAAAGAAAATGTGTAAGAGTTATAAGAGTCACTTTGATATTAGGGGGTCTCCCACCAAAGAAAAGAGAAAGAATGAATGGGATCAAGAAAGCTGCAGGCTTTGGCCTGAAACCGGCTCCTGATGAGATTTAATAATATACTATAAATCATATGCCTGATATCGACAAGTTTGGCAATGAAGACAGAATGTAAATGAAACTTGGAAGCAAGTTTCTTAGCTCTTTTAGAGTTAAACCCCAACTCAATTGCTCCAGCGTGTGATAGTTGTTGAATGTGCCACACACTCCCATAAGAATGGTGTTGAGGGCAACAAAGGCTCCTTGACGGATGGTGCAGAGGGTGCCTTTCTGTTGTTCCTGCGCGGCGCTCAGCTGGTTCTGTGGTCTAGTGTCCTCCAGTATTGATCTCGGTGAGGTGAATGTCACGTTGGAGAATGCTGAGGTCTTTGGGTCAGTGCTCCCCCCTCCGTTCTTACAGAAAAGAAAAGAAAAGACTCCGCTGGTAGTGATGACACAGCCAGCATGATTAAAGGAGGGGGTTACTAAGGTATCCGCACCAGGCAACCAATTGAAAATAAATTTATGTGGGTCAGGGGGGTTGTGTGCCGTAGCACCCGCCCGGACCCAATCCTTGACTGTTGCTTGTGTTATATTGCAGTGCATACCTGGTTTTTATGAGTGCAGATGCATGTATGATGGAGTGTTCATTCAGTTGTGTGTCAATTTTTTAATCTTATGGTAATCTAGATTAAGGTCTGCCAAAGGTTTGTCTGTACAGTCTTGTAGATAGTCCCCATACCTCCAACGAGGATCACGTGAAGCTCGACTTCCCTATATCCCCCCTTCGTCCTTACATTGTTCTTTCCTAGTTTTTACGGAGAGATGTATTTATAGTATTTATGGAGGCATTGGTTACAATGGTTACAATGGGGGGTGACCTTCAGCCAGGTTGTTTGGCTGATCGGCTGCTGACTGGTCTCAGCCAGCCACAAAAATAATCCTAAGCTTAGAAAGAAAGAGAAAAGGTCTAGTGTTCTGCTGAGAAAGGAAATGAGGCAAACAGTAAAGCAACTGGATGGCTGGAGGTAAATATGTTTGTCTAAGAAGCAGGATTACTTTTGTTTGAGAAGCAGGATGGGAAGACCACTTTGATATAATTTTAGACTTAGCTGTTGCAATAAAATAACCTTATTGTTCAAACCTAATCTCAGCAGCCCGACCCTAATTGCTGAAACAGAACAACAGCTGCCTTGCTTTTAACTCCTTTTTCAGCAGAACACTAAACCTTTTTATTTCTGAGCTTCTTGTAAATTTATTTGTGGCTGGTGCGAGGCTGGTGCACGACCAGTCAGCAATCGATCAGCCAAACTAGCATTTTACTGAAGGTCACCCCTCTCGTTGTAACCATTTATTTAGCCATAACCGGCCGTGCTGCAGTGCCTCAAAAACTTGCATAACCTGTTTACAAAACAGCTGGTAAGGAGTCGTGCGCCGCCAAAATACTACAGTAGACAAGAGGATGCTACACGTACAATACAAACATGCGAAAAATAGACAAGAGGATTCACGCACAATACAGAACATGCGACAACGCACACTTGCATATCCCTCAGACCGAAACAAATATGTAGCAACGCACCAGTAAATATGTAGCAACGCACCAGTATCTCACAATGTATAAACAAAGCAATATTATAGAAAAACTGAAGTGATAGAGAAGAAGGATAAGGCGAACGTCACGTCAGTCAGTCCCATGGCAGACCTGTACACACACAACCGGTCAAGCTCAACTTGGCAACAAAATTTTTGGGGGGCAGCGCTGATCACCGTCGTAGTCACAGATGTTCATTGCGACGACTCCTTGCCAAATGAATGAGCCTCACTAGACACCGATTTTGTTATTGGGTCACGCAAGGAAAGAGGGACACAAAGGTTGCAAAGGACTCTGTCTCCTTATCCACATCACAAGCCTAGAGGCTCATGCTTTGCTAACTGCCATCATGCACACACGCACGCTTGCACTCTGACAGCATACGAGGAAGTGCTAGGAGCTGTCTACATCGAAGCAAATGAATGGTGACGCCTTCGTCTTGGCTCAGTAGTTCTGCCCCACAGTCTGGAAATCTTTGTAATCCGTGGACTGCCGTTTATCCTCAATGGGTGAAAACTCTATCTGCTGTCGCATCTGTGAGCAAATGTATGTATGTATGTATGTATGTGTGTGTGTGTGTGTGTGTAACAATAACAACCAGAATTGAATTCCCAGTGATAAGCAGGCGTGAGCCTTCCATCCTGTGATCTGGGTACTAGCCTGACGTGAGCGCTGGACGTCTAACAAATGCTCCTTCTGGTCAGATCTTACTACATTGCAATTTTCTAAGATTGGCCAAGACCATACATACATATGAATATACGGTGTATATACAAAACCTTTAGCAGGGAAATTACCGTACAAACGGTCGCATATGGTGTGCATACACGGTTCTGGCCAACCCTACGCATATCGTACTCCCAGCAAACAGGGGGATCATAAACGCAAGGGTGCAATTTAGCGTCCTCAAATGCATGCCGGCCTGCTCCTTATGCCCATTTTGCTACAAGAATGCAGTGCCTGTTCTGAACATTTCTGCCCTGCTACAAGGCATTTCTGCCCTGCTTCAAGGCTACAAGCCCAATATGCTACAAGAATGCAGTGCCTGTTCTGAACATTTCTGCCCTGCTACAAGGCATTTCTGCCCTGCTACAAGACTACAAGCCCATTTTGCTACAAGAATGCAGTGCCTGTTAAACATTTCTGCCCTGCTACAAGACTACAAGCCCATTTTGCTACAAGAATGCAGTGCCTGCTAAACATTTCTGCCCTGAGCATCAGCAATGCAACACCACTCGGATCCAGACAAGAGCCAGGTCACCCACCTCAGGTGACAAACCAGCCTGCTCCTTCCAGTAATCCACTTGCTTTTTAAGGCGCAGCATATCCTTGTTGGCTTCGTTCTTGGACGCATCGTTCTGCATACCCAAATGCAAAAGCAGAGGCATAGTTAACAGTGGGGAGGCAATGCGGTTTTGACAGCAGCATGGCTTGAAGGGAAGCAGTGGTAAATGTTTCATCAGCCAAGCGTGAGTTGCATCATCAGCCAAGCACACGAAGGCACATGCTTAATTAAAGTGAAATAACCACATGCTTAAATAAAGTAAATTAATGCCATGGTGCAAACACGTCCAGCATGGAATAGGACGCTATTATGGGTTGAGCCGTCCAGCATCCCACCGTGCATGCATAAATATGTGCTGCCATGGAATTTTACTATGTGCTGCCAAAATCTGGGTCAGGCCAAAAAAGTGTCTTTCTGGTATCAATTAGCTCTTGCCACAATACAACAAACAACAGTAGCAAGGGAAGAAAAAATAGTACAACATTGTCCAGCAGTGTTAAAAGAGGAGGCGAAATCAGGATCGGCACGCCCCTGTGTTGTTTGCATTGAAACCGGCAACAAAGCAAGCGCGATGCGCTTATCTGGCACAAGGTTTAGCCATTAGCTTGATAGTGCGCACATGTGCGTGTGTGTGAGTATGTGTTTGAGTGTGTGTTTGAGTGTGTGTGTGTGTGTGTGTGTGTGTGTGTGTGTGTGTGTAAGAGAGTGTGTGTGTGCGTGGCTGTGTTCCCACACATGACCAAGCGTTCATGCCTTACCTTAATAGTGCGCACGCGTGTGGCATACTGCAGTGAGTTCTGTGTCTCTTCCAAATTGGCATCCGTGGGGGACACGTTCACAAACATGAGCGTCTTGGCGTTACCTGTGTGCGTGTGTAAGAGGAACATAATTTCAGAGAGATAATGTGTGTGATAGGGGTCAAAAGAGACAATTTTAGTGTGTGTACATGTGCGTGTGTAAGGATCAGTACTTGGGTGCAGGTGCGGGTTGACGCTGCGTCATTTGTTGAACTTTGATGCTAAGCGTGAATCAGAACAGCGCAGAGATCATGCCACAGCAATATGTAAGGGCTAACAGAATTCAAGCGAAGCTGCGCATTTGCACAGACCAGCAGAATAGACAAACTTTTTGCAACTGAAACTAGGAAAGTTGCTGCTAGCTATACGCACGCACAAACGCGCACGCGCTTACACAACCACACTTACCTCCCAAGGAGTCGCTCATGAGCATTGTGAGCTTATGGTTACGGTATGGGATGTGCGGCTGCTCGGTGGCAAGGGCAGAGATGACATCGCCTAACGCGCTGAGGGATTTGTTAATGGCTTGGGCCTCCTTCAGGTTCTCACCGGTGGAACCACTCTTCTTCACGCTGTGTGTGTATGTGCGAGTGTGTATGTGTGAGTGTGTGTGTGTGTGTGTGTGTCTAGCACTGTGTATGGGTAGCACTGTGTCAGTGAGGTGTTAAGGGACACGAACCCCTCTCACTTGTTTGACGAGTCAGTTGCAAGTTGCAAGTGAGGCGTATGTTGTTTGACTAGTCAGTTGCAAGTTTTAAGTGAAGCGTATGTTGTTATGACGCAGCAAGCGGGTACACAGGCTTTGCTCAACAGCAGACGTGTGGAGATACCAGGAAAATCTCACATGCACGCACACACACACACAAATGGACACGTACCGCTCAGATCCTGCCAGATCCACGAACGAGATTTTGCCACGAGCCACGCTTTGCGTTTGGAGGTTGGTGGACTCAATGGTGATGGCAATATCCAAGTGGGAGCGAGAGGACTCGCGGTTCATCTGTGTATGTGTGTGTGCGTGTGTGTGTGTTGCGTGTGTGCGCGCTCGGTCAACTGTGCCGACACCTGGTCAACCTTTGCCGCACATGAAACGCAGGATAGCACCAGCACATACTTACACACATGACAGCAAATAGGGACAGAATGTAGACGGCTTTGGATAGGTGTAAGACAGGAGGGAGGTGCACGGCACGTGTGGGCCTAACCCCAGACCATAGGATCTGCCTTTGAGTATGCACACCCACGCAAACCCTAAACAAAGGGCACAAAGCCCGCCTGATAGTGTTCAAGAGTATGCATGGGAGCAGGCACACTGTGTGGTGTGGGTAGCAACAGCAGCACCTGTGAACACAAATACACACACGCACACACACATACAAACATACACACACGCGCATACATGCACGCAGGATGCCAGGGGCATTACCTGTGTGCTGGCAGTGTGGCGGCGGTTCTGGCCAGCCTCAATAGCCTTCAGCAGCTGCTTTGCGCTAGTGACCTGTGTGTAAAAACACACACGCACACACACAAAGGTTCACGTTTCTAAAAGCGGGTGTTGGCGCCGTGTACTTCTGGTATGTAGTTAAAATAAGCACATCAGGCAAAAAAATAGGGCTGTGTTAAAGACGTGTGAGAACTAAACAACCGTAATCGAGAGTGACGCATTTCCACGCAAACAAGCATTGCTGCCTTAACGATGCTGCCAGTGCAACACAGTATTTGCACAAGGGTGCACACACCCACACACCCACCTCCACTACGGTGGCACCCTGCACTACGACCATGCCCTTGGAGTCCTTTTTGATCTCCAACTTTGGAACTTCCACCTGGCCCTTGGCATTCTTGGCAGGGGGGGGGAGCAGCAGATCCATGATGGTATCCTGCAGTGAGTGACGTGCAAGTTGTGGCAGGACTTACTACACGCACACATTCGTATAGTGAGCGACGTGCAAGTTGTGGCAGGACTTACTACACGCACACATTCGTATAGTGAGTGACGTGCAAGTTGTGGTAGGACTTACTACACGCACACATTTGTATAGTGAGCGACGTCCAAGTTGTGGCATGACTTACTACACGCACACATCCATATGGTGAGCGACGTGCAAGTTGTGGCAGGATTTACTACACGCACACATTCGTATCAGATGGCATTCTCAGCATGAATGAGGAGCAGCAGCTTCAGGGGGCTGCCCTGCGTCCCACAAGTGCATGCACCATCGTCACGTCATGAGTCTATCAGAGTCATGTGGAGTCATTGGTCACGTAGCACCATGCAAGCATTCTTAATTTGTACGCACACTTTTTGGATGGTTACTTGAAGCATGAAATATGATGCCAAAATCTAATTTGCCACTGGGTGGAAGACAGCGCTTCCTGCTCATAACTCTTCCAAAACCACCCCTAATGCACTCTCTGTCATACTCTGCCGCACCACCTCTCATCGCCTTCTTACAACTTTTCAAAAACCACCCCTTCACACACTCTGTCTTCCGCTGCCGCACCAACCCTCGTCACCTCTACCCCTGCCACACCACCTCTCATCGCACCCAAGGCTGACGTGCTCTATCTTCTGCTGCTGCACCACCTCTCATCACCACCCACCCTGCCGCACCACCTCTCATTGCACCCAAGGCAAACACACTCTCTGTCTTCCTCCGCTGCACCACTTCTCATTGCACCCAAGGCGCCTTCAACTAGATCGGTAGAGTAGCCTTTTCCCACACACACACACACACACACGCTTGACAGATTCAGGAAAGCGATATCCAACATGTGCAGCCCAACCCACCCACCCACCCAAACACACACCTGGTACAACTCAAGCATGTAGAGCGTGATGCTGAAGGTATACTTGCCGGAGTCACGATCAGTGATCTGCAAGAATGTGCAAAAAAGGAGTGCAAGGGTAAACATATACCCAAAGAGCTGACGCTCTTGATCTGCAGATACGTATTGTGAGTGAGCGCATGCATCATGCTTGTTGGCCAACACATGAAAAGAAGCTCATGGATGGGCAGGAACCGAAGACAAGTGGTCGACATCGACACAGAATATTGTGTGTGCGGTAACAAAATTGAGTTCTCAGTGCAGGGAAACACCATCACACGGAGGAGGTGAAGCCAGACTGTTATGAGTGCAGATACGCTGCTCCAGCGAGCCACACACAGACACACACACAGACTGTTATGAGTGCAGATACGCTGCTACAGCGAGCCACACACACAGACTGTTATGAGTCAGATACGCTGCTCCAGCGAGCCACAAACAGACACACACAGACTGATATGAGTGCAGATACGCTGCTACAGCGAGCCACTAAAGAGGCCACACTACTGTTATCAGCTAGTAAATGCTTTTCAAAGCACAACTCACCTTGAACAGCTCGTGGATTCCGTGCCTTGTTAGGCCTGGCTCCTCGTCTGAACCGTAGATGGTGAAGGTCTTTCCACTGCCCGTCTGCAGGTGTACAGAACAATTAGCAGTGGCCGTGTGTGTGTGTGTGTATGAGTGTGTGTGTGTGTGTGTCGTGTGCATTTGTGTGTCAGTTTCATGTACTACCATGGTGGTTTTTGCTGCCTACCTTTTAACCGAGAGGCTAGTGTCAGCACAACGATGACTCTCAAGTAAGTTCAACCATACTTATACTAGTCTAGCGTGAGCAAAGCCACATGCTTACGCGTTCTTTCACACACCACACAAGTAAGATAAACATGACAACGTCTCTTAAGTGCATCATCATTCCCACAAAACCGACAAACGGCGCACCTGGGCCGTGCACAGACACGCAGGCCATCCACTATGCTCTCTTGAATTACTTGGATAGAACATGCCAACTTACTCTGTTAATCTGGGGTGTGTTTGTGGAATGCACTCATGGCCTGCGTGTGCACTGCACCGATGTAGCACCCGGTACGCTTGTGGTGTGCACAGACACCAGAATGGACGGGAAACTATGGAGCACACGCACCTGGCCGTACGCAAAGATGCAGACGTTGAAGCCATCCACCGCGCTCTGTATCAAGTGCTTGGTGTCCTCAAACACGTTGCCTTGGCTGCGGCAAGGATCAAACACCTATATACATCACGGGGGGTGGCACGGAGCGTCGGTTTACATGCTTGAGTAAACGCAACCACTTGTTTGCTCTGACGCTTCCAAATACCCAGGGATGCGGCATAGAGGTTTGAATGCTTCCAAACACCTAGGAATGCGGCTCAGGGGGAGACAGGGAATGATGGTACGTAGTTGAGATGAACCAACCGCTCATTTGCTCTGATGCTTCCAAACACATAGGAATACGACACAGGGAGTAGCATTGTACGACACAAGGATTAACATCCATTGAGGCATACATAGCGATGTAACCTTACCTTACTTACCACAGGGAATAGCATCGTACGACACAAGGAATAACATTGGATGACACAAGGAGTGGCATTGGATGACACAGGGAGTAGCATTGTACGACACAGGGAATAATGTTGGATGACACAGGGAGTAGCATTGTACGACACAGGGAGTAGCATTGTACGACACAGGGAATAACGTTGGATGACACAAGGAATGGCATTGGATGACACAGGGAATAACATCGTACGACACAGGGAATAACATTGGATGACACAAGGAATGGCATTGGATGACACAGGGAATAACATTGAATGACACAAGGAGTGACATTGAATGACACAGGGAGTAGCATTGAATGACACAGGGAACACCATCGTAGGATGGCGCGTGGTTGAGTCAACACAAAGTGGACACATCCGCTTATTTGCTCTGATACTTGCAAACACTTAAAAAAGGCGGCATAGGGAATATGTTGAAACACGTTGGAATGCAGCACAAGGGGTGGCAGAGAATGATAGTGTAGTGGTAGGACGGTACGTGGTAGGAATGCGGCAAAGGGATTGGCAGGGCAGGATGGCACGTGGACGAGTAGACACAGAGCCACGTTCGCTCTGACATTTGTGAACACATAAGAGGGAAATAAATAGCATACGTGTCTATCTACATGTACAAATCAGTCGAGCAGCACAGGAGGAGGCCCTTGATTGTTCAAGAGCTGATTTTCACAATAGGCTTGTCGCAAGTTGTAGTGTTGCCGCACAAGGAACGGTGGCACGTGATCTGAGGTTTTTCTGATCCAAGGTTTTCGGCTGTGTAAGCAATGCAAAAAGGTGAAGTAACAGATTCGTAGCGATAAAAACAGCGTTGCACAGGTATATGGTGACACGGTGACACATGACAAAGGGTAGTAGACAGACGCAAAAGATGGCATATGCAAGACACAGTCAAGTGTGCAGAAGCATCCAATAACAAAGGGTAGTAGACAGACGCAAAAGATGGCATATGCAAGACACAGTCAAGTGTGCAGAAGCATCCAATAACAAAGGGTAGTAGACAGACGCAAAAGATGGCATATGCAAGACACAGTCAAGTGTGCAGAAGCATCCATCAACACGCATGAATGCGCACCTGGTCAAAGTTGTATTCCCTGTGCTTCTTCTCGTCGCGCCAAGCGTGTGTGATGGTGAGCTCATCAGGGAGTTGAATGGCAAAGGCCTGGCCCTTGTCCTGTGCGTATTTGTGAGTGTGCATGTGCATGTGCATGTGCATGTGTGTGTGTGAGTGTGTGTGTGTGTGTAGTGTGAGTGTGAGTGTGAGTGTGAGTGTGTGTGTGTGTGTGTGTGTGTGTGTGTGAGATTGGTGTATGAGTGCGACCTTGTTACGTGTAGCCTAACTGCAGCTGGAGATGGCTTGCATCCTTCCAAGCAAAGGATAGGCCACACGCAAAAACATTGCATACATAAATGCAGCCGACGACAGCCCCCACTCAATCCAAGTTGCGGTCAGCTGCACACACATGCACTGCTACACAATGTACGCACGCTTCGCACAAACATGCAGCTGATGACAGCCCTCACACCTTTTCAAAGTTGAGGATCGGCCGCACGCGGCAGTACACGCGGATCTTGCCCTTCAGGTCCTCCATCATGTTGAAAGCACGCTTGCGTGTGACTTGCTCTTCACGGTACAGTTTCTCTAGCTCATCTAGGCGCTTGGCCTGCAAGGAATCGTTTCAACGGTGGAGACCTGTACTTTCCACGTGCCTATAGTTGAGCACAATCACATGTAAGCACACAAGCACACATATACAGGCAAAAGCATGCACGCATACACACACGCACGCACACACACACCTGGTGTTCGATAATGCCCGCCTGTTGCTTGTCCTTGCGCTCAATGTCACCTCTGAGCTCGCGCAGCTCTTCCAGCTCCTGTGCATCAAACTTGTTCTGCGCGCACGCAAGCATACAAACACACACAAAGGGCATGTTAACGACAGGGACGAGCGCCAGCTGAATTTTTGACGCTCATTCTGTGCAAAGCACACACACACACTCTCTGTGCAAAGCACACACACATGATTGTGTATGTGAGTATGTGTGTGTGTATTTTCAAAGGCACATCAAATGCCTGAGCAACAGTTGCATTTTGGTGGCAAAAGCAACAGTCGTGAGTTTGGCAGCAGACTCACTTTTTTAGGCAGCGACAACGGAAGCATGCACACATAATCATACCCAAGTGCATGCTCATTTACATGCATGTGCACGTGGACATACCCACAGATACGAGCACGTACATACACAAATAACAAACCCACACTTACGTGCACGCACGCACGCACGCACCCACCCAACCACCCACCTGCTCTGTGGATTCCTTGAGCTCGTTGTAAAGCGCATTGATGCTGGCCAACTCCTCCAAGATTTCACTGATCTTGCCATCCTTGGTCTTGAGTTGGCCTCGCACATCACCCTGCGAGCTGTCCAGCTTGAGGCGCAGCTCAGCTGTCTCCTGCAGAGTTCAAAACACACAAAGTATGTGAGTACAATGAAAATCACTGCTTGGGTCAGACTCATGTGTGACTTTGCGAGCTGCCCCGCTGGAGGCGCAGGCCAGCTGTCTCCTGGGGATAGGTAGTGAGTTCACTTCTCGAGTTGTTGAGTTGAGTTGGCAATGCATGTCGTTCTGCTGTCCAGCTTGAAGCACAATGCATGTCGTTCTGCTGTCCAGCTTGAAGCACAATGCATGTCGTCCTGCTGTCCAGCTTGAAGCACAATGCATGTCGTCCTGCTGTCCAGCTTGAAGCACAGCTTTCAGGTGCCTCTTGCTAAAACAGGACATCACTGTTTTGGTTTGAAATCGTCGCCCTGTTCTTGGTTTCTAATATTAGGATGAAAACCAGCCAATTCTTGACGTTTCCAGCCAATTCTTACAGCATTGCAGTGCAGCATGGTGCACGACAGGAAGCAGCTCTTTCAGACGGTTCACAACACCTCTGACAACGACACGAGTGGCCTGTACACCCCCATCAAATCACAAAGTTTCAGATCGGTTGCCGCATGGGGCACAACAAAAAGAGGCGCTTTGTGATGACTCGCAACACAGTTAGGGTTTACGCCCAACGACGACGAGAGTGGCTATTTCCCCCCTCCCTGCTGTTTGCACGCTCCAGTCGCAGCACCCTCTTCCTCCGCAAGTTGTATAGGCCACTAAACTGCTACTGATTCAGCTTAAACCGTATAATGCACTCCTTGCCCGATTCTGCTGCTGCATCCTACATAAAACTCTTAAAACACCCCCCACCTGGTCCTTGGCGCGCTCCAGGCGCTGCATCTTCTTCTCCATCAGCTCCTTCTCCTTCGTCAACTGGCCCACCTGTGTGTGTGTGTATGTGTGTGAGTGTGAGTGTGTGTGTGTGTGTGTGCTTGTTTATGCATGAGTGAGTTGTGGATGTATTTGACGTATAACGGAAGACGACCTTTCCACGTTGGGAAACCCATTTTAGCCCCCAGAACAATGTTTCATGGCGTCCTTGATGTTACACACACACTCATAGCTTAGGTGGGTACAAAAGTGCTATTTTACTAACTTCTGCAATGACCCAACATGCATGCATCCGCGCCACCTCCTTCTCCAGTCTTGTCAGGAGACGAACAAAGAATATAACCTGCCCATGAAGCTGCCCAGGAACTTGCTCATGCAATGCACACCACCAATTACGGGGCCACACCTTCTTCTCCAGCCCGGCAGCTCGCTCTGTGGCTTCTGACAGCTCACGCGTGCGTGCTTCCACTGCACTCTCCAGCTCAGCCATGCCTGTATTTGTGGCGAGCACCAGTGTGTGTGTGTGTGTGCATGTGCGTGTGTGTATGTGTGTATGTGTGTGTGTGTATGTGTGTGTGTGCGCGCGTGTGTGATATTGACGCAGGAAGTAGGCGTTTCACTCTCCAGCTTGACCATGCTGATGTTCATGGTGAGCACCGATGCGTTTGTGAGTCAAGGCCATTTAGTTCCACAGAGAGTAATGGTTTTCTGGAAAATGATGCACAACGTTTTCTGCTGTGGAACCGACATCCTTAGCAAAGCAGGTTATGTCACCACCCACCACACAAAAAAAACAGATGCACGCATGCACGCACACCCACGCAAGCAGCACTGAGCAGAGCCTACTCTCTCTGCCTTTTGTGTTCTGTAATTTGTGTGTGCAGGCATTGACCCACCCACCCACAGCACACCCACAAACGTGTACACGAACACGCACACAAGCACATGCCTGCAGCATTAGCAGAGTCTCCGCCACCTCCGCTCCCTTCCCCGCCTTGAGGTGCATTTTCGGCAGCAGCCTTGGCCAACGACAGCTCTGAGCGCAGCTGGTCGCACTCCATGGTGAGCTGGGCCACAGAATCCTGCAGGAGCGTGAGCACATTTGAGTACAGACACGTGTGTGAGTGCATGTAAGTGTGCGTGTGTGTGTGTGTGTGTGTGAAATCAGTGTGCATGTGGTTGCCTGGCAGGAAGCACAGCTGGTTGAGCTGCACACACGTACACGTATGAACACATGCACACACACTCACTCTCTCTCTCTCTCTCTCTCTCTCTCTCTCTCTCTCTCTCTCTCTCTCTTACACAATCACCTGTAATGCGCCCTTGGATTCCTCCTCCTTTTTCATCTGGTCGTTCACGTCCTTGATCTCCTCTTGGAGCTGGTCTTTGGAGTACCTGCGACAGGCAAAGGTGTCCTCATAATTGTTACAAAACATGCATGAATCAAACACAATGTTCTGTTGTTTAATGCATGGTAGAAGGTCTACGCCCCCTGGCTCTAATGCCTTTTACCTTCTGCGCCAGGTAAATAAAGCAGTACCTTCAAATGTCTGTCCGTGTAAATTTTCAGGGCACACACACTTGCACACACAATTTACACTCTCTCACCATGGGCATGGACCGCTCTCATCAAAATATGAAAATTAACCTTCAACGACCGAGCCTGAACCAACGCATGCTACACACACACACGCACGCACACACACACACAAATTGGCGATACCCTCTTCACACTGACCTGGCCTCGTCCACCTCCCGCTGCAACGCCTCCAGCTTTTTGTGCGCATCCTCCAGCGACTTTTGCAGCTGAGCCACATGCTGCTCGTACTTGGGACCAAAGTTGGCTTGGGCCAGGCCGAGTGCGTTGTTGCCTGCCTTGCCCTCACCAGTCAAGGCCTTGGCCTGCGTGCAAGTGTGTGTGTGTGTGTGTGTGTGTGTGTGTGTGTGTGTGTGTGTGTGTGTGTGTGTGTACGTGTGCGCATTTGCAGACGCATGTGTATGTGTATGTGTGTGTGCGTGCGTGTGCGTGTGCGCATTTGCAGATGCATGTGTATGTATGTGCATATATGTGTGTGTTTGTGTGTGTGTGTGTGTTTGTGTGTGTGTGTGTGTGTGTGTGGTGTGTGTGTGTGTGCACGTGCACAGTCGCTGATAGGTGGTAGGCAAATCTATGCTAGTAGGTATTTAGAGGAGGCTGAGAGATGATGTGTCAGCCTTAGAGGTCCAAAAAGTTGAGGGTCATCACTCTTAACATGCAGCGTGCACACCCACATGCATGCACATGATCTGCAGGCACAACTGACATAAAGGGTTTCATGTGCATTACGAGCAGACGCATGCACTTCAAGTAGTCCCTCTCTCTCATTCATGGTGTGAAAGGTTGCTGCACTTCAAGTAGTCCCTCTCTCTCATTCATGCTGTGAAGGGTTGCAACCTTGCACCCACTTTTACAACGTGAGCCACTCAGGACTACCTACGGAAGAGTTATAAGGATGATATAAATCCACTGTTTACACACACACACACACCAATAGGTAAGCCAAAACCTGACAATGTTGCTTAATGTGCGTCTGCAGAGCCGTGCACACATTCACCTGCAAGCCAAAGTGCACACACACATACACACACGCAGGCACCATCATCTCTCCAACACGCACAACACCTTAGAGTAGCGCTTCATCATGATGTCGTTGATGTGCGTCTGCAGGGCCATGCAAATGTCCTCTCCCTGGCGCGTTTCAAACTGAAAGATGTGCAGCACGCCAGCCACGCGCATCTTGAAGAACACCTGTGTACGTGAAAAACACATTTACGTGATGCACTACTCAGGACTCATATCGTGACGGACAGAAACACACACACACACAAACACACACACATGCGCACATGCACACAAGAGTCGAGGTTGTGCACATGCAATCACTGTTCTTGAGCTTACAGGACGAAACATACTTTTGACTGCAGCAGCCGATGAGGAGCCAAAACAGCGTGATGAGACACACAAACACAATTACAAATTCACACACACAAAACTTGATGTGCACTACCCCCCTTTGTACACACGCTTACAGCAGTGGAGGAGGAGCCAAACTGCAAAATGATGCACACACACATACACACACACACTTGCGCTCAGGGAGTGTGCACGCGCTTACCGCAGTGGAGGAGGAGCCAAACTGCATAATGTCCCTGAGCTCTGCTGAGTGTAGGTACTCCTTTGGCACAGGCCTGTTTCAGGGTTCAGGCACAGATTAAAATTGTGTGATGCAAAAGATGGAATGGGCAATGGTAGTATTTCACATGGAAAAAAAGGAGTGTGCAGCGCGTAGGGTTGGCCAGAACCGTAAAAATCCACGGTTCGATACCAATGGTGAACTAACATATGGGTTATGCCCCTGCTTCATTCCCCTGCTAAATTCCTCTGCAAAATCAAGAGTTTTGATATTTAAGGTCCCACAGGACGTATGTACAGCAAGGAACAGCTTAGCCAAATCAAACGGAATGGGCTGAAGGACTGTCAATTGTAGCGGGTTGCCCAGGAATTACGGGAAGATAATTCCAAATCCCCTGAAAGAACAGAATTCAATTCCTGTTTACCACAGGCAACCCGCCATGAAATAATTATGGTTCCTCAACGCTAGGTGGACTCTGCTGTTTGACACATGTATGTATGCTGTCGGGTGATGGGGATGACAGCTTGAATATGAAGTGCAAACCAGCCCAGCGCTGATGCTCCGGCTGCTGAGGAGTTTGCAGCTGCTGGTTCTGAGGGGTCAACAGGAAAACGGTGGACTTCCAGAAGATCAACGCCGACGTGCTGTCCTTCCGTGCGAGCTCCATGGCGACCACCTACAACTTCACCGACGTCTTAAAGCCATACACCCACACCCACACCCACTCAAAGCCCGCGTCTTCAAACATTGTTGACCTATTGTATCTCATGCTAAAGTGGACGTGCACACCTGACATGCTTAACCGTCCACATAGGAGCATAAGGTCGTCGTGGTCTCCTAGAAAGGTCTTTCATTGCGATATATAAATCACGACGACTGCAGCAACTCCCATGTGGATCACGTGGCTCACTTGTTGGGTGAAATCATGTCATTCGGAGCCCTATCTGACTCTGGGACTTCATGCCTCATTGCGACCTTCCTGGAGCACGTTCTACCTCGTGATTACCAGGCGTCATGATTGTGCAGGCGTTGCGCGTGGATTCTTAATCTAGAAGGCTGGGGAGCAGCACTTGAAAACACGGTGCAGGCAACCCGCAAATTTAATTTGACTTTCCCTGACGCACCAACCCATTTTTCAACCCCCCCGGTATCTTCACATTATTACAAGGTGAGACATACGCATTACATGTTCTGCACAAGCGTTGCCTGAAAGCGCCACGGTGTAATATACAGCTCTGGGGACATCAATGCTCTGGCCAGACCTACTGATATGTGTAGGGTTGGCCCAAACCGTATATGGGATTTCCGTCTACGTATATATACGCTGAATAAACCGTATATATACGTATTTTCCGTATAAACTGTATATATTCCGTATTTTGAAATTTCGATTTCTCAGAATTTAATTTTAGGGGGGTCATTTTGAAGCTCTTGAAAAGCTATATAAACGTATCCAACTTAGTTGTGACAAAAAACACTAAAAGGTTGGGAAGCTATGCTTGCCCAAAAAGGCCAAAACACAAAGGTATACACGGTCACTGTCACGAGACCCCTTTTCTTCCCCCGCCCCATCAACTTACCCTGTTTGTGTATGCACACTTCTGTGTGTGTGTGTGTGTGTGTGTGTGTGTGTGTGTGTGTGTGTGTGAAAAGAGGTACATGCATGCATGCGTGTGCGTGTGCGTGCATGTGTGTGTGCATTTGCGCGCGTGCATGCACACGTGTGCGTGCGCATGCTTCTGTGTGCGTGTGCGTAAGCATTCTTACATGTGTGTGTGTGCGTGTGCTTGCTTACGTGTGCGCGAATATGCGTGTGCACGTGCTTGCTTATGGTTGTATGTATGCGTGGGTGCGTGCATGTGCGTATACATTTGCGTGCGTGCTGAGGTTCGTACATGCGTGCGCGTACATGTGTAAATGCGAGTGCATGTACCTTTTCGCACGTACGTGTTTTTTTGTGTGCATCTGTGCACACAGGTTTGCGTGCGTGCATGTATGTGTGCGCGTGCAGGGGTGCGTGAATGCAGATGTGCGCGCATGCAGGGCTGGGTGCATGCACATATGCGTGAAGAGTGTGCGTGTGTCGTTCCTGTTCCTGCATCATCTCCGCCCTGGAAACCTTCAGTGGGGTTGGCTTGCATGCACTGCTCATACTCAAATCCTGGTGCTCCTGGTGTTGCTGCTTCTTAACCCCTTGCTGCGAACCACTGGCTGCTGTTGGACCTTAGCGGATTCCCTTCCACGAGGGACGATGCTGTTCAATACCACAAAAACATTGTTAAATATTGCCCGGATGCAGGGCTTTGATTTTTGTGGTCTTGAAGGCCAGTGGAAGGTCACTTTTCGACCACTTATTCAGACCGTATATATACGCCGGCTAAAATTCACATACGGTGTATACAAATACGGGTACGGAGAAATTTTATTTATACATATGTATATTTACTTATACGGTTTGAACCAACCCTAGATAAGTGCTTAGGTTGCACTTTTGTACGTAATCTGCACGTAATCTGCATGTATGATAAGGATCATACGAGCACATTCACATACACACACTCACATGCACGCACGCGTACAAAGTAGACACACCTGAAGAAGTGCACACCACGCTTGTTGATGCCCAGGATGAGCTTGGCAGGCAGCAGCCCTATGGGGTCCTCAATGCGCTTCACAGGGAAGAAGATAGAGTTACCTGCACAACACACACAAATGACCGTGTGTCAGCACAAATATAAGGACAACATGCAAGGCTTCTTTATATGCTCACACACCACACACAGACAAACACACACGTGCATACGTGCACGTAGATCACACGTACGTACGCACACATACACACACGTGCATGCGTGCACACGTACGCACACGCACTCACACACCATAGGTGCACACAAGCACACGCACATGCACCATGCATGCCTGCATTCTCCCCTCATACTAGAAGGCCTTTGTAGCAGCACGACATTTGACACGACACGAGCGCAGCACAACAAAGGGAGCACACATTGCCCTGGATCTGCTCACACATAACTATTTCCTGGCGTGACCTCCACACTTTTACGCATAAACAGCGCAAACACACAAATTGTAGGCTCAAAACGCAGACTGCGCACGTGTGCCAGAAACTTCAGAAGCCTTACTATACCTCCATGAACAGCTCACATCTACGACGTACACATCCACACCCCCACCCACATCCACATTCATCCACATACGTACACACCCCCACCCATATCCACATTCATC
>Ga0307942_1001113_pt1:15000-20883 | contig 20883 bp, 13 predicted proteins | sample OrgLakmetagen175_FD_201846 | JGI IMG/M metagenome (GOLD analysis project Ga0307942, IMG submission 201846) | Saline water microbial communities from Organic Lake, Antarctica - #175 | ecosystem: Environmental > Aquatic > Non-marine Saline and Alkaline > Saline | place: Antarctica... | reverse complement strand
AGTTTGACAAGCGTCCAGTTCCAGCAGCAGGAGCAGCAGCAGCGGGGGGTGACCAGGAAATGGCAGAGGAAGAAGAGGCTGCAGCAGCCCCAGCTCCAGCAGCAGCACCAGCAGCAGCAACAACAGCGGCAGCAGCGATGGAGGTTAAGTATGCATGCAAGCACTGCAGTGGCATGCCCCAACGTGAGGTCAGCGCACGAGGCCCGCATGAAGGAGCACCTGCTGAACATCAAGATTTGTGGCTTCCTATCCTCTACAGCAGCAGCTGAGTGCCCAGCAGAAGAGGTGCAGAGCAAACTTAAGTCCCTGAGTCAGAGCAGCAGCAGCACCACCCGAAATTTTAATTTTTTGACTGAGGCTTTCAAAGTTTGGACCGTACCGTACGCCGTACCGTATTTTACCGTATATACGGTCTAAAACCGTATAAATACGGCTGTACGCCGTATTTCCGTACCGTACCATATGACCGTACACCGTACCGTACACCGTAGTGGCACAGCCCTGGTCATTAGACGTTAAACCCCTACATCTTGGGCATGGAGCAGAGGCGTCAGACCCCAATTTGGGCCCTAGGAGGGCTCCTAGTACACCAAGGGCCTTTTGAGGGCTTCAAAGGGCCCTTTGATGGCAAAAAACGATTTTAGAATTTAGATATGTCTAACAAAATAAGTCCTGTCTGGTTAAGCCAGAGCTAGAAGGCAAGAAACTGTCTGCAGGCACCAAGTGGGGATTTGGGGAAGGTTTACATTTCCCCAAACCTCCTTCCCTGCTGTGCTACCTTTGCTGCCTCTTCTGCAGCACCAACTGATAACAGAGGGGGGTTTGGGGAGTGGGTTAAGGCAGAGCTGGTGATGGTGATGGGGCCAGGATCAGTGAAGGATGGGCGTATGTTCAGCACTCTAGAATACACCCGCGACCCTCAACACAACAAGCTACAAGCACAGCATTGACGTGCTGTGCTAGTGGGTCTAAGAGCTCAGCGTTTAGCGTGGAGACCTTCCCTTACCCAGAGGCCATTATGGAGTGGCCCAGTGCTAACAAGCACCGTGGGATTATATGGACAAATGTTTCAGTTACAATGGGCAATGGACCAATTTAAAGCCCGTTATACGTTACAGCGTCAGACAATTGTTTGTGTGTTATAGCAAAGGCTCTCTCAGCACTTACAATTCACTTTGTACACACCATGCGCCAGAAGGCCGCAGGCCTCAAGAACTCCCTAATTCCTAAGAAACACTGATTGTAAAGGGCAAAAGAGGAATTTCAAGGAGTTGCATGCGCGTCGTCCTGATGCTTTTTGAATGTGCAAGAGGTGCCTTTCCTTTAAGTTCATCATCCAATGGGTCCAAATATCATAATGATTGAATGTGTAATAGGAGTACAGGCTCATACTATGGAAGGCATAGCTGGAAGCTTAAGCTTACTTCCCATGGCTTATGGCTCGCACAGGGTTTAATCAGGGGATGGCTGACAGCCAAAAACGGCATGCTACCACGCCTGACCTCCTTTGGAGCAAATTACAAAGTCTGTTGTTCATGATTACTACCTGCACATTTTCATTGCGCAAACCACTGCTGTGCAAGCGCATAATTTGCTCCCCATCCATCAGGTGCTGCAGCAGGTCCACTGTCTTTGACTTGTGCAAACCCATACTTACGTACTTGCAGTTGCCAGCAGTGCATGTCCAACAAAAACGTCCAGCTCAGCTAAGGTTAGCAGTGGGTTGTCTCCCGCAGGGTTGCATTGTTTTGTCTCAGCAAAGGGTTGCGACAAGCAGGCCGTCAAAGGCTTGCAGCGTCTCTAGTTTTCTATACGTTTATTCCTCCTGTTTTGAATAGCAGTTCATGCAGAACAGCAAGGGAGGGATTCTCTTGAGAAATCTCGTTGGTGGCAAAGCTTGTAGTTTCATGCGAGCACTGTGTCAGCAGAGCAATTTCACCATTAGCTTTAAGTAGGCTTTGCGGTTTTGACTGAGGCCGACTGTGGTACCGAGGATCATCTTTTCCACGTAGATTTAATAGCTTGGTGTTTGGTGAGAATTTTTTAGGCTGAGACTCGTCATAGAAATGCATGGCCAAATATATTATGACCAACTGGACTCCACATGGATTGCTGCAAAACAGCATGATGGTCGGATATGAAGCAGTTTAATTCATTAGTTCTTGGGTACTTTCCTTTTTAAAATGCCTAGTCAATTCAGGGGCATATGACACATAGGTCAAACCAATTTGACAGACGAGCTGTAGACTACAGAGGAAGAGGAGATATTACTGAATCACATTTTATTGTTCTCTACTAGGGTCGTTCCCTTATATTCATATCACTTCTTTTCTAAAGGGCAACTCTCCTTGCACTAGTGCAAATCCAATTTGGTACGTGTTACTAGGTTTCTATTGGGGCACGGAAGTTGCTCGGGTCGGAATAACTCTGATTGCATCTGGCCTGCTTGATTTCCGCCGTTGTTGTGCGTTGGGATTAGAAGGGCACCTTCGTACGGTACAAGGGGGTCACACCCCTTGCAAGGGGTTACAAGGATGGCCTACAGCCCGAGACTCTGGCTGATGGCAATTGGCTGGTGAAACAAAATCAACCAGTGTCAGAAATTGAAACTAGATCTGACACAAACTTGAGGAGTCTGTATGAGTCTTGATTCAGGAATGCATTGATCTCAAAATTAGTGATGCTGTGATGACAAGCCAAGAAAGAAAGAAATACAGAACTCAAAGAGCAAACGGTACAAGCCAGGCTGAAATCCGATTTCACTCCTATCTGTGTCTCAGCAGGAGGGCGTAGTATAACACCTTGTTGTACGGCTGCCTACGTCTGTTCGTGCTAGCATGCAAGTGCCCTGTGCACCTTTTTGGATTTCTTCTTAAATCGTTTTTCCAGCAATGATATGCCTTTTTTATCAAAGAAAAAGACGCAGATAATGTAAACATGTAAACAGATCTGTCAGACAAAATCACTGTCACAGCGAAGTACAAGTTTCAGCACATCAGCTAGCAACTGGCTACTCCAGTTTATTGAATTAGACAAGTCAATACAAAAAGCTGGCACTGTCGCACGATTCATCACTACCAATCACTACCACCAACTGGACGTGACAGAATGTTATTTTGCTTTCTGCACCACCCAACAGATGCAGAGACACCCAACATTCCGTCTGAGATTAAATTCGGTTTAATCTTGTGGAAGGGCATCTCAATTGGGAGAGGCAGTGAAGGTCATCTCCCACATCAATCAAAGAAAGAAGCCACATAAGTACTAAGACCATCAACTTCCATCGAAGATAATAAGTATATCCAGGATAATCCAATTTGCCTGCGTCAGGGTGCTGAGGAAAGAGATTGCTCCTCTTAATTTAATGTCGACAAAATGATTTAATGCAAAGTACAATGCTTAAGCCTTCCAAAATCTAGTTGTTCTTCAACTTCTGTAGAGCTGCCTCCTGCTCTTCTGGGGAAAGTGCCATGAACGTGAACACACTTTTATCTCCAATGTCATCTTTTAAAGGCTGTGTATACTTCCTGGCAGCAAACACTGTGAAAATGGCGAGCACTGCAGCTAGGAGTGCCTGCAAATGTGAGTAAGAGGAATTTCAAAAGGATTGTCTGATTGAATAATAACATATTCAACCTCTTTTGGCACGGCTAATATCACAGATCTTTGTTCCAATTTTGCACAAGTGACGGAGAAGGAGAGAAAATATCGTAACAGTACAGCAAGCGTGCAGGAGGAAGGAGGCTGTTTTGGCACACATATAAAGCAGTCGCTCACATAAGAATAAACTTAATAACCTGGCGCAGGAGAAAGACAACTGTAGAGACGTAATATCACCACGTACCGCGAACGTTTTTGACCCCCTCGTGGTGTGTCAGGAGCATTTGAATAACCAAGTTACAAGGGCCTTGCGAAGCTCGCATTCGGGTTAATTAATTTATTTTTAGCATGAATGGGGACAGGCCGGAAAAGCCTCCCCTCAAGGCCCCCAAGGGGGACAAATAGGGCTGGCCCTCTCTTGCGGAGGAAGGACACCAGGAGGAAGGGCGCCTTCAATCCCTTACATGCGCATGCATGCACACGTACGCGCGCACAATCACATAAGCGCACGCATACACACACAAACACACGCACACGTATTCATTGCACGCACACACTTACGTACACAACTGTATACACAAGCATGCTCGTACACAACGCACCCACACACGTACGCGCGCACACACATACACGCACGTACGCGCACGCACGCACGCACACATGCGCACGCACACACACATGTACCTGCACGTACAAACAAGTACGCGCACGCACACGCACATGCGCACGCACACACACGCGTGCACGTACAGCTCAGAGGGTCAAAGGCCCTTGCATAGGCCGCATTGGGAGAATTAATTAGATTGTGTGCCCCTCGCATAGGCTCCCATTGGGATTTATTAATTAATTTTTCTAAACCTCGCATTGGTTACAAATCTCTACGGTACGCAACCATTAAAAAAACTCCCCACACATCCACCAAGAAGCCACTTTCAAGCCGTAGACCCCTTGAATGCATATAGAATGGATACACATACCTGCTCGCCCTTCTCAGGCATGAGCTGTGTTAGATGGCCAAGTGAAAGCAAGGGGATTGTCCCGAACAGTAAAGCCGCCTCACCCTGTGTGAAAACCGGGGACACGTTCAGTGCAGAGAGAGAGAGGAGAGAGAGAGAGAGAGAGAGAGAGAGCAAGCGTTGGCCAGCAATGAAATAAAATTTTGCAACTTAGCTGCTGACCAGTCAGCACGTTTAGTTACCGACAAAGAATTGAACCACTGAAAAAGCAACCTGCAGCTTTGTTACCCTGCTGCGCATACCTTGCCATAGCAAAGCCCTTCTTTGAATGCTACGCCTGAAATAAAGGGAGAAATGGGCAAAAGGTTGAGCCGACGCAAATGTTGGATGTGCATAAGGAATAGATCTGTGAGCAATTTTATACATGTTTTTTCCAGCGACATAAAACGAGCAAGACTTCATGCAAGCTGCTGCTTGTACCCAGGGCTGCAATGATGAGGAGTGTGGGTGAATCACATGCATGGTCACAAGTATGCGGCTTTTAGAGACATGAAACTTCAGGCAGGCTTTTGTTGGCAAATTAAGCCGGGTTCCTGTTGCTTGTCGCAAAGCAGCATCTGAGTTGTCATGGGGAACGTACCTGTCAACGAGGCAAACAAGGGTCCAACTAGCCAGACAGTGGACGGGTTTTGAGCTAAATATAAAGCAGCAGGAGTGTCCTGCAAGTCAGGAAAGGTAGGCCTTTTTTAGCGGTAAAGGCACACAAACAGGCCCTTTTGTTCACAGCTAGCAACATTTAAATGCCCTCCTTAACGGATCTCGTACTTTGCACTACTTTAACATGACATACGTCTCAAGTCTCAAGGCACAGGGTACCCTCAAGTATCCTCAAACAGGACTGAATTAGGAACCCTGAACTGCCTTGGAGCACGCATTGAGCAGTGCGCACCTGCGTGGCCATGATGTACAGCATTCCAAGGGTGCCTGCGAGCCAGAACGCTTGGAGTGCCCTTTTGAGTGGCGATACGTAGATGTGGATGAGGTACAGGGACACTCCTAAACCCCCTGTATTGTGTGCAGCAGAGAAAGTAAGCATGCTTTGAAAGATAAGGACAGTTGTGTAACTATCAACCCATCAGGCGGCCACATGGTTGGCTCCTTGAAATCAAAATGCAGCAGCAGCAAACTACATGGTCAAAAGCAGCAAACTGCATGGTGTTTGCTTGCACATTTGGAGGTGGAGAACCTCCTCCTCCCATTTTGCTCATATTGAAATTTAAAGATCCTATGACGCCGCAAGGAACATCGTAAATGATGAAATATATTT
>Ga0307942_1001113_pt1:7500-10000 | contig 20883 bp, 13 predicted proteins | sample OrgLakmetagen175_FD_201846 | JGI IMG/M metagenome (GOLD analysis project Ga0307942, IMG submission 201846) | Saline water microbial communities from Organic Lake, Antarctica - #175 | ecosystem: Environmental > Aquatic > Non-marine Saline and Alkaline > Saline | place: Antarctica... | reverse complement strand
GAAGAAACTTTGATATAGATGGGTAATACTTGATGCACTTGGAATACACTTGATTACTTGCTTGGATACATTTGAATACTTGCTTTATTACAGGGTGTTCAGGAGGTAGATACAAGCATGCTACGCAAGCAATAATGCTTAGATGCCTGATACTCTTTAAATTTATTTTGGTAAGATGACTACAGACATTTAATCCATGGTACATCCACATAGAGAATGTACTATGCTATTATGTTTGAACTTCATGGTCAGAACCAGAAGCAGGGATCAAGGGTTAATAAAAATCGCAAGGAGAACTAGCGTTATATCGGTTTACAAAGTGCGCACGAGATGAGCTCATGATGCAGGAGGTTGAGGACTCACCATTTAAGTTTGTCTGTGATGGCTTCATACCAGTCACTGTCCAGAGTACCCATACTGATCATGGGCAGTGGAAACGTAGCTGGGGTAACTCGAAGGATAGAACCCTGCACGCACAGATTTAGGCCACACAATGAGCAGGCATTCTAAACAGCAATCCAGCACGCTCAATTTGATCGTGGGATGCAGAGCTGCCGTGGCCTATGAGGCGACGTCCTGTACATACAGAACTGAGGCACAACATGCAGGCATGTCAATCAGCATATAAACACACATGCACGCTGGCTCTCTCCATATAATCTCCATTTTCACTGCATCTTCACGCCACCCCTTCTTGTTTTCTTTCGTTCCCCTATTTCCCTCCTTTCCTGTATAGCAGCATGCTACACACCCCCAGCAGATCATTTTCTGGACGATTTGTTGACCATGGATCTGCACAGCTGACGCACACATACACACGTACGCTAACGCACGCACAGCATTTTGTCGTGAAGCTTGTTAGCCACTGCACCTTGCGCATGCGTAGACCTCCTTTGCCATCAAAGCTCACACGGGCGGAGTTGGAGCGTGCTTCCGGGGGCAGGTGGATGACTATGTCACTACTCTCAGGAATGACTAGGGGCCTGGGAGCGATAGAGCAAAGCAATGCCGACGTGAGCATCACTAAAAAGTGGCGGATGCAAAAAATACTTTGAAAGACAATTTGACTGCCCTCAGGAGTCACTGGTGGCTTGAAGAAACAGTCGTACAATAGCGTGCGAGGCCGAACAGGTATGCATGTAAGAAGTTCTTAGCATGAACTTCCCAAATAGCATGAACGATACATTGTGAAGGGCAGCAATAAAACTTATCTCAATGCTGAATCAGGGCAGCATGTCGACCTTTCTCTGGTTCTCCTTATTCTTTTACGAATCTTCTAGGCAGCAGCTTCCTATTATGGGCAAGAGGGGTTGACTAAAGCCGGATGACAAGTAGGAGTGGACATAAGAATGAATAAAAGGTCCTAAAGGAGGGCTGATCAGGTTCCGAATTGCCTTTTGCAACAGGATGACGTCCAGCAGGCAGCTTTTGGGGATTTGGTCCAAGAAGACTCGAGCAGCAGAGACGGAGACGCAACAGTTCATAAAAACAGAACAGAGGCGCAGCAATGTGCAGGACAAACCTGAAGGAAAGGGAGAGGGGCGCAATGGGAGTCAGAATGGAGCAAGCCACGGACGGGGCGACCATCGGTCCTCCCGCACTCATGGAGTACGCGGTGGAGCCAGATGGAGTGGAGATGATGAGGCCGTCTGCCTGTGGTTCATTAAGTGTGTACGTGTGTGTGTATGTGTGTAATTGTGTATGTGTGTGTATGTGTGTGTTCAGTATAGTGTTTGGTAAGTGTGTCCGTCAACACGAGCCTTTTGAGTGTTGTTGCAAAGTGCGTGCGCTCATGGCACAGGCAGCAAGGGAAGTTAATAGACACGCAGGAGATGGATGTGAACAGGCATGTCAGAACAAACGGATCCAGCCGTCTCTGGCTCTGCAGCTGCTCTGCCGCAAGCCTTATCTTCTCTGCCTTTCCTAGCAAGCCTTCTTAGCACGCCTTCCCAGCAGCTCTTCTTCAGTTGTGCCTACCTCAATAGTCGTTAGAAACGTGCCGTCCGTGAACACGCTCATCAACACAGCGCCAGGGTAGGAGCCTCTGTCAATGACGACCTGTGAGTTTGAAATTGCAAGAGCCCTAAAATGTGTGGCTACCAATGCGACTAGAGTCCAGATAGAATCCAGATAGAATTTAAATCGAATCCAGACTCATCCAATCACAACCTGTGACTTTGAAGTTGTCAGTCGCAAGGGTATTGCCCACAACATTTAAGTCAATGACTGTCATTTTGTGACTTAAGCGCTGAAGGCTTATCTGTAGGGTTGGCCAGAACCCTGTATATACACATATACACATATATCATATATATACACCGTATATTTGGTGATTTCCAAGCCAAAATACCGCATGTACACCGTATATATATGGTCCTGGCCAACCCTACTTATTTGCTCAACTGGTGGCTTGCCGTACATGCAGGCTTGGGGAGCTCGACAGATGGGCTTTACTTCAGCCTCGCAAGCACTTCTACGCAACACTACTACTTCTACGCAA
>Ga0307942_1001113_pt1:0-2500 | contig 20883 bp, 13 predicted proteins | sample OrgLakmetagen175_FD_201846 | JGI IMG/M metagenome (GOLD analysis project Ga0307942, IMG submission 201846) | Saline water microbial communities from Organic Lake, Antarctica - #175 | ecosystem: Environmental > Aquatic > Non-marine Saline and Alkaline > Saline | place: Antarctica: Organic... | reverse complement strand
AATCCCACCGTAAACAGTACACCCCTCCTTTTACTTGCAGGTATGCAGACAACCAAGACCAAACGGTAAGTGTGTATCATTAGCATGCTTACATCACATGTACTTACCTAAATGTATTTGCTACGATAGCTGGGGTGTACTCACGTATCGACAGTGTGGATTCCACACACATACACACGCACAAGCGCACACACACACACACTTACACACACAGAATCAAGCGTTTGTCATTATAAAACCCACGGATAAGGCCTCCATCACAGGTAAAAAGAGAAAGCTCAGATACGCCGATATGCCTGCAGGAATGAGCTTGCAAAACTGGATTCGAACTCTCCTCCTGCACCTTATTCCCACCAACATGCAACCATGTGCGCATCCCACGAGTTCATCCTTTCCATGACATTCATTTTATGCATGCCATCCTTCCATATCCTCCCATCAGACTATGGAGCGCCAGAAGCGTTTGCCAGAGAAATCACTTACCTCCTCGGGGTGCAAAGCTGGCAAGGTAAAGGGGTTTGCAGCATCTGAGTATCTGTCTGTTTTCAACATTTTTGGCTTGGGGGTGCAGGGGCTGGCAAAGGTGACACATCACGTCCTTTTTTCATACTTCTATATCATGCACCTGAATCTTCCTCTTGTGCTGGCATGTGAGGGCAAGGCAATAAGAGTATGAAGCGTCAGCGAGTACCCAGACGTGGTTAAGGTCAGAATGGCACGGTCTGCCTACTATCGTGGTGAAAAGTCACCGTTCTTAACAAACAAACTAAAAGCCATCTATTGTGGAGCTGTAGCGGTTTAATTCTGCACGTACAGATTTTGCATGTAGGTACTAAAGCTTTTTGCTGTACATAACCAAACTCCTTACACCCTTTCCGTTTATCGTGATTTTACGTCTTTTGCTTCTCCCACCTCCATTTTGTTGCATCCCTGCCACCCTGCGTTGTTAGCACTTACTATCTTTGCTGCAACCCAACATGGGCGTACCACTTCTTCGATGTTAAGCAACGCCCAGCACACTGACGGACATTGCTGCTATCCCATATGGTCTTACCACTTACAGGCGATACTGTGTCCGAGGGAGGCTTTGCTGCGGGTAAGGTGCTGCATAGAACTCGCCGATTCAATTCTGCTTTGTTTTGTGGTATCATTGCCCACAAGTGATCGTGTACATATATGCTCCTGGCCCATTGTCGGCCAAGTTAGAGAGGCGTTTGAAATTTAGAGCTCTGTTTAGAGCCTTGCCTTCCAGGCTTGCCAGTTCAATTCAGCGTTGTCTCCCACGCTACACAAGGCGCTCGCAAGTTGACAAAGGCCATCATTGCTTTTAGCTGCACAGGCGTTTGCTTTTGGGTTGCTCACTTGTAGGATATGGTTCACTTGCATCATTAATTGAATTGCTCATTTGGATTGCTTACTTAGATTGCTCATTTGTAGGATGAGGGACACTTGCATCACTTGTAGGATGAGGGACGCTTGCTCTTTAGTGCGGCTGCTTTCTTGGGACAGGGGGTGCCATCATGATCCGATGCTACCCTTGGAGGAAGCTTGCTATCCAAAAGACTGACCCAGCTGCCGGGCTGCCGGTCAATATAGTTCAGCATGCTCGGCGCATCTCCCTGCATGAGTGAAATACTTGCTATTTAGAACTGTCAAATAATGCCTAGAGGCCTGCCTCGATTCTCATAGAATTGGCGGTGTCGTTCCTTGGTGGCTATGCTATAATCAATGTGCGGCCTGCTCAATCGTCTTTTTTACTTCTTGGTATGTTATGAACAGCACTGTTCATTTTGTGATTGTCCAAGGTACCGTCTCCATCGCATCCTTGTTGGGCGCTGCAACAGAGACAGACAAAAAAGGCAAGGACTACTACAAGCTGGAGATCCTGTCACGCACAGGTATGGGCTTAGGCTGCCTGTTTTCGAGGCTGCCTTGTTTTGTCTGGTTAAATCCTAGGGTTGGCCAAAACCATTCACACAATGTTCAATTATTTACGACTTCTAAATGTGTATGCGACATGATTAGCAGGGAATTTCGGGGGGGCTCCAGAAATTTTACTGATCCACTTTTACAAAGTAACAAATATATTTATGGGTTCCTCAGCTCAAGCCCTTTTGATTGGTGCCCTTGTTGAGTGATTTGATATAAGGGGGGGGGGTCTGGGTGCCTGGCCACATAAATGCTTGGAATGCCCCCAAGTAGGCCGTGGGGGTGTGTTCAGGCAAATTACCATCCATTGATTCCAAACTTGCAGTTCACGCATTGCATTATGCATAGGTTGCATGAATGGAGTAAAAAAGTGCTTTGGCAAAGGTTTTGGCTGGATTGTGCACTAAACAGGTGATCAGTGCAAGAGCGTGCGCAAACCAGTGTTCGCCCTATAACTCTTCACGCATTGAATAAAATTGACATAAGAACTGTGCAGGCAGATAGCTGCTTGAATTTTGAGCAAATTGACACCCTTTTAATTAGTGTGGGGGGTCAGGAAGGGGGTTTGGGG
>Ga0307942_1001112_pt1 | contig 20895 bp, 32 predicted proteins | sample OrgLakmetagen175_FD_201846 | JGI IMG/M metagenome (GOLD analysis project Ga0307942, IMG submission 201846) | Saline water microbial communities from Organic Lake, Antarctica - #175 | ecosystem: Environmental > Aquatic > Non-marine Saline and Alkaline > Saline | place: Antarctica: Organic Lake... | reverse complement strand
AGTATGGAGGGGAAGGGGGGGGGGAGGGAGGGGGTGTGCAGCAGGGGGGGGGGGCAGGAGAGGGAGGCTATCCTGGCAGGGGTAGAGACAAGCAGGAAAAGGCGGGGATGAGAGAGGGTTTGGGGGGTGTGAGCCAGCAGCAGCAGCAGCAGCAGCAGCAGGGCTTCAGCCAGCAGGGCTTTGGCCAGCAGGGCGTTGCTCAGCAGGAATTGTCTGGGCACATGGAATCCCAGGGGCAGCAGAAAGTAGAGGAAGGGGCAGGTGCACTGGGTCCTGGGAGGGTACCAGCAAGGCTTGGCCTGTCAGGACCGTCCACGAGTAGGCAGCGATCTGAAGCGGGTGAGTAATAGGTGGCATGCACACAATAAATGAGTTGGTGGCATGCAAAATAAATGAGTAGGTGGCATGCACAAAATAAATGACGAGGCAGGCTAAGGGAGGATGGCTGGCAGGCATCCTATGAAGACCTGAAGATCTACTTTTACTTGTGATAGCAACGAGAATAGCTAGACGCTGTTGGTTGTGTGTTCCTGCACTCATGCTTATTTAGTGAGAGAAAGAATGAGAGAGGGGGAGAAAGAGAGAGAGAGAGAGAGAGAGAGAGACGATGGGCTTGAATCTTAATCAAATATGCTGCCTTTCGCTTCTTACAGTGTACAGGGCGAATGCCAAGAGCCGTTATACACTGAGAAGCACATTTTTTGTGTTCTGAAACATCTGGGTTCTGCAGGGTACTTTCAGTGACAGGCACTGTTGCAGTACAGTGTGTGTATGTGTGTGTATGTATGTGCGCGCATGTGCGTGTACATAGCACACACTGCATTGTGTGTGAATTCACTCTTCTTCTCTTGCTTGTAGCGTCCCGTGCTTGCATGTCAACTGGTCTTTCGTGGTCTCTCGCTTGCAGTGGTCCGTGCCGAGCTGGCGTGCCGTCTGCAGCAACTGGGCCTGAGTGTGTGCACATCTAATTTTGACACCGGAGACGGCAGCAGCGGTGCCAATTTTGGTGCGAGTTCTGATGGCAATGGCAGTGGGGGCGTGGAGGGACTGTGGGAGGCCTTGACACAGCGCTTAGCAGGGCTGGAAGCACAGGGAGGGGGGGTGCTTCTAGGGCGTACGCCCACAGCAGGAGTGTTGAGGGGGGTGGCGTGGTGTGTAGCCTTGGCTTCGCCCTCAATGTTGCTGCAGCCGGAGTTGAGGGGGCCTGTGGGAGAGGGTGCACTGTCAGCCTCGGCTCGTGCTAATGCTGCTCGGGGTAAGAAAGACACACCCTTACATACACACACGCACAGATACACACACCCCTACATATGCACATGCACACACTTCATACAGATATACACATGCACACACGCACACACATGCGTATACAAACACACAAAAGCATATAAGAGCTCATCCATACAAGTGGCACGCAATGTCGCTTGTGCTTGTGATTTGTAAGTTCATTTTGGGCCAGCGACGAGTAATGCAGGAAAGATATTGCTGGCAACAAAGAGGTGGACTTCGATGTAAATTGAGTTTTATGGCTGTCCAGGTGTATTGTGGCTGTTTATGGCTGTCCAGGTGTATTGTGGCTGTTTATGGCTGTCCAGGTGTATTGTGTAAAGCTTGTCCAGGTGTATTGTGTAAAGCTGTCCAGGTGTATTGTGTAAAGCTGTCCAGCTGTCCAGGCGTATTTTGTGTAAAGCTTGGCCGAGTGTGTTGTGTGAAGCTGAGCAAGAGCCTTAATACAATGCCGCTCAGATCCCTCTTATCTGTACTTGCTGCAGGACTTGCAACAGGATTGTCCGTCCTAATGGGCAGAGTGGAGGGGGATAGCAGCAGCAACGCCAGCACCAATTCCCCTTATAACAAAAACAGTATCAGCAACAGCAGCAGCAACAGCACTGATCCCTTAAGCGGGAATAGCGGTAGCAGGGACATCATTAGTGAGAGCAGCAGCGGCAGCAGCAGCACTGCACCAGTCAGTGGGACGTCTGTGGCAGGCTCAAGTGCTGCAAGATCTTCAGAGCTGGCATTACTGGCGCATGTGCTCGGTCGTGCTGTGCCTCCTGCTGCTAGGCACGCTGCGCAGCAGGTGCGTGGCTTCGCACAGCTGATTGGTAGCCTGGCTGGTAGCCAAGTCAACAGCATTGAGAAGCTGAAAACAGTCTACCTCGTTACTTGTTACACATTTACTGTCATCAAATCACTTGAACAAAGCTCAGGGACGCATAGATCATAGGATGACGATGTGCGTACGCGCTCCAAGTTAACTCACGGACAGGTGCTTGGGTTCAAAGGAAAGCCTGCGCGTGTTGCGATGGTAGATGGCCAATACGGCGACTGTAGAAGAAACAATGGCCAACACGGCGACTGTGGAGGAAGAGGTTTGGCAATGGTCTGCATCAGAGGTTTGGGCCCTCTACCTTTGAAACCAGGGATGAACATGACAGGATGACAGGGCCAGGGGGGTATTTGTCTGCAGTGCTAGGGGGCTGCTGCAAATGATGTAAGTGAATGACAGGTCTAGAGCAGAGGGCTCTAGACTAGGCAAATTAGTTAGTTGCGTTTGACTTGTCAAGAGGCGACCGCTTTCATTTCCCATCATAGCTACATGCCGACGTGCCCCCCTTTTTTTACCTTTAATGTTTGCACACATGCACACACACACTTTCATTCTGCTTTTACGTACACACACACATGCAAGCGCACACACACACATGCTTTTCCTTGCAGGTGGAAGGGGATATGATGCTGCGTGCCAGCTCTTCCTCAGCCCCCACACCCGCCTACCCCAAGCAAGCCCACCCAAGCCAAGCACGCCCTTCCCCTCATCCACCTCACCAGCACCTGCCAGCACAGCCCTCCCCCCCCAGCTCTGCTCCACCCCCCCTCCCTGCTCACCAGCACCTGCTAGCACTGAAGCTGCTGATCACTCCCCTGAATCAGCTGCTCCGAGGAGTGCGAGTGATGAGAGGCCACGTGCTTCCTGGGGTGCCTGACCGACAGCTGCAGGCGTTGCTTGTAAGCCAGCCAGGGCTGCTGCTGCCTGAAGGGGGCTGGAGTGATGAAGGTGGGAGCAGACAGACTCATGCTCTCATGCAAAGTAAGCACACACACACTCACACACACAAGCGTTCTCTGACACGTACGTACACTTGCATTGTCACACTGAAATGGAAGCTTGTGCGTCCACAGACACACACACACACGCATCCCGAAATACAAGCGTGCAGACACTGCATACCTACACATACACACACGTACACACACGTACACACACGTACACACACCCTACTGCACGTGCAGGATCAGGGGCTGGTATTGCATCCCAGACAGGCTTTACCAGCACTTCACATGAGCAGTCAAGACAAGCAAGCCCAACCTATTCGCAGCATAATGCAAGAGGAGTGCTGCTGCTGCTGAGGCGCGAAGTGCAAGCCGCTGTAGGCTGCCAGCCCACCGAAGCTGCACAGGCAGTGGCTGCTTACGCAGACATGTTGCAGGCGCACCACCGGGTCACACATTCTCTGCCGCAGGATCTTCAACAAAAAGAGCAACAGCATGCATTGCAGGATGCAGCGATTCCACGGCCTGAAGCAACAGAGCCACTTCATGCAGATCAGGCGGTAGCACCAGAATCCCATTCAGCTACCGCCCCACTAGCCCCACCCTCACCCCCACCACCTCTACCACCCCCACCACCATCACCACAACCACGACCTTTACGACCACCTCAACCCCTGCTGCTGTCCCAGCTCGCTCTGCAGCATCAGCTGCAGCAGCCCCTGCTGCTCCTGTGCTCATCCTTACAGCTGCCTCGCTTGCACGCCCTCTACGCCCTGCTGCTTTCAGCACACCTGGTAGAGCTGCAGCAGCACACACATCGAGCAGATAGGAGTGCAGGAAGCTACGATGACAGTGCCCGGCAGCAGCAGCACACGGATCATCCAGACGAGATTGCAGGGGGCTACAACAGCAGCAAACTGCAGCAGCACAAAGGCCCGGCAGAAGAGTCGCAGCAGCTAGCAGGTCGTCCAGGTAAGGAGGTATTGGACGTGCTGCTTTTTGAGCAACCCACAGGCAGATAAGTTAATATTGAGATAACTTTTGCTAGTTCTGAGATAACCTAAACACTGATGCAAAATATGGAGTCGGAGATTCAAATATTGCTACAGGAATTACAGGCAGAGGTGCACTTCTGTGTCATGATACACGGCGCCAGCCATCAAAACTTCCAGGCTCGGATGTTCTGTTACAGTGCAGGGCTTGAGCAGGGCTTGTGGAAAGCAGCACCCTCGCAGAAATGAAGTGTGGCTTGCAACAAACACCAATTCCATTTCTGTTACAGTGCAGGGCTTGAGCAGGGCTTGTGGAAAGCAGCACCCTCCCAGAAATGAAGTGTGGCTTGCAACAAACACCAATTCCATTTCTGTTACAGTGCAGGGCTTGAGCAGGGCTTGTGGAAAGCAGCACCCTCGCAGAAATGAAGTGTGGCTTGCAACAAACACCAATTCCATTGCCGCTGCCTCAGCTGCCCCTCACTGAGAATCTCCTACTTCCTGATCCCTGCAGATCCATCCGCTGTATCTCCTTTGGGGCAATCGTTGGCAATGCTGCAGCCGGGTGCCGAGGCCTGGGGGTAAGGAGATTAATTACTCTTAAGAGCATGTATGCAGGCATGACTGCCTTGACGCAGTTTTTATATAATAGCCCATGGTCAAAATTCCTTTTGTTGCACGCTATGAAGTGGAAAACAAATGCATGCAAAGCACCTAGGCATGCACAGATACATATGCACACACATGTACATGCACACACACACTCAGACACAAGCACACACACATACCTACACACATGTGTACAACCACAAGCATATGTACAAGCATACACACACCAGCACCAGCCCACCGCCACAGGAATGTGCAGCGCATTGCACAGCTGCTGCTGGGCCGGGGGAGTGAGTTGTGGGCCTCAGAGCTTGGCTTGTGCCGCTCATCAGCTGTGCCGGATAGCGCAGCTCAGGTGTGGGTCTATAAGTTTGGGTTTGAATGCTTGCGGGCATGTGAGCGTGTGTGTGTGCTTGGCACTGAGAAATGCAAAGCTCCTCCCTGCCGAATAACTTGGTTAGAACAAACAGTAGGAGCCTACACATATGGAACGTGTAATAAACTCACGTCAGCACCTTTTGCACGCAGCCTTCTCCAACCAACAAAATGCCATGCTGTCTATGGATGCCTGCCTCGCAGGGCCTAGTTTGCGTCCTGGTGCACAACGCACGCTGGCATCGTCTGCAGCACCTCCACTCATCCGGCATGGCAAATACCGTATCCTTCAGGTGAGTGTGACGCCGTGAGATGACTTGTCAGCAAAACTTTCTTATGCCTGGAATTGCTCTCACACACAAACACACACATACACATACAAATAGACAGACACATAGCACACGTACACACACAAAGCACACAAATAGAGGCATGACACATGCATGATACACGCCACACAACACACACACATTTAATCCCTCAGGGTGGCTTTAGAGGAATTGCCCGACACTTTCCATGCTGCCTACTATCCCCCTACTGGCCCCACACCAGACGCGCACGCCACTCCACAGCCACCACCTTTGCAGCAGCAATCACTGCAACATTTACAGCAGCCACCACAACAGCAGCAGCAAGCGCGACAGCAGCGTGAGCTGCAGCAGCCACAGCATAAAGCACGACAGCAGCCGCTGCAACAGCAGGAACAGATGCAGCACGTAGGCAGTGGCCAGGCAGTCAAGAGAGGGCGCGGATACATGAACACAGCATCACAGACGGCAGAGGTGAACTCGGGTCAAAGCCTCCAGCCACCTCAATCAAAGGAGCCAAGGCAGCAGCAGCAGCAGCAGCAGCAACAGCTGCAGCAACAACAGCAGCAACAGCAACAGCTGCAGCAACAACAGCAGCAACAGCAACAGCTGCAGCAACAACAGCAGCAACAGCTATGGCAGCAACAGTGGCGGCAGCGAAGGGTGCGTGAGAGTTACGACAGCATTAGGATGACAGTGGGTGGTAGCGAGAGGAGAGGGGCTGCACAGAGGCAGGGGGGAAGGGGCAGGAGCTCCACAAGGCAAGGCATGCTACAGCAGCAGCGCATGCAACAAGAAAGGGAGCCTCTGAAACAGCAGCAGCAAAGAGCCAAGCAAGTGCGGCTGGCACCTGAGGTGAAAGCAGCCTTATTCTCTAGGCAGGCTAATGCAAAGCAGCAGCAGCAGCAGCAGCAGCGCACAAATAATACAGGGGGTCGGGCAAAAGAGGGTGTAGATGATGGTGGTGGTGGTGGTGGTGGTGGTGGTGGTGACTTGTTTGACGAGTGGTAAGTGGGAAGGTATCAGAGTCACATGGAAAGTTGCTCATAAAAATTTAATAATGTAAATATTGATGAGAATTGTTGCAAAGTACATAGAACTGTTTGGACGTTTTTTACGCTCGCCTCAACTCTTCAGATTATGAAAACTTACTTATTGCAGCATTGCATCTGGAGTGTACATTGTTTTATGTAATGCATTAATGTCTCTCGTCCATTTTATACAGGTCTAGCGAGTAGACCCTGCACAGTTAGTTTGCTCTTATTCCTTTTCTGTAGAGACTTCAATTTATGCCACCGGAGTATGTTTTTGCAGACAAAAGAAGCAGATAAACACTTTTGCTGTGATTTGAGGGTACCCTGCAAGCTTTAACCGAGACCAATGTGTCGTGCTTAATTGGTAGTAGCGCCAATTCATACGACAAGCAGTTATTCGTTGATGCGTTCAATTTTAATTCATAGAAAAAAGTAGTACTTTGTCATGACGGCATTTTGACTTGAAAGCATGCACAAGGATGTACCCCCTTTCCTTGTATGCTTGGGATGTTGGTCAAAGCAGTTTACTTGCCAAAGGTTCTCCTTGTTGTCTTGCAAATTTGCTAGGTTTGGCCTGAATACGCACGCAATACAAGTGTTACAGGTAACACTTGCCATCGGCGAATTTGTGCAAAGCACAACATAAGAGCATTACGCCCAATCGTTGTTTGTCAGCGACGAATTGTGTGGCAGAGCAGTAAAGTTGCTTGACAGTTGAGAGTTTTTGTATGTCTTGTCAATAAGCTGGATGGCCAGTCTTATTGATAACCTTTATCTTCTGGATTTGATAGTAATGGTAATCAAATTGACAAAATGTGAACTCTAAGAGGTACCACTAGAGGGGATCCTTGAGAGACCCTGTGCCGTGTAAGGTCTCCGATTTTATTGTTTGCCTAGTTATATTAACATGTTACCTATAACTCAAGAATGTCTGAGCGGTCCCAGCTCCAGGAAGGGACAGTGGTGTGGCAGCCAACCAAAAATGAGTAGTAGCACTAGCAGATAGATTCACGAGTATTCCGGCTGTAGCTTGCGACCTGCTCCTGGCGAGTTAGGCACCGGCTCCCTTCGCGGCAAGGAGGCATGCCCTGGCTCACGGTTCCAAATGGCAAGTTGTGGAGGACAGCGCGCATCGGACTGGTCTGCTGTTGCTGGGTGAGCTGGTGGGGTGGGCAGCTAGAGAGGAGAGAGAGGCGCTGTTTTGGGGGGCTGCATGTATCCTTTGTTCTCTCTTCTGCTCCGCTGCACTTGTTCTCTTGGCACTCCTGGTTTTGTGAGGCTCTCTCAGCCTCTGGTTTCCTGCTTCCTGACTAAGGCTTCTTACACGTCCTAAGACATATGATAAGCTATTTCTCGCCATCTTGATGCCTTCTCTTCGCGCTTCTTCACAACAAACGTTCTCTTCTACATACATCTGTTTCATGTTTCCTCTAGCTACTATTTCTTTTGTTTAGCCAGATGTGGTTTTAGACTTTTGCCAAGCTTCCGCTGAGATGCCCTTTGAGGCATATATAGTGATGTAACCTTACTTCATACATTGCAGTGACGGTAATTTGATCTGACAATAGAGAAAGGAAATCACTTTGCTGCGACTTCATCTATACCCTATGCATTTGGTATCAAAAACTGCCTTCCTAGAAACTAACATCAGAACACGGCAAACATGATATCCAGCCAACCCAACTGGCTCCCAACTGTGTGTAAAAATGCGATGCACGTGAACAGCCTCTATACTGAGTATAATTAACAAATATTATGTGCACTTGAACATTCTATATTCTCAATTAAAAACACATTTAGCAGAGAGCGAGGCAAATCATTATAATAAAGTTAGCGAGCAACCCTTACGCTGCAGATAGCAGGATATCTCCTAACCCTTTAACTGTCCTATTTTGAGCAACAGGCAGGACTTAATTAATAGCCATACAAATGAATCATTTAGTTGTCCAACTAATGTGGACGCCAAATCACTGATAAGGTAAACCTTCACACTATAGATAAGTGCGCAAGCAATTCCACCATTGAAGTACCCCACCATATAACTAAATAGCTACGCAGGCGGTAAGACTAAATTTTCACAGTGATAACGAGTAGGAGACGTTTTTATGCTAGGCTAAACGAATCACATTGCAACGTCATTTTTCCACAAAATTGCATGGATGGAATCAATGGCATCCGTGGGCGCAAGAGGTTGACCCAATCTCCTGAGAGCAATGGGGTTGAAACATTTAATTGCAAGATTTGTAGAGTTGGGACAGGGAGTGAGCAATGAGAAGAGCTTGTGTGCTTGTGCGTTTGTGTGACCTGTGGGTAGTCAAAAATTTGAGTGTGCAAGCGTTCATGTGCGCAGTTAGTTTTGTTAGCTAAACAAAGTTCACTTTATCGGCACTACATCTGCAAGCAGCGCACAAGCACACGCATATACAGATACGCACATGCGCAAACACACAAGCGCACACACATGCGCACGCACATATACACACTCACCACATCCTCCTCACCTCTCATACATTGCCTTTGGATTTGCAAAACGCACGGTGTGAGCTCCAAGCTGCTTTGTGGCACTCGGGGGAGCACAGCCACACCTTCTTGCACCTACGCGCACGTGCGGTTAGTTAAACGTGCACCGAGTTTTGCTTCTTCCAACAGCCATCGTCTTCCTGCCCCGCAGTGGTAGAACGATGCAGGAAAGGGGCTACAGTGCCAGGGCACACCTCGAGCAGCTATACCTCACACATTATTTTTTGTTTCTTGTTCTTCGAGAAGTTGTTGCACAGAAACAACCATGGTAAACAACTTGATGTTTAATACAGGAGGAAGCTGGAAATGAACAAAGAATGGTAGCTGAAGGACGATTGGGTTGTACAACATGAAGACCGGAGCTGAAAGTGCAAAATTGCTTTCTTTATCTCTTCCAACTTGCTTTTCTTGCTCCCTTTTTATTTATCGACTTTCAGTTTGTTTTAACCTTGTAGTAGGGAGTCTGCTATCTCCCCTTGACCTATGTAATACGCCAACAATAAATTGCTACAACATATGACGGGGAACAAACAACGTTCGCATTGATCACAGATATGATATTGTTAAAGCTTGCCTTCAGTGATGGACCAGAGAAAACAGGCACACGCGTCATGTGCCAGATACCTGCTGCCTTTTGCACTTGCATGATCAGGGAAGATTAAGAGGAAAAGAACAACAGGCCGAACCCAGATCCGCGCACTCAGCTCGCAGATACCTGATGCCTTTTGCTCTTGCATGATCAGGGATCATGTGCTCAGCTTAGGTAGAGCCCTGCCAGCTCAAGTTGCGTCTTTCCCCTCAATAGGTTGCAAAAACAGACAGATGTTCATTTCAGCTCCCAAATCGTTTTTTTTTTACTGAGAGGGTGAAACAAAAAGCTGAGGTCAGGAGACAGTGGGCAAGTGCCTTGGTTGAATAGGGGTGCACACTCATCTTTAAAGTTTGGTCTGTATAATCTGTGGTATTCTTTGTACAATGTATACTCTCTGAAGCCATCTTTTTTCTTTTTATAGCTATCCCTACCAAAATACTGTACATACACCGTCAAACCCTCAATCAACTTTGCCTCCAGTGCAACGCTAATGTCACTGTCCTGTGCACAAAGATTAGAGCTCCTAAGCTTCAGCCTTATCAGGGCAAGTCTTGCTCATCAATGAAAACTGAGAAAAATACGCTCTTGCTCCTCACAAATCGAAAACCTACCCGGAGCAAAGCTTCAGATTGTTGCCAGTTTTGCAGTTCAGGCACAGACGTCCAGACTCCTTTGCGGCATTGGCATTTTCTGGCTTTGCAACTGCTGGCGTTGCTGCTGTTGGCGTTGCTGCTGCTGCTGCTGCCGCTGCTGCTGCTGCTGCTGCTGCTGCCGCACTACCTGCTGCCTTTCTCTTCGTCTTCCCCTCTTTCCTCTTTGCTTTTGCTTCTTTTGCCATCAAGTATTCTTCCTTCTGCACCAGGCGCACAACCATACAATATTTTGACGAATTTGACTGCACCACGGGCACAACCATACTATCTTTTGACAAATTTGACTGCACTACGCGCACAACCAAACAATCTTTTGACGAATTTGACTGCACTACACGCACAAACATACAAAATGTGCCTCGAGCAAAGGTCCAAACTGCTCTGGTCCAGCATGCATGGGGACGAGATAGAGCTGAGTTAGAGCTCGCACCCACTGGAAACTAAAAGACAAGGGGCGCTATTAGGCGTGCATTTGCCTGCCTCCTTTGAAGCGCTTTTGAAAGGCAAGCGCAGTGTGCTGTGAAGGTTACTGGCATGACAACCGTGTGTGCTGTGAAAGTTACACTGTGTGTGCACTGTGTGTGCACTGTGTGTTACACTGTGTGTGCTGTCAAGGTTACTGGCATGACAAGAGAGGCACGTAGCCACGCTGCGTTTTGTTCACCGTAACTACTGCAATGTGTTTAGGGTTGGCCAGAACCACATACATTGATAATAAGTGTGATTTTCAGCAGGGAAACTTGCATGCATAGGATATAATATGGTGTAAGCACGTAAGTACAAGGCCTTGGCCAACACATAGCAGATGATAAAATGTGCGCGTTAATTGCTGCACTGCGTACTGTGAAAAGGAGGCTTGCGGGAACAATGCAACGCGGCAGAAAGTGTTTTGTACTTGTGCTGTTTGTGCAAGACTATACGTATGTGTGTGTGTGTTCATGTGGACTTTTATGACACCTGTAGTTGTCGCTCTTCACTTTGCCCCTTCTCCATCACAGCTTCACTCACGGTGTGCTTTGATTTCAAGATGAAATTATGGTTAATGGGGCACAATGTCAAAACTACCTAGCGACATGAGTTTGTTAAAAGCGCTTTCATTACATCCACACGCATATCCAGGATAAAACAAGCGCACACAGGCAGACAGAAAGACACACACACGTATGCACGCATGGATGATTGGTGAAGGCTCTTCTTAATCAGGATGAACAGTTTGATCAGTTTCACCTGCAGATAGAACTGCCTCAATTTCTTCTCTTCCTCTTCCTGCTTCGCTTCTGCATCACGCAGCTGCACTTTGAGGCTCGCTATTTCCGCCCCTCTCTGCGCCTGTGAGTTGTAATCACAATGCGTGCGGCTGTGAGCTTTAGTGTACTCCTTCCAAACATCTGCGAATATAGCACCTAGCTTTTGCCCACTTCGTTTCTGCATCATGCAGCTGCGTAAAATTTCTGCAATCTCCCAGACACACATACACACACACCAGACACAGAGTGTGAGGAAACTTGGCCCGTCAACGTTTCAAGTCCTTCATCATCATTAGTTTGCTGCGTTTAAGTGTGTTATGCTATAAAGGTTTATAGTTTCTGCCTTGGAAGACGCTCAGGCAGGGTTGTCTCCGTACATGATGCCAGCAATCCTAGACATTCCCTGTCTTGTGGTGCTGCCTCTACTGCACGCTGCCCCAAAACAAACACTCTCTCTCTCTCTCTCAAACTCATACTCAACCACATACACTCTCTCTCTCTCTCTCTCTCTCTCTCTCTCTCTCTCTCACCCTTCCACTCAGTCACTATGACGCACCCTTCCTCCCTCTCCCCCTACGTACTCATGCTCACTCATGCCACTTGCACTCACGCACACATACACAAACCTACACAGATGCATTCACACACGCACCCGTCTTGCGGAAAGATCTTCAATCACAAACTGCCGTAATGAAGCATCTAAGTCGGCATCTTTATCCATCTCCTCTCCATCCGTCTCCTCTTCAGTCGTTGACACCCCTGGCACTTCGGAATGTAGACAAGACCTATCTAGGGGCGTGCCGCTCTTGCTTCTGCTGCCGCTTGCCTGTGAAGTTCCTGCTGCTGCAACTGCTGCTGCTACAGCAGGTGCTCCTGTTGTGTATGTGTGTGTTTGAAATGTTTGTGAGTGTTGCGCGGATTTATCGCGGATGTTTGGTGCTGCTGAGATGCATTGTTTGTTTGCGTCAGCGTTTACCACGCAGGGACAAAGGGAAAAAAGGGAGGATCTGGGAAAATATCACTAGTGTGGAGATTAAGACCCACTCCCGTATTTAAATCACACAAAAGGGGGAAAAGGAAATCAATGGGGGAAAGCTTGTCTGCTTTGCAACAAGAGACCCTAGCTAGCGCAATCACCAGTTTGAGCTGCCCAGTGTAGGCTTTCGCTTTGTGTGACTGCACTCGTCAGTGCGTTCGTTAGCTCTGCAAAGCAAGGCCCTGGCAAGCGCAGGACCAAGCTGACTGCTCCCACTTAATTATTAAAACATGATTTGTTTCAAGTTGCTTCTTTAGAGCAACCCAGTGTAAGCTTCCATTTTTGTGAGGTGAGTGCGAACGTGAGTGTGTTTGAGAAGTAGCCTCCTTACCTCCTTGCTGAGGCTTTGTCCTCCCCTCATTTCCTGCAGCACCGTGCTGTGCTGTGTTGTGCAATGCTGTACCAGCAGTGGGGCTACCACTCGGTCTGCTGCTGCCACCACCGTTTGCTTGCTGACCGTCCGCTGTTACACTGGTGTGTGTGTGTGTGTGTGTGTGTGTGTGTGTGTGTGTGTCCTGTCGAAACTCGTGCTGCAATGTCGGGCGTTATTGTTGGCTACAGTTTTCTTTTTAATTTTTTCGAGCTGTCTGCCCTTTTGAGCTGATTTGCAGCCACACCATACCACAACACTGAACAAGATCACCCACCTGCTGCTCCTGGCCGCATCCTGCTTCGCTTTGTGCTGCTTGCTGCTTTTTAAGAATAGGGTCACGCGCTGGAGCGCCTGTGTGAAGGAGTAAAAAAAGGCCTTACGGCTGCCTGCTGGCCATGTAAACTACAGCACTGTATGCACCACATTTCTCCTGTGTTCAACCTGGGGATTGTAAAGCGGTCAATTCAGACTCGGGGGGGGTGAGTAAGCAGGCGTGCGACAAGCAAGAAATGGCACAAATGCTTCCCTACTGCAAACATGCAAAGCATGTCCTGTTCCGTGACAAGCTGTTGCCATTTAAAGTGTGAGGTGCCGTCAGTTTCACAAAGTCACAAACAAATGAATAGATAAGGGACGGATCAAAAGACATTTGAAGCAGTGGCCAAACAGCTTAGTGTTTCAGAACCGTCTATTTACGGTGTATGTACGGTATTTTTGGCAGGGAAATCACCAAATCTACAATTATGCACGGTGTGTATATATACATACATACAGTTCTGGTGAACCCTAAGTATTTGAGACCTGACACTCGAGAGCACTGAGAGGAGAGTAAGTATTGCTACAGCCGCTGACCACGAAGCGGTGTGGGCCACTCACGTCTTTGACTCGATTATAGACCTCAGCTAAAATCTTCCTGGTTCCTGGGCTCGCAGTCGCCATGTTGTCTCTATGTGTGACGTACACGCGCTCAAATGTTCCAGGCCGCGACGTGGTCTCCACGACTTCCTCCTCAGGCTTGTAAAAATACCTGCCAAGTTCAGAGGGGGTCACACACAAAGTGCTTCACTCACTTACCCTTTATTCCTGGCCTAGTGCTCACTTACTCTTTATTCCACTGTGTGCTTATTCCACTGCGTGCTTTACTCACTTACCCTTTATTCCAGGCTAAGTGCTCACCAGAGGGTCTAGATACAACTGATGTGAGGCATCGTACGTCAGGGAACTTCAGCCCGTGCGGGCGCCGCACTTATAATTTGACTTATATATAAAAAGTTGACTCCAGGCCTCCCGGAGAAAAGCCAGTGGCCGGAGGCCACTGGCCGCGGGCTTCCCACATTAAATTAAAATTCAATGTCCGGGCTGCCCGGAGAAAATGTAATGCTCCGGGCAAGAGAGGAAGGAAAGGAGGGAGGGGGAGGGGGAGGAAGGAAGGGAGCCCTCCCCCACAGAAGGAGACTCCCAAGCTGGCTGACATATGTAAGTGTTTCTTTGCTTGTGGTGCTTGTGGTGCTTGTGTGGTGGTAATGAGAATTTCTTTTTAACGGAAACGCGGGGGAAGTGCCTCAGTGCAGCCTGCAGCAGGAGCACCAGCAGCAGCAGCAGCACCAGCAGCGGCAGCACCAGCAGCAGCAGGGGGAGCAGCAGCAGAGGGAGCAGGCCCAGTACCAGAGGAGGCAGCTGCCGCAGAGCCAGAGGGGGAGAAGTTTCATGATGCTCTCGAGCAGGACGAGCCCCCCGCTCTAGCACCTGCTGCTGAGCTCTCGGCACCCCCTGCACCCGCTGCTGAGCCCCCGTCTGCTCTAGCCCCTGGGCCTGCTCGACCATTGACCACCTTGCCACTCGTAAGCCTGGGCTGCGTCAAATTTTTCCCCCCCTTATATAACCACACATTTATTCACTAGTTAGAGAACCAACTGAGGGCGACCCGCACAAAAAAAATAGCTGAGGGCGAACAGTAGGTTTTTCAAACCCCCTGAAGTTCCCTGTTGTACGTGCCAGTTTTTTGTGTGTATGTATGTGTGTGTCTGTGTGTTTTTGTGCTGCGCAAGTGTGTGTGTGTGTGTGTGTGTGTGTGTGTGTGTGTGTGTGTGTGTGTGTGTGTGTGTGTGTGTGTGTGTATGTATGTGCAAAAGTGTATGCTTGTGTGTGCGTGCATGTGTGCGTCTTGTGTGTCTTGTGTGTACGTGTATATGTATACATATATGTGTATATCAGGTTTGTTCAGTTCGGGTTTGGTCAAAAATTGCTCGCAAACTTTCACGCATTTTAACGGACTCTAAAAATGCCGCTCGTTAGCTATTAAAAATCCATCAAAATCTATGCCCATTTTCGAATTTTTAGGTCCAAAATGCAGGAAAGAGCTGGGAAATAACTTATGAGTTCAGTGTGAAACACCTGAATTCAGGTTCTTGTAGTGTAGCATAAAGTGAGATGTCCTCGCTTTCTGGTTTTCTCCGGTTTCTGCTTCCCTTCTCCATTATTTTTATTCCTTGGAGAACACAACTCTCTCTTTAACATACTTCTATTCTAGGTTGCTTCCTGCAAGGCGCTATGCGCCCCAATTCTCAACCCACGGCCCAGAGGGCCCTTGTCTCATGGCCTTTCTTGCTCCTGACGCTTGAGACTCTTGACTCTATTGCAATGTTCACTGGTGGGCTTGCTACAGCCCTGATGGAGGAGGCTGCAACCTGGCTTGTACACGGCGGGGCACTCGCTTTTGTTCTTGCCGCTGACACTTACCTCCTCCTCTCCCGCACCTTTGTCCACACCACGCTGACCTTTTCATAAACCCTGTTGAGTCTCATAAGAGCACACGTCGTATCTCTGGCTTGGGGACTCGTCGTCGGGGCAGCCGCCATTGACTCTGGGCTTACGTTTGACACGCGTCTTTTTGCGCCTGGCTTTTGGGACCCTACTACCTAACGGCAATTTTTGTCAGATTTTGTGATGAGCCCCACGTACTTTCTCGCTTTGGTGATGCTGGTTATGTTCTGGGCTATCCTTCTATATGAAGACGACTCCTACGACTTGCTGGACGATGAGATTTCTTTGACGCTTCCCCTCTATCACTGCTGCGGCAATCAAGTTTGTTCATGTCAGGGAGGAGTGGTCGTGGTCGTGGTGGTGGTTGTGGTGGTGTTAAACCTGGTAGCAATGTTGTTGTCGATATCGATGTTCTCCCCCCTCCTCCACCTTCCAGACCTAGGACTAGGAGCCGTTGTAGAGATGATGGATATATGCACGAAGAAGTTGATATTGCTCCCGATGGGGAGAACGCAATGAGTATGGCACTGAGGAACCTGAATTTGATGCGCGCCCTGCCCAAAAAAATAAAGAAGCTAATAAGAAGAAACGGTCCAAGAAGTCCAAGAAGCGCAGCAAAAATCGCAAACGCAAGCATTCTTCCTCTGACTCTGACTCGTCATCTTTGTCTTTTCCTCTTCTTTTTATTCCTCTTCTTCTAACTCTGATATCGACTCTGACTCTGCCTATCACCGCAAGAACAAGAGCAAGAAGAAGTTCAACGTGAAGCTGCCTTCAAAACATATTCCGAACCTCAACAACAAGCGTCCAGCGAAAGAGAGGCATGACAGGTTAGTTGAGCTCAACAAGCCGCTACACAGGGCACTCAAGCACGCCGAGTCCAACCTGAGCCACGTCCAGAATGCAGGTGCTCCACACAAGACTGCCAAGAAAGTGGTGGCAGAGATCCAAGGTGTGTTGAGGGTGCTTGAGAAGCAACCTAATCATCTCTTTTTTGGAGCAACTTACGGTTGGGACAAACTCAACAACGCACTAAACCACGGTCACCTGCCATCTAGTACAAAGAAATTCGCTAAGAAGTTGGGCGTGAAGGCTGGTGATGTCAGTAAAGCACCTGTTCCCTTTCTTCCCAAATGCCGCCCACCTTTTACCACTCAGATTTTGAACCACTCGCCTCAACAACATTATAACGCACCACTCCCTCCGGCCCCTACTTTTCAGCAATCTTTTCCTATGCCGCCCCCCGTTCCACTCCCTTATGTTAATGGTCATGCGGGAGGGAATCGTAGTGGCCCACCTTACACGTCTGGTGCACACACACATGGCCACAACCAATCTGCTGCAAACAGTTTCCGTAGGCCAGGGTACAACGGCTACAACAATTTCAACGGCACCTCACACTGATTTGGGGAATTTTGGACTCACGCAACTTTTAATTACTTTAATTCCTACAAACCTTTATTCTTGAGGCAATTTCTTTTCTGGTACCACTACGCACCCGGCAATTAATTCTTTTTATTCCGTAATTTTTCCAGGCCAGGCCTGAAAGGTGCCAGGCACCGTGGAGGCCCAGGGCCTGCCCCACATGTTCACAACGGACCCAGGCCAGGCCTAAATTTGCATAATTAATTCCCTTGATCCCTGATCTCATCCAGGCCAGGCCTGAACCCAAGCATTTATTACCTTGATCCTTAAACTGATTCAGGCCAGGCCTGCAAGGTGCCAGGCACCACGGAGGCCCAGGGCCTACCACTTTGAGCTTGTTATTACTTACCTTTCTTGATTTTCTTGCCCCAAAGAACGTGTATGTAACCTTCCCATATTTCAGGGTCGGGCTTCTTTTTCACTTTCCTTTGATGCAGGCCCAGCAAAGCCGGCAGTTCTGTCTTCAGGTGGGCTGAAGCGGCATCGTTCTTGGTGGTTAGAAAATTGTTCAGACAAGTGGGTACTTCAGTGGGTGCAGCATGGCTTCTTCTTATTTTGGTCCTTTCTCCCAAGCCCAGCACCAACTTTTTTCCAACAAAACAACAAAGAGGCACTGGCCAGCAGCGATTTTGTCACATCTTTCATATTTGACCTTCTCCGCGCAAATGCTATTATGAAATGGCATACCCAGCCTAAATATGTGTCCCCCTTGAACGTTGTTACTAGATCAAATGGCAAACAACGTTTTATCTTGGACCTTGGACACGTGAACCAATTTCTGATGGTACATTCTTTTCGCATGGACACTCTCAATCTACTGACTGACCTGGCAGACCTGGATGACCTCATGTTTTCACTTGACCTTGCCAGCGGTTACCACCAGGTGGATATGATCCCAGATATTCCACGTACCTTGGGTTTCAATGGGAGGGTGAATTCTGTGTTTTCAGAGTCCTTCCTTTCGGTCTTGCTTCTGCCCCCTGGTGCTGCACAAAAATTATGAGAACCATCACTTTATACCTGCGCTTTCGGGGGGTCCGGCTTATAAACTACTTGGATGACTTCTTTTTCCTGGTCTCTGATTCCCCGTCTACAGCACACAGGCAGTTGGGTTTGGACACTTTTAAATCAGCTGGCCTGGCAATCAATGATTCCAAGTCTCATCTGCAATTTACACGCCTCCTGACCCACCTTAATTTTGTCATTGACTTGGATTCTGGTTCCTTTGAAGTGCCGCTAGAGAGATGGGAGAGTTTGCAACAGCTGATCACAGTAGCATTGTCAAGGCAGAAGTTGCTAGTGCACCTGCTTTCGCGAATTGCTGGCCACCTTAGCAGCATGATTCTGGCAATTGGCCCTATTGCTCTCATCAAATCAAGGCAATGCCACTCTTACCTGAAGCAGTACAGCTTGCAATTCTACGTTGCTATCTCTGACGGCTTGCGAGACGAACTTACCTACTGGTCCCACTTGTCTCGTACGCATTTCACGAAAAGATTTAGCCTTCCCCCTTTACCTCTGACATTTCCATATGGTGTGATGCTGGAGCAGCAAGTTGGAGTGCCACGATGGAGAATCAAAAATTGCAGGCACAAGGTTTCTTCCCCCTCGAGTTGTGGCATGGCACATCCAGTTGCACACTGAGAGAAATGTGGGGACTTCTTCACAGTCTTAAATCCTTTTTGGACATCATTAGGCATAAGTCCGTTCAGACCTTCACTGACAACTCCAACGTGGACAGAGTTATGGGCCAGGGCAGTACAGACTTGCGCTTGAATGACATTGCACTCAGAATTATCTCACTCACAATGGAACATGACATTTCCCTGCTTCCCACATGGGTCCCACGTGATCAGAACAAGATTGCCGATGGCCTTACTCACCTTGAAGACCCTTGTGACTGGACTCTGAATGCTGACGTCTTCCAAAAAATCGTTGCACAGTGGGGCTTACCTACCATTGACCGTTTTGCAAGCCACTCCAATCATTTACTTGACAGGTTCAACTCTATGTTGCGGTGCCCAGGTTAAGTCAGCACCAATGCGCTTGCTCAAAGAAACTGGTCAGAACATTTCAACTGGTGCTTCCCACCTTCCAACTTGATTCCATCGGTCACATCCATCATTTGGCAATTCAGTGCAGCCTCTATCCTTGTCCTACCTCTCTGGCCATCTAGCCCTTGGTGGCCTCTACTGTCTAAAGGACAGCACTTCCTTCCTTTTGTACACGGTTGTCGCGTCCTACCACGCTCAGAGAATCTGCTGACTCCAGGCTCCAGCATAGCCTCAGCCCCGTGTGCATTCATGCGCTGGACTTTTCTGGCCGTCTTGTGCTTCTCCGCTAAACCCCCTCCTCAACCAATCCCAATCCTCTCCTATGCTTGCAGGACACAGGTACACCCTTGAGTCCGATATTTCAAAGTTTTTGTTTGATAAATGCCCTACACCTACCTTGAAAGCTGAATACACGTACACTTTGAGCTGCATTTCTCAGTCACGTTGTCAGAAAACGTTGCTCAGATATAACGCTCACTGGTTCCGTTTTAGAAGTTAATGTCATCAAAACAAGCTTTCTTTCTTGCCAGATGATCCAATGCACGCTGCTATGTTTCTGTCAAATTCTCTGTGTTTTGCTCTCAGCCGAAGTTTGACCTACTTTACTATCAAAGCAACAAGCGCAGCCATCTTTACCGCGCACAACATGGCTGGTTTAGATGATGTGACCAGCCACTCCTTTGTTCAAGCGTTTCGATCCTGCGCACAGAGGTCACTTTCCTCTGGAGGCCAATTTAGAAAAGCTCCCTTGTCCTTTGACCTCTGTATAATAACAGTCTCTTTTCTGCTTCAGCCAAGCCAGTCCACCCTACTCAACCTCCAAATTGCAACGTTTATTATGATTTGCTTTTCTGGTTTTCTAAGATATGACTGCGCTTGCCAGATTTTTGCAGATGAAGTCAGGTTCTACTCTTCTCACATGAAAATGTTCTTGGCCAAAAGGAAGAACGACCAATTTCGCTCAGGCTCAGTAGTATGTATTGCTCGGGGCAAGTCCCTTTCCTGCCCAGTCGCTCTCTTAAAATCCTTGTTGGTGAAGGCAGGATCCCTGGGCAAGCACGTTCCCGTTTTTCGCTCCTTCAAGAAGGGTTCTTCTGAAAAGTTTTGCCCCTCAAATCAGCCCTGGTCTTACTCCTTTGCTCGAGCTCGCGTTCTGCAAGATTTGGCTGATTCTGCTCACATGTCCTTCGCAGATTTTACTGACAGATACGGCCTGCATTCCCTTCGCTCTGAGGGTGCTACCCTCGTTGCCAAGGAGGGTGTTCCTGATCATAATTTCCAGGCTCATGGAGCCTGGAGAGCCTGTGACCATGCACGCATACACTGAGAGGCCTATTGCCAATAATTTGCTTCCAACCAGGGCCATGCACTACTTAACCACGACTGTAGTCTGCCTTGGTAATAATGACAGAGCCCTATGCATCTCATGATGCAAGCGAAATAGAACCTTAGATGGCCGTGAAACATTCTGATTTTTTCTGCATTCATTACGAGTATGCAAGTATGACCATGGAAACCAGCAAAATCCTCCATTTTCGAATTTGCACATCGAACTGCTCGAACAGTTTGAGGGTTTTGAAACTTCACAAACTTGATCGAACCCTTGCTCCCAAAAAATCGAACTGAACAACCCTGGTGTAGACATATGTGCGCCTTACCCATACCTTCTGCCCTCGCTGCTCATGATTTCCATAGCCGATTCCAACTCGACGATGATGTACTCGCGGAGAACCTTCATTGGTTTTGTGTGTGAGCGTATGTGCATGTTTATACATGCAAAGGATTTAGTTTTTTTGTGTGTGTGTATGCATGTATGTATGTATGTATGTATGTATGTATGTATGTATGTATGTATGTATG
>Ga0307942_1001110_pt1 | contig 20908 bp, 27 predicted proteins | sample OrgLakmetagen175_FD_201846 | JGI IMG/M metagenome (GOLD analysis project Ga0307942, IMG submission 201846) | Saline water microbial communities from Organic Lake, Antarctica - #175 | ecosystem: Environmental > Aquatic > Non-marine Saline and Alkaline > Saline | place: Antarctica: Organic Lake... | reverse complement strand
GGGTAAAAACCATATTGGGTGTCAGGGATCTGACCAGTTGCCACACACCACTCAGTGAGCAACGAGCGAATAACATTGGCATACATACGGTACATAGTGCCACTGACAGCCAACATGCGGTAATTGGTAATTATTGTTGGGGTCCAAAAGGGGGCCTTTCTTATACAGAGGGCTGAGCTTCGCTTGCTTCCAGCACGTAGGGATGCCGGCCTTGTCATACAGCAGATTGAACAACTGAGCAATGTAAGGCGCTAAGACGTTAACACGCTCACTACCACGCCCGTCAGGCTTTGGCCGAACCACTACAGCATTCATAATGAAGGAAGCAGCCACGCAATCAAGTCCTGGAGAAGCACGTCCGTTCATCTTTCCTATTTGCTCAGCCACCAAGGCAAGCATGGTATCGCTACTAGGGGGATCAATAGTGTCAGGAGCAGGCATCCAAGTGTCAGGAGCAGGCATCCATTGACACAAACGGCAAAGTCATGGAACAACCAGAGCGGTTTCAATCCACTAAGTAGCTCTGAAAAGCAGCATCTTTCTGTCGGCACGTAGCAGCGACAGCAATTTGCAGTCACGGCAGCAGGGATGGGGTGGGGCGGGTTGGGGTTGGGGTTTGGGTGGACACGCAGCAGCAGAGAGCAGCGTCCAGCAGCAGTGTGTGGTTGGGCTAGGCAGCGGCTCTTTGGGGCTGGCTTGTGGCGGGGAGCGTGCACGGGCTGGGAGAAAGGCCTTTGGCTGGAGGCATGGCCTTCGAGCTCTGGGACTTGCATGGTGAAAGCAGAGGTGCAGGCGAGTGGAACTCATTTGTGGGGTGCTGAGAGTTGACCTTTGCTGCTGGTACTCACAAGCTTAGTGGGAGGGGCGCTCTGTGTTCGGAGGTGGTACCCTCGCGACCCCGCTATGGCTTAAATTTGATATTTGCTTCACGCTACTAGACTTTGCCAGTGACATAGCAGTAACTTTGTGTGCTGGGATTGGCTGCGGAACCAGCTGCTGTCTTGCTTGAGCTAGTTCTTGTGTTAGCTTAAGGTTAGAGGTGGTTGAGGTGCTGCTTAGGCAGTGCTTTGCGCAGAGTAGGCTGTGTGGTGGTAGTTCTGCTCCTCTGACAGAGGTTAGGAATACCCGCTCTCTCTGCTTTTCAACGTGTGAATTTATGCTTGTTTTTTCCCCTGGGTGGGAGGGTTTTCCAGGCAGACTTGCTTTCGTTTTCTGACTTATGGTGGGAAGATTGTCTCTTTCCCTTAATCAATGCTAGGTGTGATACCACTACTAGCGTAGCCTTTTCTTTTCTTTTCTGTCATATTTAAAGATTTCCCTTACTTGCTTGAGTGAATGAGAATCAAGGAATGAATGACTTTATGCAGGATCATTTTACCCTTGCATGGCTGCTTGACTGCAGGTATTTGCTCGATGATGACACGATCTTAGGATTTGATGCTAAAAATAGGTCGCCAAAAGACTACCCAGATTGCAATAACAAGTTGTAAGCAGATGGTTCCTAGGCAGACCAGCCAGGCAGGTCGCAGGCCAGACTGGCTGCTTACCTGCAATAACATTACTGTCACTGCAAAGTACTACTATAGTATACAGCACATCAACTAATATTATTTGTGCCTTCGGACCGAGAAAGGCCTCCGACGTGGAAAAACCATCCGGCAGAGGAGTGGGTTTGTGTCGCTGTATGTGATCCCTAACGCTTGTACTAGTTATATTTATGTATGCCTCCCCATCTCTGCCCACTCATGCATTTGACATCCACACTGCTACTGCGCGCTCCTTCTCAGAGCTGAAACCATTATCTCAGACACCCATCTCGGCCTTATCATGGTTACGCGTTATCAATAAGTTATGACTAGCTAGGAGAACAAATAGAAATTAAAGACCTTACGCGGTACAGGTTTTTTAAGGATCCCCCCTAAATAGTACCTCTTAAAATGCTCAAATGCTTTTAATTGATTACCACTAAATCCAGAAGAAAAAGTTTATTAATAAGAATGGCTCGTCCAGCTGATTGAACAAGGCGCAGGAACTCTCAACTGTCAACCAACTAACTGCGCGTCACACGGTTCGTCGCTGCCAACGAGTGAATGTGACAGCGGCCAATGTTTTTGGATTTGAGCATGCACCACACTGTGGTGGCACCTGGTAGAGACAAACCGGCAGAGACAAAGTGGTCTTGGACAGGGTTGCCAGCAATACTGAATATGAACTCGGAAAGACCCTCATGTCGAACATCAATTACAACACACTGGTTCAAAACAACAAAATACATCACACCCAGCTCCCCCTTCCTCTATCTAGGAGTCACACTGACGATGGATCTCAAATGGAATCACCAGCACATGCGCATGGACAAAAACCTAAAGCAAAAGCTTGACGCCCTTAAAGGCTCCTATGCCTCACCACGGCAAACACTAAACATATTACGCACAGCAATCATCCCTAGTCTGGCCTATGCCTTTGCGGTCACACCATGCTCCTACCCAGGCCTAGATAAGTGTGATGCAATGATGATTGGAACGGTGATCAATAGCAAACACAAGTTATAGCGAAGCACACTGACTGCCATGATCCGTAAAGATGTCCATAGTTTTGGATTGCGTGTGTGCCCCCTACCATCTACGTGGAATACCACGGGCGCTCAGCAGTAGTACTCGTAACAAGCCTAGAAGACCCTTCTGAGCGTCACCAATCTGTGACCATGCATCTCCTGACCCACCAGGTCGCCCAACTCAAGGCCCTTGCCACTACATTCCTTTCCACAAGAGAAGGAACATCGCTACCAATAAAACGGCAACTCAACCTACGTATGCGAGCACGTCAACTCGCTTGCTTCCATGCCAGCAAGCTCCACTTAGCCTTGAAAGGAAACAGCATGTTTTTAGACAATCTCAAGCTTAGAAGTCACCTCCGCCCACAAGCCCCCCTTCAAACACTAGCCCCCTCATTACCAAACCGCTTATGGACCTAGGCATAACTGGCTTCCATGACCTCACGTCAGCCAACGAAATTTACATAATCTCTGGGAAACAGCTTAAAAACAAATACACTCGAGTTTTCAAAAAGCACATCATAGCCCTAAATAGGCTTGCTGCCATTGCTAACTTGCCTGGAACAGAAGATCTAAGCCCAACATCAATTGCACAAATACTCCAAGAAAGGGATCCAGAACAGTCTACCCTACTTAAATACCGTAAAATAAACAACTCCTCCTTCACAGGTCTCCTAGGCACACACATCAACACATCGTTTCACGAAAAGGTGCCCCTAAATCCCGCAAACACTCAAACCCAACAAACTCTTCCCATCTACACAACACCCGCACCACAGCCACGCTCAGCAACACACTACAGGCACCCCATTACACACAACTTAATCAGAGGCCCACCACCTACACACACACATCCATCAACAAGTAATGGACACCCCAACCAATCCTCTGTTTTTGACACACCCAACCTAGAGCCGCAAAAATCCCCTGCCTGCCTCCTCTATAATCACAACCGGACCTCAAACAGAAACTCAAGGTCATGTTGCACTCAACGTACCTACACCTTCAATTTTAGAGGAATTTACCCCCCAATGTACAGAATCCAATGCTCGACTAGGAAACGCACAGCACATGGCAACATATCCCGCACTGAGCTTCCCCAAACACAACACTCCCTTGCCACAACGGTGGAAGGGCCTCGACCTTCACCAAGAACGTAACACCGCGCTCACAACGCTACTCTCAAAGGGTATCAACCAAACCAAAAGGAACCACAACTCTGTAAGCACATCGCCATTACCACTGCCACAAACTACAGCTACTACTTGCCTCTCTAACCCTGCACCCACTAACCAACTGGCCACTCTCTCCCAAGACCAACAAGCAAAGCATGCACGGCATACACAAGATACCCTGCCTCCCCGGTACCAGAAAGAGGACATGCAGCCAAACCGAAATTCAGCAACATACGCCCCTGACTCATATCCTAAACACTGTTGCATTAAATTGACAAATAGTAATTTAGCCTACTGAACAACCTACACACAGTCAGCCAAACAAACGCACCACACGCTCGCAAATCACTAGCCACAACCACCATGCACCACAAGCGTCCACACAAATCATCACTCCTCCCACTCAGCATATCAATATCATCAACCCGATAACTTTCCAGGTACACAACAACCCGACCTTTGAAATTGCATACCACCCAGCACCATCATCACAGCGCAGACTCCAAAGGAAAAAAAGATGTGAGATCCTCGATATACCCCATGACCTTCCTAGCCTGAACCTGACCCCCTTGCGCACCACGCATATTTAACAAGAACTCTGGACGTACAAGAAGGATAAGGCTTTTTCAATGACACCCACAGAGGCCATCAACACACTCTACTATGATGATATGGACATCCTGCACATAGATAATTGGAGGTTCTTCACCCCCAAGAAAAGAGACAGAGATGATACACCCCAAAGACAGAAACAATACCACATTTACTGTGCCCCCATGAATATTGAAAGATGGGCCCTACCCCTCTTTTTATCAGTTGAACTAGTGCCCAAATCCAGTAAGACAGTTGTCCGGAGCCAAGTTGAGTGCGCAAGCTGTGAAATTTGCTCCTACCATCTGGGACTTAAATCTCCAGACCTCTCCCCACCTTTTTAAGACATGTTCATCTGTAACGTCTGCAACCGTACCTACCACTGGCAATGCTTGCTGAAGACAAGCTGCTGCAACGCCACTGAAAGGGAAGCTATTGATGCCAACAATTCATGGGCCTGCCCTGCTTGTATCAATTTAAACCAAAATGAAAAGAGAATTCGTATCCTCTACTCTCAGAAAAAAGAGCTTGTGGAGGTATCATGGAACCCAACCTGGGAGCCAGAAGAACTACAAAACACGTGCAAAAGCTTCAAGCAGAGCCTCAAAAAATTTGAAGAGGAAATCACCGCACCGAACTTATCTCAGCCTGCACCAGATGAACACCTTGTCATGACAAATCATGGTACCAGCTTAAGCATGGATTGCAAGTTTGAGCCATAAAGGTGGGTTTAACGTCTCCTCCCTCTCCACGCAAGAAGGAAGCGACGGCTCAAGCAACGCACCGAGGAGATGGTAGTCAGACAAGTCTGAGAAGAGAGCGACAAGAGAACCATCTAAACTGGCCAAACAACCAAATAACCGTAAAACCGTTGCTCACATTATAAATCCCAGGGAAAATCACACGATTCGTCCATGCCACTGATTTAGCATGACACCCTAGATGATCTTCAAAACAAGGGTTCTCTGCCACCCAAGAGGGCAATACGTACCAACCCGACAATGTCGATCTTTGGAACAAAGTCAGCTTTGACATCCAACCCACCAGCCCACAGGCTGACATTACGGCCACAGGGCATTGTGAGTACTGAATCAAAATCATTGATCTCATGAAGTATCAAGAAAAGAGTACCCTATCCTACCCAGATGACCCTATGCTTCCTGAAGTGTACACTGACACAGTAGCCTGTATTACAATGTCGACGGAAAGTGTAAAGGTATGCTTACTCCCGAGCGCCTTAACATACTACGAAAGGCCTTTGATAAGGCAAAGTGCAGTGGCCTACACGGCCACATTAAACCTCCACCCATCAGAACTCGTAAGCCTCATTGCACGTAAAGACACCTCTGCCTCTATACATACGAACAAAAAACCAAAGACTCTTTTGCGACGGATACTCCCCTCCCACATCACCGCCGCCTTTCAAAAGTGGGCCCTGGTCACTAAAGAAAATATGGCATACCCTCTTGACTATGACCCCAAGCTCCCCCATTACTGGAGTGAGCACCCAAGGGACAAAGTGTTTGGGGCAAACACCAACGCCTTCTCCTCCCGATTCTCTGGGTTCTCCATCTGCCATCCCATTTACCATGAAAACACCATGCTCTTAGCAACAAGACGCGCCATCTACTCTGCTGCTGTCAGCACAGAGGAAACAGCCACATTCATGCTACTCCCTTCCTGGAATAAAAATATGACCACAAATCCCTATGCATCACTCTGCCGCCAATACCCACTCATATGTAAATTCCTGGGCACCATCCCATTAGACCAACTCCAATATGCGAAAGTGCCCTTCTGGAACAACATACAAATACCACTTTCCAAACACTCCTGGGAATTGCAGATCATTGCCATATGGAACACCAAGGGCAGGGTCTGCCTCAATGCTCACAACAAAGACTGGCTAAAAGAACTTGCCAAACAAATCCCTGAGGCAAAGTGGGAATCTCAAAACATACATAACCATCCCTACCAAACAGCCTTAGGTTCCAGACAACACTCAGGACTCAACAAATTCAATAAGCTACCCAATGACCACCCTGAAGCCCCAGAAGGCCCAGATATAATAAGTGCCCTGATTAGCACTGACCAACCTCAGCCATAACTGTAATATCGACGAAGCACCCCAAAACAGCTCCAGCCAAAACCTATCCCGTGAAGTAAAAGATTGGCGGGATTGGACCTACACTGATGGCAGCCTCCAAAAGAATGAAGTAGGGCAAGACGCCGGATCAGGTGTATACCACCCTCACTTAAACGTTTCCCACTATGTAAACCCAAAAGGCATGGGTATAACCAACACCATCTCACGTGCAGAGCTAGCAGCTATAGCAGCTGCAGTCATACACGGCTACTCACATATATATAGCCACAGACAGCCTTACATCACTGCACCAAATTATAAAGCAGCTCTCACACCCGAATCTCCATCGCCGCCACATCCAAGGACGGATGTCCTTCAATCCATTGCTAAAGCAATCTGCCAATCACCATCATCACCCATCCACTTCTTCCAAGCAAGTAAAGTCCCATGCCGGTATTATTGGTAATGAACATGCCGACGCCCTTGCTAAAAAGTCAGCCACCACCTACTCCGACATCGCTGACACCTCAATCAGAACAGCAGGCCCTGAGGGAAATTCCTTCTACAACATCCACTGGCTTGCAAAAGAAGACATAGAAAACTAAACACAAACCCATAATCATACCCATACAACAAACATGGCCCATCCTCCTCCCCCAAAGCTTTGGTACCTACCAAACCACCGTGACGCTCTTCAAGCCCACATGCATCTTCTCCATAAACTGGGAAGTGCCAAAACTGAAGCGAACTACCATGCCTACTACCAGACCCTCATAAAGGACGGCACTGCCAATGGAGCCACTAGCAATGCTTACCCAATATCATCCAATGTTTCCTTACAGACCAAATGTATAATTATAAAATACAGAACAGGCACCCTATATAATCAAACACATGCGGTATTGTTCAAACTCTCAGCAAGTCAAACTTGCCCCCTCTGCCCACAAGTAGACAGTGCCCTGCACATCCTTTCTGGGTGACAACACACGCAAATAAGGAACATGATCACCGAAAGACACAACTTAGCATGCCGCATGATCTTTAAGACTATCAGCAATAAAGGCTCCTTAGGCTCATGCATTGTCTCCATAGATATAGGCAGCAACGAACGGATGACCATACAAAATCTCCAAACTCCTGAATAGCCGAAAGTAGAATTGTCCCCAAATGGCACTTCCCACCTCGCTTCTCAGATAAAGACAGGTTTACCTCCAGCCGCCCAGATGTTGTGCTGGTTACTCCCATCGCTGCAAAAACACACAAACAACAAACTAATGTAGGGGGGTGGCTTCTTCGAAGTGGCAGGGGGCAATTGCGGGAGACTGGGAGCACCCCGCCCAGCAGCATTGCCAGCCACCAGTAGAGCCACCAACCCCAGACAGCACCGACCTAAAGACCTCAGCAAAACTCGGCGTGACATCCACCTCGACGAGATCAAGTATTGTGAGGACACCAGACCTCAGAACCAGCTGGACGCCGCAAAAGAACAGCACAAAGATCTCTGCAACATTTTTTAAGGAGCCTCCGTTACTCTCCACATCATCTTTCTGGGTGTGGCTGGGTGGCACCAGGCCATCTACATCACTCGCACTCTGAAGCCTTTCAAGGAACAGAGTCTTGATCCTCAAAGGGTGAAAAAGATTGCCTCCAAGCTCCATGTGCACTATCATGATGTGAACTTTGCTGCTAAACTTGTCCATACCAGACGTGCCCTTTCCAGTACTGCTATCAACTCTCATCAGGAGCCGGTTTCAGGCCAAGCCTGCAACCCTCTTGATTTCCATTAATTTTTACTTTCCTTTTCGCGGTGGAGGAGTTTTACGGTACTTGGTACCAAAGTGGCTCCTTTTCTTTAATTAATGTGGGGAATGGTTTTCACTGCCTGCGTAGTTTTTTCTTTCTCCCTCATGTCCATCACCTCCTAAGAAGATGTGGATCACCAGGCAATTCATGATGCTGCTCTGAGGTGCAGGCTCACACGGAGCTCAAACGGCAAGTTTTTAAAACACACCTATTACTAGTTTTATATTCGTGGGGGGTAGAGGCCAGCCACTGTTTTTTGTGGTCATGATGCCCCAGCACTGTCTGCTGCATTAATTTCTTGCTTCTTTTAGCGTGAGAGGAAGAGATAACCTTTCACCATTAAACTTTGACAAGGGAGAAAACAATAACCACCTAATGGTAATGAATAACTAAAAACAGCCATGCCCGTATTGATGCACGGTCCTGAAAGAATGGAAATTGATGCAAAAGTCTAAGTGTCCTAGCGACCAATACCCATCAGCAAAACAAATGAGGCCATCGCACAAATGTCAAGAAGCAAAAGAAAAAATGCGCAGGCAGTGAAAAACCACTCCCCAAATTAAGTTAGGAAAAGGAGCCATTCCGGTACCGGGTACCGTTATTCTCCTCCACCACCAGCATTTTACCTGCATGATTCCATAATTCAACCTTGTGTACACAAAGGTAACAGGTATCTTGCTTGGCTGTGTTAGACACACCAGATACAAGTATTAACTCCCCACACCTCACCACAATACAAAAAGCTGCCCAACTTGGTATTTCTGCCCGTTGGAATAATTATATACAGTTCAACTTTTCAATTATGACGTCAAGGTCCTTGTCAGCGTCGCACAGCCACACCTTAGTCCTACTCACCACCTATCCTTGAAGTGTAACGTTGAGTGGCTCTTTGCATTCAAGGGACAACCAGAATCCAAAACAATATCCTCCCTAATTTCATGCCTGTAGCGTTAACACTGCCTGCGTCATTTTTTCTTTCACTTGCCCAAAAGAAATGACCAAAAGCCTTTGAGCTGACCGAGCTCTGCCCAGTAATCAGGGCTCTTGAAGTTGACAACAATAGCACTGGTGTTATCGCTAGAGTAACGCTTCAGCGCAACCTGGACCAGGCTCTCTGCTACCTATGGGTGCATATTGGGAGTGGAGGGAGAATTTGAGGGAGGGCGGTGTCAGAGGTGTGTTTATCAGAGGTCTGAGGTGTGTATATGCATGTATGTGTGTGTGTGTGCGCGTGCGTGTATGTGTGTGTGTGTGTTAGAGAGGGTAGGTTGGTTAGAAAACAGGATTGGGCAGGCCAGGGAGCCATCGAGGGAAAAACAAAACCATGAATGGATGAGGCACATAATGTGCAGCTGTATAATCAAGTTTTATAAGCATTAAGTAATAAACCCCACTGCGAGCAAAGAGAGGAGCACTGAGATATAACTATCAAAAACAATGTGAGCCTCTGCGAGAGCCTTTGGCTCCCTCTTTATTGAAGCAAGGATGGTCTCTGTATTCTACATTTACATATTCAAAGGCAAGCTTGCCTTGAAAAGGCTCTAACAAGAGAAAGCGACATTTTGAAGCAACAATGGGGTTTGACCAGGCTTCCAACCTAGGACCTCTAGGAACCCTGTTTTTCTGCAACACTGCAGGCTGTGCAAGACCCTCACATATTAAACATACAACTGTAATATACACATCACAGACAACGTGCATAGTACAACACAGACACAAGCCTGCATGCACACCTCTTGGCAGGGCTTCCCTTTTAGAAACTCCTTGCGTGCGTACAGCATGGCCTCGCGGGGAGGCATGACGTCCCACAGCCCATCGGTTGACACTACTAAGAATTCGTCCTCCTACGGTACGAAAGTGGAGGCATGAATAATGCATAGAAAAGTGTTTAGTGTTCACTTCAAAAATAGCTTTGCCTTTTCCCGACCTTTTAAGTGGCAGGCAGTAGCTCACACATTGAAGCGAAGGACCAGCATGCTTTCATACATGCATTGTTTCAGTGCTGCGTGAATTTAAATACCGTACATAAAGTATATCACTGCCCCTAATAAACGTTTTTTGGAGGTGGCGGTGAGGTGTTACTGCAAAATTGGTGGTTAATTTATTTTTAGTGTACAACATTTATTTTAGAGCGGCGATGAACGATCAGGAAGCCCCCCCGCTCCACCTGCACCTGCGAGGTCGGCTTGGCTGCAAAGGAGCAACAGCAGGCAGCCGACCTCGTCCGCCGTGCAGGCAAGAGCAGTCCGGGCCGAGCAAGAGGCGGAAGAGTGAAGGAACAAGAGGCCTTGGTTGTAGGATGTAGTTGGCATTGCATTGTGTGCAAATGAAGTTGAGACAGGGATGCATGCTCTCATGCTCTCATGCAGCAGTAATGCACCAGCAGAAATGACATGCACACACACATGCACGCACACGCACATGCACACACACATGCGCACGCTCAATAGCATCCGACCAGCACGCAAAGCTAGCACACACATGCAGCAGTAGTAGCAGCAGCAGCAGCAGCAGGAGGAGGGGTGGCCTCACGCAAGCCCAGGGCTGCAAAATCCCCTTTAGAGGGGGTGGTTGCTGAAGTTTATTAACACAAATATTTCTAGGAGTGGTGGTTGCTGTTTTTTAGCTAAATATTCATTTGTTGGGGGGTGGTGGTGAGTACATGTACGTACGGTACACAAGCATGTGCTGCCATTGGCGAGACGGCTTGTTCATTTATAAATCTTGCAAGAACAAGCATATGCCCATCAACAAATTATAATCGGTCTAAGGATTGCACCGATGCCCCTCAAGGTCAAGTGCATCAACAAAACAAACGACTTTGTCCAATTCGTCATTCACACCCATCTGCATTTTGCTGCCCTTGATCTGGGCAGCACCATTTAAAATGCAGCAGCCACTTCTGCGATAGCAGATGCAATGGCAGGAGTGGCCATCACCCACCTTTACCAAGTTATAAAATGCAGTAGCAGGAGTGGCCACCACCCACCTCTGACAAATTGGCCGACGCAGTGGCAGGGGTGGCTATTACTGGGTCTGAGGTGAAGCTCTGCTTGTCTGCGTAATCCTGTGGCCAAAACCCCCGCTGCACGCCAGCAGAGAGCAGCTTGTCCAACCCCACGCCCTTGAACTCCCAGTCGCCAAACGCGCGCGACACAGCCAAGACGTTGCACACGCGCCCGTCATATACCCAGCCCCCAGAGGCCTTAACCCGGGCCACCTCGTCGGCAATGCTTTTATCCTTGGCGCCGCTCACACGGTGTGGGGTGGTGAGGGGCACCAGGCTCTTACTGCGCTGCATAATGTAGGCTTGGGAGTCTCCCACGTTTGCCACCGACACGCGCCCTTGCCTCAAAATGGCAACTGTGGCTGCAGGGGTGGGGGTGAGGGAGTGTGCAGCAGGAGTTGAATCTGGGATCTGGGCCACTAGATATTGCTACATCAAGGTGCGGGAATTCACAAAAAGATGCACGCATGTACGTGCATACCCAGACACACACACCCCTACACAAACACACATGCACACACATACAATTGAGAAGAACTCACAAAAGAAGCATCAGTGCACTCTCCCTAGATGGCGATGCTGGCCGCGCAATCGGGCGTGCTTCAAAAAGAGTGATCACACAAATATTGCCTAGCTGCTCGACAGGCTGAACTGGCAGACCACTGGCAGACCACCAGATAGTTGCAGTCATAGGAATTGTGAGGGATTTATCAGCGCTTGGACGGTATGAGAAACAGAGCTTGAGACCATATACATACACATCCTTCCCTACGAAGAAACATGAACACATGTACGTGCATACACAGACACACACGCCCCTACTCACGCACACATACACACACATATATAACACCCACCAGTGGAGCCCGTCTGCTCTAGTTCGTCGTCTCCTTGAAGGTGATCCAACAAAGCATTGTCTGCATCCTGAAGAAAGTATATGCAGTTGCACATTAATGAGCGTGAGCGTGAACAGGGTCAAGCAGTCCACACCTTTGTGAAACATCTTTGCAATGGAAAAGTTCGAAAAAATAACTCAAAGTCCTGTGGACAAGGATTTCCTGCATTTCTTCTTTCAATGATGGGTTACTGTCATTGGCTTTGTGAGGAGGTTTACGGACCCTGAGCGGCCCTTTCTCCTAAATCGATGTGGTGTAGTTTGTTCCACTCAGGCCTTTGGGCCTGTGGTTAACCATATCATGAACAGCAACATCAGGACGCACATGGCTCAACCACTTTGGAATGCCGTGTAGTATGGCTGTTGGCAAGATCCAAACAATGATAGAAATATATGTACTGCTCATTCAATTTCATTATAAAGTGCACATTATTCGAGAGAAGAGCCAACCCCACAGTTGTGCAGGTGTTTTTGGTTGTTACGGGGGTACCAACCAACAACACCTGCGCCCCTGTACAGTTCTGCAGAGCTCAGACACACTTGAGGCACAGCATCCTTGGTGGGCCGAGCATCCAGCTTCAGGACGAGCTCTTTGGGTGGATATCTGACTAAAGGGTGAAAACCAAAGTACAGCACTCTCGGTGAGCCATTCAACGACCATATTGTGAGCACTAATTATTGAGATCCATTCCGTTTGCGTACGCTCATCTGCTGAGTTTCACATGGGAAAAGTACTGATCCACCTTACCACAGGGGTAGCTCCTTCTCACAGATTTTCACTTTTCCTGTTTATGGGCATCCTAGCGGTTGCGGGTATCGTAGCTTTTTGCAGGCAGGTGTCTATCACAGCTAACTCACCTGAAAGGCACCTGAGAAATTACATTCCACATGTACTCAAAAGGCACCTGCTATATCACCCTCCACACTCACTTGAAAAGCACTTATCACCCTCCACACTCACTTGAAAGGCACCCGCTAAAATACTCTCCACATCCGTTGACACCTTCAGCTGCTCCTGTGCACATAAAGAACGGCAGCTAGAATTATCTGAGGAATGTGAATTGCCTTGGTCTGTCAATACCATTGGGAGCAACGTGCTCCAGAGGGATGATCACGTTGAACAAGGTGCTCTGCTCTTGTAGACGCACTGCGTAGGGTTAGCATCTGCCTTCTTTTATAGGCAACCAAAATAAGGCAGCAAGGAATGGTGTGCCAATGACACTCACATCAAATGAACTAGGTGTGTAATAATGAGTCTGGGGCTGGAAACGTCTCCTGGAGCAGCATTTAGACCTACGACACACACACACACCTCTAACTTTTTGGCTATGAGCTCGTGCAGTTGCGCCTTCAACCACTGTACTGCAGCTGTTCCCCCGTGCCCATCATAGCAGCCCAGATACAAATAGCCCTGTGCCTCATCCCAATGGGCATGCAACTGCGTGTGTGTGTGTGTTTGTGTGTGTGTGTGTGTGTGTGTGTGTGTGTATGTGTGTTTGCATGTGTGTGTGAGTGTATGTATGCGTGTGCAATGCACAGGTGGGTGCGTATGTTATACACGGGGAAAGAGGGGATGCAAGCGCTCACTCTAGAGAGATCTTTTGACGTGTGAGACAAGATGGAAAATCACTGATATATTTATCATCTTTCCCTGCTGCCACAGCAGCACTCACCTCATCCTCCATGTTTCCTCTCAGGCCTTGCTCAGCCCTCTGACCAAAATCATAACCGGTCTGTTGGATTCCTTTTCCCAGCTCCGCTACTCTTGCCTCTGTGCCTGTGTGCCTGAACCTCCCTCTTCTTCTGTGTACCAGTGCTGTCTGTGTAAAAGGGTAAACACACCTCTGCGCCCCAACATGCGTGTGCGTGCCCAGGTGCTGCATTTGCATCACTAAAATGTTAAATATAACAAATATAGATTTGGGAGGCAAAATTCTTCGACATTTATCCCGGTTTGAGACGGATGCCTATCGCATGTAATTTGGCATTTGTTTACATTTAACGAAGCTGTGTTGCTCAGCATGCCCTGTCTTTCTACATGTGCGAAAACGCGCATATCTCGACACCCTCATTGGAGCCGTTGATTCCATTCCAGCTCATTTGCCACGGTTCAGACCAATTTGGAACCCCAGTCCAGCGGCCATGGCCAATTATGTTGGATCCTCTAGTAATTCAAACCAGGCAGTACGCAAGGTAAGACATTTCTTGGGATCGTCGGTTTAATGTTTAAATGCTGAAAAAGAGATGCACTTCGGTAGGCTTGATAGCTCATTTGCTTGTCATTTGCTCGTGATCATTTTTGAAGCGCTCCTCGTCTGTTTAGCTTGGAAGATATAAATAATTTGTTATGAGCATTATTGGCTAGCTTAGATGAGTGGGTGATGGAGATCTGAGCATGCAAGCTTTTTAAATTGGCTTTGCAGAGTAAATACTTAGGAATCCTACATTCAATTTGAACCATTTCCATCTTGCAGATCGAGGTTGCCATAGTGCGCACATGTATGATTTGCAGATCATTGCCGTACGGGACAACGAAGGCAGAATCTCCTGGTGGTGTGCAGGCTTCTGCCTCCCAACCACCTGACCCTTATTGAAAAGCTTCTTTTATTTTTATTCTCCAGGTGGGATGTTGTATGTCTGCATCCATCGGGTGTTGCAGAACACAACACAACATACTTTCCTAATCCATGCCGGTAGCATTTACACTATCTGCGTTAAATTTCAATTTTTTTCCTTTAGTAAAGCCACCAGTGCAGTGAAACAGGCTCGTTAGGGCCTTGCTTCATCTGCATGAATATAGGCAGCAGCGGACGGGTGGTTATGCAAGAACATCCCGATTCAATAGAAGCCTGAAACAGCTAAACCTAGGATTATACCAAAGTGGCTCTCTCCACCTCGCTTTCCAGACAAAACAGGGACAATAATTAGGTAGTGCCTCCAGCCGTCCGTCCAGATGCTGTCACACAATGCTGGTTGCCCCCATCTCCGAAAACACTAGAAGACAACGCACTCATTATGGAGGGGAGTGGGTTCGGAGTGACAGGAGGCAAACTGAGGGAGACCGGGAGCATCTCAGCAGCACTGCCTGCCAACATCCCCAGACTGCCAATCTCGGCATATTTGAATGTGAAACTAACCTCATCGAGATCATGTATTGTTGGGGCACTAGACCTCAGAATCAGCTGAGCACTGCGCACAAACAGGAGCACAAATCTGGAAATCCAAGCCTCATGAACACTCCATCAACTCAACCGCCAAACTTGTCCATACCAGACATGCCCTTACCTATTCACAATGTGGTTTACCTCTGGAGATTGCTCCTGGCTGGTGGGATGACAGAAAAAAAATCACAAGCCTGTGTTACCTACCTACCTTCGCTTGGATATTTCCAACATTCTCAGCCGTGCACTTTCTTGCCTTCGCCTTTCTGGTCATAACTTTTTGGTCTAAAGAATGCGTCATAACAGGAATAGAAGGCCTTATGAGCTCAGGATCTGTGACAAATGTGACCGGCACTCTGTTCAGGATGAGGAACACATTTTGCTGGACTGTCCGTATGAACATCTTGGTAGCCTTCGCACACGGCACCGCCAGCTGGTCTTCCCACCTCAGTTTGAAGATAGCCCAACTCGTTTGAGGACTTTCTTAAATCAGCCATATGGTGTGGCCTCTATTGTAGCTGAGAGAAAAAAGAAAAGACTACGCAGGCAGTGAAAGCCACTCCCCACATTATTTAAGGAAAAGGAGCCACTTTGGTACCGAGTACCGTAAAGCTCCTCCACCGTGAAAAGGAAGGAAGAATCAATGGGGATCAGGAGGATTGCAGGCTTGGCCTGAAACCGGCTCCTGATGAGAGTTGATAACAGTACTGGAAAGGGCACGTCTGGTATGGACAAGTTTAGCAGCGAGCCCCCTGCCACTTCAAAGAACCCACCCCCCTACATTAGTTTGTTGTTTGTGTGTTTTTGCAGCGATAGGAGTAACCAGCACAAAATCTGGGCGGCTGGAGGTATATCTGTCTTTATCTGGGAAGCGGGGTGGGAAGAGCCATTCGGGAACAATTCTACTTTCAGCTGTTTCAGGAAACTGGGGATTTAGCATGCTCATCCGTTCGTTGCTGCCTATATCTTTGGAGACAATGCATGATCCTAAGGAGCCTGTTTTGCTGATAGCCTCTAAGATCATGCGGCATACTAAGTTGTGTCTTTTGGTGATCATGTTCCTTCTTATTTGTGTGTGTTGGTACCCAGAAAGGATGTGTAGGGCACTGTCTACTTATGGGCAGAGGGGGCAAGTTTGACTTGTTGAGAGTTTGAACAATACCGCATGTTTTTGATTATATAGTGTGCCTGTTCTGGTATTTCATAATGATACATTTGGTCTTAAAGGGGACATCGGATGGTGTTAGGTAAGAATTGCTAGTGGCTCCATTGGCAGTGCCGTCCATTATGAGGGTCTGGTGAGTGCCTAGCCCTTTTCCCTTGATTTTTTCTAGCGCCTTTTTGGTTTGGTTACAGGCTTTTTCCAACAGGCTCTCTCCAGGCTTCCGCTCAGATGCCCCCCAGAGGCATATATAGCGATGTAATTTGTAAGTTACCTTACCTTACCTATACCCTGTACCAGGGATGGGTCATACGGACTTCAGAGACGTTTAATACGGAAATACGTGTAAAATACACAATGCACGTATAATATGATACCGTATTTTATGCAAATTTGGGGTGCCGATTTTTGACCCAATATGGACCCGATTCGCCCCAAAATAACCCAAAACGTTTTAGTTATTTTTCATTATATAACATGATTAAATCAGGTATTAGTTACATCGGAAGCTCGCTGGAAGGTCGTTTCTGGGCGGGAATTCGTCTAAAAAGGCAGAAAAACGGCAAAAAACGGTTTTAGTTGTAATCGTATACCCGATTTGTCCAATACGCGTTAATACCATACGTCGTATTATACGAATACGCCGTATTTTCCAACCCTGCCCTGTAACTGTAAGTACCAGAACACCTCTCATCAGTTTCAGGCTGAGCCTGCAACCCTCCTGATCCCCATTGATGTTGAAGAGTTACATATCCGGTACCAACCAGACTCCTTCTCCTTGAGTACTTTGAGGAGTGATTCTTCACACTCCACGTGGTCAATTTTTAGCACAGCCCAGGAGGCATCGTTGTCAACAACTAAGTGACCTTGTGTTTTTGATGAGCAATCAAGAAGGCCGGCTTTTGTAGTTGCATACTTCTCTAAATGAAAACAAGCAGGGCTAACAAGACAACACCTCATAAAAATCTACAGGCAGCAAATGTCAAGGCACACGACAACCTCTTTCCCGTAAATTGTGCAAGCTCACGTTTCCTCGGCATTTTCTCTTGCCCTGAGCTTTTGGAATCGAGCCTGGAGCTCAGAGACACAGCTATCCTGGCTGATGACAGGCTGCTGCTCCGTGCGGTGAGGAGAGGGGCTGCAGAAGGCAGGTGTATTGACACCTCGTTGTGAAGAGCCCACTACGACAGCATTTCGTTGCTGCAGCTTCTTTGCCATCTCTGCTCCGAAAGGTGAGGCTGCACTGTGCCACTTTGGCTCAGGCGGCGACTCTTCTGTTTGAAGAGATGATGATGCTGAGGCTGCCTCTGCTTGCCAGCTCTGCTCCTGCTGCTGCATCCGTGCCAGCTTTTTCTGAAGCTTGTCGCTCACCTGTAATATTTGCAATGGACAAATTAGCTTCTTGTTAATTTGTGCAATGTCATGATGGACATGCTGGAAGCAGCCAATCTGAAACTTACATCCTGCAATGCTTATTCCAGCTGCCATTACTTTTTACTCCAACTTTGTCTGATACTCAGATGTTCATAAGTTTTTTTGGTGCAGCTGTCAACCTTTTAATTGGTTTTTCTATTGGGATCCAGAGGTTGAGCAGTCATGCCAGGCTGGAGGCCTTTGCAAAATCCAAACTGATTTAAACAAAGTTAGTTAAAAAACTGCAGGTATTAATAGGGCTATCAGGCAATCCTTCTTTGCCCAAGTGGCCCACTGAAAAGCATTCAGCCACTTATATCACAGTGCCAATCAAAATATTTTTGCTACCACGGTCTACAAATTTGCGTGACTATCACATGCAGCTAATTTACTTTTGTCTAAGGCTTGCACAGGTTCATAGGTTCAAGTAAGAAATTGACAGCCACAACAGCTGTCTAACAAACCTCCAATTTTCCCGTTTTGGTTGCCTGCATTGCAGATGCTGCGGCCATTTGCTGCTGCTCCTCCATGTTTAGCACCTCAGTATGCCGTTTTGCGATCTTGGCTGCGAAAACGTGTACAAACAAGTAAAGCTGGGACATGCCGCAGCATTATGGTGGTGCGTCGTTTCCTAGCGTAAGTAGGAGCTTGATTAAAAACATTGGTGAATGTTGGACTGCCGGGCAAAACCCAAAGAGCCCACGTAGCACCGTTCTCAATCAAACAGCAACATCCAAACAAGCTTTGCACTGCAGGGGCAAGCTTTGATTATACGCACAAAACCGGGGGCATAAGAAACTGCTGCCTACCTGAAAGCTCCTTCGCTAAGGGAGAATGCGCAGCTGCCTGCTCAGCGGCCTTAACCTTAGCCGCCTCTGCCGCTTCCTAAAACATTGAATAGTGATTGGAAATTACGCATCTTAGCACGCTCAAGTTCTCAAATAAAGCTTGTTCCTGTGTTCATGTGTTCCTGTTGAGAAACACACAGAACATTTAACACGTTTACAAATCCAATACCATCCTTGCCTCTAAAACAGCTCATACTCTGATTCAAAATATGACAATTTTCTATTACTTTATTGTGCTATTTACCTGCTGCTGCTCACGCTGAAGGAAGTCCCTGCCCTTTTTTGCCTCAACTTCTGCCTGCACATAAGTGGAATCGGCGGTTACTTGTTTTAAAGCGCGTAAGTTGTCCAAATATATTTCTCCAATGCCACACTCCTGCTCACCCCTCCCTCATCTGCAAGACCTTACCTGCCAAGCGCTTGGGCCCTGCTCCTTGGCAGACACCTTAAACTGCATCACATGAGCTAGCTCTCTGCAAAAAGCGGTTGAGATGAGTGGGAGCACTTCTTTTCACTGTTGGCACTGTTGGCACAGGCATCGGCATGCCCCACTGCCTTGCTTAAAACAGATCTAAGAACCAACGCACATATACTGGTTGTTGAGGAGGGCTACAAATGGTTGTAAGGTTTGCAAAATAAGAATATAAGTCAAAACGAAGGGGTCGGCCAAACTCGTAATTTACACTGTTGTATATGACTGTACGTATCAACCAGTACTCGCCCAAACACCGAAAGTGCACGAGCACATATATTCACATATTTACTAACATACGGCTATAAACAACCCAAGCAAAATGTACCTTGCATCGCGCCCCTCTGATTTGCTGTATTGAATTTCCCTTGCTGCCGGTGTTGCTGTGGCCTGTGTGAGCACACAAAACATTTTGCTCAAATGAAAAGAAGTAGCACTCAGAAGCGCTGAGAAGCCTCAACCACGCAGGCTTGACTTCTATGTAGCTGCCCACATTCAAGAGCAGGCGCTACAAGCTGATTGCTAAGCATCAAGAAGCGGCAAGTGTTATAGTTTTACGTGCTCTGTCTGGGTGCGAAAGAGGCAGGTCTGCAAATTTAAGTTGAGATACAACAATTATATCTTTTGCAAAAATAGGGCATCTGGAAAGGACAGTAATTGCTCTTACTTTGAGAATGGTGTTGCGCGGTTGGTTGGGAAGCACGAGTGCAGCGCCAAGGGCAGGCACGCCTCCATACTTGCCAACAATCCTAAAAGCGATTACAGCACGACAAAGCACTTATGTGCCGTACCATGTATTTCATTATGCATATTGTGCTGCATGGTGTGTACATCCTCAACCTTCATCACCAAACAAACAAGCAGCAGCTGACACAGTCAACACAACCAAACAGGAAACTGTCTTCTCAAATTGTCCTCAAAGTCATGGCGACAGATTATCATGGAACACTTACTTTGCCTGCTTTTCAGCTTGAAATCTACGCAGCTCAGGGTGAACAAAGCGTGCATCATGCTGGGTCTCCTGTGGGAATTAAAAGGGTGCACGCTGTATTTTTGTACATGTGTGTCTTTATGTGTGTGTGTATATGTGTGCGAAGTCGTGCACTTCAACTCCGCAGGTGAAAATGTTCCTGTTTTTGATGTTGGCGGTGCCATCCTTCATCACAAAGATTCTTTAAGGTATTTGGGCATGGTTTTCTACAGGACCTTGAACATGGCTAAGTCTGCTGAACACGCGGCCCGTCCTTTTCTTGCCTCTGCCTATAGGATACGTAGATTTGTGCGTGAACACGCTTTGGCATACAGGCCACACACTTCTTTATGGCTCGCTAAGACGTATGTTATTCCTGCTGGCATGTATGGTAGTCAAGTATGGGGTACTGGATTCTTGCAGGCAGGCAGGGAGTTCTCCAGCCCGCTGTCTACGCTTCATTTGCATTTTCTGAAGGGCACGTTAGGTGTGAAGCAGTCTACCACTAATTGGGCTGTACTCCGAGAATGTGGACATGAACCGTTGCAACTCTACTGGTTTCTGTCAGCTGTCAAGCTTTTTGGCGAAGCCCCAGTCATGGGGCGCAGCCCCTAGGTTTGGCATGTTTCACGCCTGAGTTCACACCAGTGTGCGCAGGCCCGCCCATCGCACCCCCCGCCCCCAAAACTTGCACAGTGACTTAGACTTACAAATCAGGCAGCCCTGCGGTGCCAGGGGGAGGGGAGGGGCAGGGGGTGGTGCTGCTGGGCG
>Ga0307942_1001109_pt1:2500-20911 | contig 20911 bp, 18 predicted proteins | sample OrgLakmetagen175_FD_201846 | JGI IMG/M metagenome (GOLD analysis project Ga0307942, IMG submission 201846) | Saline water microbial communities from Organic Lake, Antarctica - #175 | ecosystem: Environmental > Aquatic > Non-marine Saline and Alkaline > Saline | place: Antarctica... | reverse complement strand
AGAGAGAGAGAGAGAGAGAGGGAGAGGGAGAGAGAGAGAGAGAGAGAGGGAGAGAGGGAGAGGGAGAGAGAGAGAGAGAGAGAGAGAGAGAGGGAGGGAGAGAGAAAGAGTGTATGTGTGAGTTTGTGACAGCAGGAACACTTGGGCTTAGGAACACATGCACTCAATCACGCATCGTCATGTGTGGAATAGCCTGAGGAGACAGCACTTTGGCCTGCAGTTGCATACCAAAGCATTAGCACATGATTGCACACACACACACACACACACATGCAGCCCTTACAGTGTGATGTGCGCTAGCCAGAGAGACAAGGTAGCAAACTGTGCCTGAAGCCTGTCTTCACACACACACACACACACGCACACACACACTCACACACACTCACATGCACCTTGCATTGTAACGTGCGGTGGCCAGAGAAGGCAGCAAACTGTGCCTGAAGCCTGTACTCACACACACACACACACACACGTGCACACGCACCTTGCGTTGTAATGTGCGGTGGCCAGAGAAGGCAGCAAACTGTGCCTGAAGACTGTATTCACTCACACACACGTGCACACGCACCTTGCGTTGTAATGTGCGGTGGCCAGAGGAGGCAGCAGCTTGGCTAGGTTGTGCCAATACCCCGTACGTGAGCGAAGGCGGCTGATCATCTCATCTGGGCTGGACTTGATGGACTGCAGCGTGTATGTGTGAGTGTGTGAGAGTGTGCAATCTGTGTGTGTATGATAGCATGTGTGTGTGTGCGTGTGTGTGGCAAGGGAGAAAAACGACACACAGGCAATGCCGAGCGTTGGGTGCAAGCTACTACCAAGACGGTGGATGCATCCTAATTTGCACCTATTTTTAGGGTTGGCCAGAACCGTATATACACACCGTAAATATGTGTGGTGACCGTATGAGTGGTGATCTCCCTGCAAAAATACCGTATATACACCGTATATACCTGTAATTGTATGGTTCTGGCCAACCCTACCTATTTTCCTTCATGGATTGGATTAAAGACGCATAAGCAAGAACTTCCACACACGCATGAACTCATACAAACGTATTCACACACACGCAAACATGTACACACATACACGATGGGAGTAAAACCCTTTGATGCACTCACACTTGACAACCTTTAAATTTTGAACAGGATGGCTTGAATAAGGCTGTGCCTGTCTGCTCGCTTCCGGATTCCAGAATCCAGACAGGTAGACAAACATGTACAAATCAGTGTTGTGCACATACGGCGTCATTTAAAAATGGCACCGTAAATAACGATCGTAAATAACGGCGTTACCGTCACTAAACTCTGACCATTGACGGCGTAATTTACTATTTTCATCGTCAATTTGACATAAATTACGCCGTCAGCGTCATTTACCATTGACGCCGTCAAGCGTCAGGTGCATAACACTGGTACAAATACATACTTAGGAATGCTAACATAAGAATACACATAAAATCCATACTAAGGAATTTCAACATAGGAGTGTACTAAAACCCATACTAAGGAATGCTAACATGAAAAGTGTACTTTCCAATTTTTTTTTGTCTGATGCTTGCATGCATTTTAACGCCAACAAACACACACACACACACACATGCCAGGGCTTATACTGGTCCATCTTGCCACCCACACACGCACATAGACGCCTGAGGACGTGCACAGCCTCCATTTTGTACCATTGCAATGTTGATGAATACACCATCACCTACAGACTTCCTGCACATGAACACACGCAAATTTGCTCCACGGAACACTAGCAATTAGGGTTCTGGACGGAACCGTGTACATATACGCCGTATATGACCGTATGTTTAAAGACATCCCTGCAAAAAATACGCCGTATATGACCGTAAATTTAAAGACATCCCTGCAAAAAATACCGCAATTACAGTGTAAGCATGGTTCTAGCCAACCCTACTAGCACCTGATAAGTGGCACATGGGCTGCCTATGTGCTTTGCTGCACTACAATACACACCCCGTACCTCAAAGTTCTCTGGGTTGACGTCCTCGTTCATAAAGCCAGCAGGAGGACGGTATCGGTTGGGACCTTTGGTGCACAACAAGGTATGTGTGCATTTGGGGTGTGTGTGTGTGTGTATGTGTGCGTGTGTGTGAGTGAGAGAGTGTGTGTATGTGTGTGTGTGTGTGTGTGCGCGCGCGCTCGCGTACGTGTAAGTTTGTGTGTACTAGTGTGTATGCATAAAAGCTTGTACGGATGTGCAGCTTGGCACCAGGTTGTCACCATCGCTCTGCTGCTCGTGAGCAAATGGCCAATATACACATTGCCACATAACACACCTGTGATGGTGGTCATTTCAGGTCCCAGCGCTTGTGCTCCTTGCGAAAGAATGTTCTCGGTACCCTGCATGTATGAGTGTGTGTAATTGTGTTTGTGCATTGTCCGAGTATGTGTTGTGCGTGTTTTTAGGTGTATGTGTGTGCACTTGTATGCGCACATTCGTGTGTATGTGTGTATGTGTTTGTGTGTGTGTGTGTGTGTGTGTGTGTGCGCGCGCGCGTGCGCGCGCGAGCTTGTGCTGAGAAATGGGGACAGTTTCCGGCTTATATCTTTCACACACAATGCTTGCACACCGTCTTTGTGCTTGCTTCACAACTGCAATGAGACAAAGTCTGAAACACGCCAGCCTCCTTTCCATTTCCCCTTCCGGACCTTGTCGGGAATGAACAGCCTGCCGCCCACGCCTCCTCCTCCTCCTCCACCACCGCCGGGGTTGCCTTGCCGTCCAGGCAGGACCAGCCTAGAGGGACCGTCTGGGCGAGGATTGGGCGTGTTGCCCATACCGGGAATAAGTAATCTGGAGTCTCCTCCAGAGCCACCTGACCGAGCCTGGACTTTTACGCATGGAGAACGTGAAAACAGAGGCAGCATTGTCATCCCGTTACCACACCACACCAGTTATCGAAATCTGTAATTATATTAATATCTTGTATTACATACATAAATATAATAGGTATGCATTATCATGACCTGTCCCGCTTGTTCTGATTCTTAGAGACGGTTTTAGCTTTGTGCCGGTATGCAAGATTGGTTGTGAGTACTGTGATGAATTAGTACATAAGGAAGGCTGTTTGGCCCAATGATAGCCCAAGAACCCTTGGAAGAAGGCCTGCATTCCCCGCTCGTGGAGGGACTTAACCATACAGGAATAGGGAGTAGAGATGATGCGACTGAAGAAGAGGTGGCGCAATGCCAAAGGAGAGACGGAGAGGGCTCAGAACAAAGTCAAGAGGTACTTTCCCGGGTTGCGTGCAAACACACGCACACATGTGCGCTCACACACACACACACACACTTACACACATGCACGGACACCCTCACATACACGCACTTGCACATACACGTACACACATACGCATACACAAACAGACACGTGCACAGACATGCACACCTAATTATTTATTAAAGACACAAATACTTGCAAGCATGCGTTCACGCAAGCAAACAAAAGCCTGCACACACACGATGCACTGATTATGTGTACATACATGCACACCCTTCGACACACTTAACACGCAGGTCGCCTCTACTTCCTACCCCCCACACTACTTGAACCCAACGCTGGTGCTTCCAAAGCAGCCGTTGCAAGGTGCAGTCACTTCTCAAAGCATTTGACCTCGATGGATAAAACTTTTACCTCCTACCTGGAGAGAGATCAGCAAATGTGTAACTTCTTTTGAATTGTCAGTGGCGTTGATCTCTGGCAACCCATTGCCTTGCATCCCATTTGCAATTCATATTCAAGAATACTTCTCAAAAATGTCAACTTGGTCAGTTTTGGCAACCCTGAACCACTGCCGGCGAACTGCGTTACGCAATCACAACAACCATGAGGCTGCACGCTTTTTAGTGCATCGCCGCATTCATACTGCTCCTGTGTCTCTGGGCTAATCGAGAACATTTTCTGGTGTGTTTATCTCAAGGTAGTCTAAAAAATGGCCCTTGAATACCAAAATTGTCTGTGTAGTTCACTGTGCATTTAACCCAATAAGGGCCAAAATATGCTGTCCCACCCCTACCAGCACATCCTGCAGCTGCACATTTCCAAAGGTACCCATATTTGTTTTTCACCTGACAAAAAACTCACACCGACTCAGAATACTCCTCACACACCATACCTGTATGCACCTCCTTCTCAACGTTCATGTACGTATTTGCACAGTGTGGCAACTTGCAATGGTAGTTTGTAATGCATATGCTTCCGCCTTAAATTAAACAACTCAGATCATATGATTCTACGCAAAACACACAGAGTATACGCACGCCGGACAAGATGCTGTGGCAACAGCTTTCAGCCCGGCCTCCGTCACAGGCATACGCTCGTTGGTAAGATTTTTAACAAAACTACGCAGGCAGTGAAAAAGCACTCCCTCCGTCACTGGTATACGCTCATTAGTTAAGTTTCTTGACCAATTTGTTCTCTGTTTCTCACCCATCTTCGAGGTTTTGCTCTCGTCAAGTTTTTAAAATTCATCCTTCGCCTTGTCATCCTCTCCTATACTTCTTTGTTTGTTTAGGTTGCTTGCTACTCAGGGTATGTTGTTGTTCACATTCTGAAACTGCCTTGCTTGCTGAGATTACAAGATCAAGTACGGATCAGCATGTCATGTTTGTCAACCATCCCTCATGGAGATAATGTTTGAATGCAAAACGATGCCAGGTTACAAAATCGGCCCACCTGTGCATGCCCGTGTGTAACAGGCAACCAATTGCTTACACTCACACACACCGCAGCCTGATGCCATGGCCAATGACTTTCGGCAAAAATTGTACGAGCAGCTCATTGCCAACCATCAAGCAGAGCGTGAAGCAAGGCGGTTTGGTGCATCCACCACAGAGGCCGCATCAAGGTGTGAGCAAGCTGCTTGCTAAAACATAGAGGACTGTGTGTGTGTTGTGAGCAGAGCGCAAGGCAAAGCAATTCAGTGCATCCATCACAGAGACCACACCAAGGTGCGAGCAAGCTACTCGCTGAAACACAGAGATCTGTGTATGTGGGTGTGGGTGTGTGTGTGTTTTGTGAACAGAACGCAGGCAAAGCAATTCGACCACAGAGGCCGCACCAGGGTGCAAGCAAGCAGCTTGCTCAAGCACAGAGATCCTATATGTGTGTGTATGTTTGTTAGTTTGTTGTGAGCAGAGCGTAAGGCAAAGCGACTTGATGCATCCACCACGCAGTTCGCATCAAAAGGTGCAAGCAGGCTGCATTTTAAAATAACTTGTATGCGTCAAGTAAAAGCACTATTGTAATATTGTTCTCAATGGGGCTTTGGCACTTGCCATGATATTAAGAAGCTTTGCACCATAAGTTGTACTCGTGAATTACGTTGTGTATAGCGTGCCTGAAAGCAGTTGCGTTTACGTTGTGTATAGCGTGCCTGAAAGCAGTTGCGTTGCTCACCTGCTTCCCAAGAACTTCGAGTAGCTATCAGTGTTGTGCACCTGACGCTTGACGGTGTCAATGGTAAATGACGCGTTTCAAATTGACGGTGAAAATAGTAAATTACGCCGTCAATCGTCAGAGTTTAGTGAAGGTAACGCCGTTAATTACGATCGTTATTTATGGTGCCATTTTTGAATGACGCCGTATGTGCGCAACACTGGTAGCTGTGCATTTCTTTACAAGCATTTTGGTTCTGGCCAGACCCAACTATTCACCACGTACGTCATTCTGTGCGTTTATCAGCGTGGCTACACCTGTCGTTCATTTGTTGACGCCAGCGTAACTGCACCTCTCATCCTGTTTGTTTAAACCAGTGTAACTACACCTGTCGTTCCATTTAGTTTAGTTTAGTTTGGATTACAAAGGCGTCCAGCCTGGCATGGCTGCTCAACCTATAGGTCCCAACAAATAAATCAATCAAAAAGATCGACAGCTGCATTAATAAATTTGGATATATACACCTGTCATTCCATTTGTTAGTATCAGCATGACTACACCTTCTCACGTTGTCTGTCCACACATGACGCACGTGTATCTTTCATATGTGCATGTGTGTGTGTGTGTGTGTGTGTGTGTGTGTGTGTGTGTGTGTGTGTGTGTGTTTGTGTCAAATTACTCTGTTAACATCAGTGTGACCACACATGTCGTTTGTTTGGTTTATATCAGCATGACAACGCCTTCTCACATCCGTTTCCTGAGCACGTTTGCCCGCCTGAGCCCCTTTTTGCCTCTGAACCAAACATCCTTTTGCTGTGCATGCAGTGCTTTTTGCCCCTGCATCAATCATCCTTTTGCTGTACATGCAGTGCTTTTTGCCTCTGCATCGAACATCCTTTTGCTGTGCATGCAGTGCTTTTTGCCCCTGCATCAATCATCCTTTTGCTGTGCATGCAGTGCTTTTTGCCCCTGCATCAAACATCCTTTTGCTGTGCATGCAGTGCTTTTTGCCCCTGCATCAATCATCCTTTCGCTGTGCATGCAGTGCTTTTTGCCTCTGCATCAAACATCCTTTTGCTACACATGCAGGGGGCCCTTTACAAATGAGTCAAGGCAACAAGCAGCGCCCCCTCATGCAAGTTTAAAGGGAGGAACACAGCTCACGGGGCACAAGCCGGTCACTCGAGCTCACCCACATGCAGGGGTAGGAGCTATGATTGTGAAAAATGGTTTGTGTGTGTGTGCATGTGCGTATGTGTGTGCGCGTGCGTGCATGTGTTTGTTCAAATGTCTATGTGTGTATGTGTGTGTGCATGTCCATTGAAGTAGGTCCACAGGGCACAAGCCGGTCACACAAGCTCACGCGCATGCTGGGGTGGGTCCTATGATTTGTGTTAAATGGTGTGCGTGTGTGTGTGCGTGTGTGTGTGTGTGATTGAGCATGTGTCAGTGTGCGTGCTTGTGTGTATGTGCCAATGTGCGTGTATCTATGCGTATGTGTGCGTAGCTTACTCGCAAACACGAACGAAGCTATGCAGAAATTTATGCATATGTGTACGTGAAATAGCAATGACGTCATGAAATGTATACATATGTATACGTGAAATAGTAATGACGTCATGAGTAAAATAGTACACGTTTGTGTGAGTATAACATTTTACGTGTGTGTACGTGAAATTGTACTAGTGTCGTGAGTGTGCACACAGCTAGATGCGTGAAAACATTTATGAGGCGGTTGGCATGCAAATTCTGGTAGGGGGCGTAATTACACTGCGCTGCCATGATCGCATGTTACACTGCACTTCTATGATCTCATGTTACACTGCACTTCCATGATCTCATGTTACACTGCACTTCCATGATCTCATGTTTCACTGCACATTCATGATCTCATGTTGCACTGCACTTCCATGATCTCATGTTACACTGCACTTTTATGATCTCATGTTGCACTGCACTTCGACGATCTTGTGTTACACTGCACTTATATGATCTCATGTTACTTTGCACTTCCATGATCTCATGTTTCACTGCACATTCGTGATCTCATGTTACACTGCACTTCCATGATCTCATGTTTCACTGCACATTCATGATCTCATGTTACACTGCACTTCTATGATCTCATGTTGCACTGCACTTCCATGATCTCATGTTACACTGCATTTCTATGATCTCATGTTTCACTGCACATTCGTGATCTCATGTTACACTGCACTTCCATGATCTCATGTTTCACTGCACATTCATGATCTCATGTTACACTGCACTTCTATGATCTCATGTTGCACTGCACTTCCATGATCTCATGTTACACTGCATTTCTATGATCTCATGTTACACTGCACTTCCATGATCTCATGTTACACCCAAACGCAAGCTCTGATCCAAGCGACGCATTACAAAACCTCAAAGCATCATCTGTTGGCTCTCATTCAGCCCTGGACTTGAAGAGTACGCTTGTGAAACCCCATGCCTGATGCTTTTCTTGCGTTCCTACAGGCGTTTCCTAGTATTGAGTACATGCCCTCCTAATCCTTTTTCTTACGTTCCTACAAGCGATTCTTAGTATCGAGTACGTGCCGTCCTAGTCCTTTTCCTTACGTTCCTACAAGCGTTTCCTAGTATCGAGTACATGCCCTCCTAATCCTTTTTCTTACTTCCTACAGGCGTTTTCTAGTATAGAGTACATGCCTTCCGAGTACGGACGCCGGGAGGTCTTAGACAAATTTGAGCGCTTACGAAGTAAATGCGCCCAGGTGTGTGGGGGAGGTATGCATTGTTATAGGTGTGGAGGTCATGTGCTCTAAAATGTGTATATGTGCGTGTGGGTGTGTGTGGGTGTGGGTGTATATGGGTGTGTATGGGTGTGTATGTGTGTGTATGTTTGTGTGTGTATGTGTGTTTCTGTGTGTGTGTTTCTGTGTGTGTGTGCGTGTGGGTGTGTGTAGGTATGCAACACTGTAAGTGTGGAGGTCACATGCCGTAGACAGCAATGAGCTGTTTTAATACAAAAAGGCCAGACTGCCACGGTTATGGCCTATGCTCGTGCAAACAGGCTTCTGTAAACTTTGGCGAGCAATTGGGCATGTTCTGGTAGCCACGGTGTTTCTGCACGCATAAGGTGTGAACGTAGGAGGGTATCAAATATTCTCTTATTTGTATAGTCGTACAACTATTTGTATAGCTGTACGACAACAGCTGTATAGCCGTACAAAGTCTATCAACCTGCAATTCCCGCCATCATGATGCGGGGCAAAGACGTGACATTAATCGTTTGGCCCCAGGAGGGATCCCGGCAAGAAATCAGGAGACCCTTAAAGGGCGAATTCCTACTGGTCAACTTAATAGAGTCATGACACGATCATCGGAGTTTTTTATTCTAGAACACCGTGTTTTCTGCCTGTTGGTGAACCCATCACCAGTTGCACAACCACACCTGTCACCGGTTGCACAACCACACCTGTCACCGATTGCACAACCACACCTGTCACCAGTTGCACAACCACACCTGTCACTGGTTGCACAACCACACCGGTCACCAGTTGCACAACCACACCTGTCACCGATTGCACAACCACACCTGTCACCAATTGCACAACCACACCTGTCACTGGTTGCAAAACCACACCTGTCACTGGTTGCACAACCACACCTGTCACCGATTGCACAACCACACTTGTCACTGGTTGCACAACCACACCTGTCACTGGTTGCACAACCACACCTGTCACCAGTTGCACAACCAACACAACCACACCTGTCACCGGTTGCACAACCACACCTGTCACCGGTCACCAGTTGCACAACCACACCTGTCACCGGTTGCACAACCACAAGCACCACCGTTGCTGCTCGTAGGCCAGAGTTTTTTATTCTAGAAGACTGTATTTTTTTGCCGGTTGGTCAACCCATCACCGGTTGCACAACCACAAGCACGCCGTTGCTGCTCGTAGGTGAACCCGTCAGAGTTTGTGGTGGCAGTGCCTCCCCAGGGCCCCAAAGGTGCTCCTTCTTTCTCGGTGTACGAGTCTACGCGCGAACCTTTTATGGTGCGTGCCTTGTACAGCAGCCTAGAGTGGTTTCGGAGAGGGATTGTTTTGGTGGTGGCAGTGCCTCCCCAAGTTTGTCTTTTTTTGGGGTGTATGCGTCGTCACGAGAGAGTTTGTTGGGTGCGTGCCTTGTGCCTGCAAAAAAGCAGAGAATTTGGAGGGGTGCTTGTCTTGTGCCTGCAATAAAGCCGAGAATTCAGAGGGGTGCGTGCCTTATGCCAGCAATAAAGCCGAGAATTCAGAGGGGTGCGTGCCTTGTGCCAGCAATAAAGCAGAGAATTCAGAGGGGTGCGTGCCTTGTGCCTGCGAAAACGCAGAGAATTCAAAGGGGTGCTTGTCTTGTGCCTGCAATAAAGCAGAGAATTTAGAGAGGTGCGTGCCTTGTGCCTGCAAAAAGCAAAGAATTCAGAGGGGTGCGTGTCTTGTGCCTGCGAAAAGCAGAGAATCGGAGAGGTGCGCATCTTGTTCCTACAAAAAGCAGAGAATCAGAGGGGTGCGTGTCTTGTGCAGGCAAAAGTAGATAATTCAGAGAGGGCTTGTGCCAAAATGAATAAAGGAACATAAAGAGCTCATAAGTTGTATTGTAGGTCACAAGGAATAAGGATGAGCAACATAACTAAAAAGGCATCCTTGCTGTGTCTCTCATGAGTAGGGTTGGTCGGAACCGTACATATGCACCGTATATGACCGTATATTTGGCGATTTCCCTGCCAAAAAACCGTATATATGTATGGTTCTGGCCAGCCCTACTCATAAGCCTTTTGTCTTGTAGTATTGTTAGCTAGACCTACGTGCAAGATTGCTTTGCCCCTTTCTTTGTCGATAGCTCGTCTTTTGGCACTGATGTGACACGTTTAGGGTCGGCCAGAACCATATACATATACGGTGTTTTTGGCAGGGAAATCACCAAATATATGGTCATACACGGTGCAATCATATGGTTCTGGCCAATTTTAAGAACTTTCAAGGTGAAATTATAGGCTTGTGCTGCACAGCAATCCTCAATTTTTTGCATGGTACGTCCACCATGCGTTCCTTACACCCTGCATACCACATCCACCGTGCGTACCTAACACCTTGCATATTGCACCCATATTGTGTAAAACATCCACCATGCATACCTTATACCCTGTGTACTACATCCACCATGCGTACATGAAACTGCTTTGTTTCTTGCAGCCAATATGTATCCACCCTGCATACTAAGATCCATAATTTGTGACGTATACCTAGCATTTGCTAAGTTCAGTGAGTAACATTTGAACTCCAGTTCTTGGAGTGAAGCAAAGTGTATGCCACTCATTGTTGAAACGATTGTAACCATTGGAACCATTCGTTTCATTCTTGCTTTTTATCTGCGTTGCTCTTAAGTCTCTCCATCTTTTTCTTGCCTTGGTTCTTACAACTGCTGTTTGAATTTAAAAATAAATCATGCTTTTTCCTTCTAATCTGGGCAGTTGCGAGGAGCCTTTTTTTTGGCAGTTTTGACTGATCCTTGTAATTAATTTACCGCCATCTCACGATGCAGACAAAATAGAACTGCATATGTGAAGTCCACAATGCGCAACACATCCACCGTGCGTACGTACTACCCTGGCTTCTTTTACTTTTCATGCAACTGCAGTACGAGGTAGACCGTGCGTACCTACTTCTTAATACCTGCATTCTAATGTTTCCTGCAGAGTGCAGTACGAGGTAGACTGTGCGTACCTACTACATAATACCTGTATTTTAATGTTTCCTGCAGAATGCAGTACAAGGTAGACTGTGCGTACCTTCTTCTTAATACCTGCATTCTAATGTTTCCTGCAGAATGCAGTACGAGGTAGACTGTGTGTACCTTCTTCTTAATACCTGCATTCTAATGTTTCCTGCAGAATGCAGTACGAGGTAGACTGTGCGTACCTACTTCTTACTACCTGCACCTCTGCCTTCTTTTACTTTTCATGCAGCTGCAGTACGAGGTAGACTGTGCGTACGTGCGTACCTACTACTTACACCCTGCAACTCTGCTTCCTAAATTTTCTGCAGCCGCAATACTAGGTAGACTGTGCTTACCTACTTCTCAATACCTGCAACCCTGCTTTCTAAAATTACCTGCAGCCGCAATACGAGGTAGACTGTGCAGACCAGCGTGCAATCAAGGACGGCATCCTTGCAGGTCCTTTTGTGACTGGGCGGCGTGTCGATAAGCTGGTAAGAGCTGGGCTTGAACTATTCTTACTTATAGTCTACACCAAATATGTATGCGTGTGTACACATCTGTGCATGCGTGTGTGTATGTGTGTGCGTGTGTATGCATGTGTGTGTATGAGAGTGAATGTGCGTGTTTGTGTGTGTGTGAGTGCGTGTGGGGGGGGGAGGGGGGGGGGGAGTGTGTGTCATTATGTCATTACTAATATCAGTGCAGGCTGACTGCATAAAGGCAAATTTCCGAGAACTGTTTGTTGCCAATCAAAGAACTGCTGCAACGCATTAGGCTGTCCCCATGAGTCAGGACAGCCATACCCCACCCAAAAAGGGGAAATTGATGCCTCTTTCCTGAATTGCCCATCTGAGGTCACCCAATGGTTTCTATACATAAATGTAACACTTCTGCATAAAAATTAATGAGTTTGGGGTCAAGGGTGTGAGGGGGGCTGGAATTGTGCCATTTCCCTGTCAGAAAGGTGACATGGGTGTAGAAATGCGGGTTTTGGTCCGAATTTCACCAATTCCTTTGTTCTCAGATAGGTTTAGGGTTTAGGGTCAAGCCATACCCATCAAAGCAAAAAAAGGGGGGGTGAAAATTTGCCCCTATAGGACCGTGCGTGGGCTTGTTTGCTGGGCAAAAATGGTGCATTTCTGGAAACACTGGAAACAAGCTTTTCGGCCATCACCTGAGTGTCAGGAGCCCTTCAGTTTGCTCCCAAGGCATGCCCTGTCACGTATTATGGTCTGGAATGCTGGGGTTGGGCCGTGGTGGGCAGCAACAGCTGAGATTTTTAAAGGCTATGGATTCAAATTTCACTGCCTGCCCACCCGAGCTGCTCGCACGACATTTCATTCATTTAAACGCTTTCTTATATGACTATCAAAGCAATTTGACCGAGTCGGAAAAGGTGCATTTCTGAAGTTGCCCCGATCGACCTCTGCTTCAGGATATAAGCATTATAAATGTACATAACAATGTTGCAAGGTCTGATTTGGGGCAGGGGTACTGGGAAAGCCGGCGAGTGGGAGGCACTCACACAATAGACACAGGGGGAAAAGACAGAAGAACCTGTCGCTCCATACCTGCTGTGAGTTTCAGCCCGGTTTTTGCTCTCAGAGTTGCGAACCAATTTATCAAGGATATAAAAGTTCAGAGGCCATCCACTGGGTCTTTCTGCCTGCTTTATTTACAAGGAAAATAATTAGCTATCCAACGCAACTTTCAGGTCCCAAGATGGAGAAGGGAAAGGGGAGATAGAGCCAAAATTGTGACTGTTTGGATTGCAAAGGGGTGGGCCGTTCACGGGGACAGCCAATATCGTTAGCCATACTGATGAAATGCTCTCAATGCTATATTTTTTTGGCGAAGCCCCAGTCATGGGGCGACGCCCCTAGGTTTGCCGTCTTCCCACCAAAGTTCACACCAGTGTGCGCAGGCCCGCCCAGCGCATCCCCCGCCCCCAAAACTTGCACAGTGACCCAGACATACAAATCAGGCAGCCCTGCGGTGTCAGGGGGAGGGGAGAGGCAGGGGGTGGTGCTTCTGGGCGCACCCCGGAACGAGTTTTGTAAAAGTTGAGACTCAGGGCCTGGCCAGAGCCACGCAGCCAACGTCCAGGTCTGAAACTTGGCAGGCAGGCCAAGAAAACTTGTTTGTCGGGGCATACAAGTTTTGGTGACCAGGGGTGCAGTGAGCAGTGCTGTGGAAAGAATTGACTCAATGTTTGGTAGCTGGAGGAAGCTGCCCGGCGCTCAGCCCAGCCCATGCCCCCCGAACATCATCTGAAAGCACAGGCGTGGACAGGAGAAGTTCTGAGTGTGCCAGCTGGGTCCGGGGCCAAGGAGAGGCGGGACGAAAAGTTCGCTGCTCCAATGCAAGCACAAGACTGGGTGCACGGATTTCCACAATTCAAGTTGCAAGGGATTAAAAATTAATGTTTAATGACGCGAGGACGATGGGAGCGTGTTCTGAGAGGATGCGAGTCTCCATGTTTGACTGACAGATGTGAGCAGGTTCAAGGCATGCTTGCACGCGCGTGCAAGCATGCCTTGCAGGAGCACCAAGACGCACACACACATACACACACACACACGCACACACACACAAACACGCACGCACGCACGCATGCACACACACGCACACACACACACATGTATAAGCGCGCACAAAGCACATACAAGTTGCCAGTTCACAGCGCAAAAGGCTTCGCCAACTTTTCAGCATCGCTTGCGATGCTTCCCCCTACTTGTCATAATTTTGATCACTGTAACCTCTACTGCAGCTCACTGCTTCAAAGCAGCACCTGAACATTTTGCCACCCACCCAATTTGATTCCTCAATCGTCCTTTTTCTCCCTTTCCAATGCCTCTTCAGTCTTTGCTGCGAGGCCGAGCGGATGAGTGCATGTTTGCACTGTGCAAGCTGCTGAGCGCAGACTGGCCTTCTGCATTTCTGCAGGTGTGTGGGTGTCATGTGGGGATGGCTATGGGGTGAGTACTTAATTGTCATTGAGCCTGCATTCCACGACACACTTCCTATAGGCAATTAAAGAAAATGGGGCCCCATACTATAACTTGTAAATATAGTTTATAAGAGAGCCGGAACGCATCTTTAACCCTCCTATGTGTGTATGTGTGTGTGTGTGTGTGCATCTTGGTGCTCCTGCTGGACTAAGGCAACGCACGGCAGCTGAATGTTAAAGCAATGTTGGAAACTATATGCACATCAAAATTGGGTGTGTGACATTTATGTATTAGGATCAGGCGTACTGTGTGTGTGTGCCCTTTGTACGTAACCTGTTAGGATCAGGCGTATATTGTGTGTGCCCTTTGTACGTAACCTGACTCTCTCGTATTCCTTTCCAGCCTCTTTAACCCTGACTTCCTGTCACCTTCCTACATCCTTTTATCAGCAGATTCCACCACACAACAAAGGAAATACAGCAGGGAATGCATTCTTTGTCACGCCTCAAAAGCGACAATTGCACTAGTAAAAGGACACATTTTGTTTGCATCACGAGATGGCGGTCAATGCTGGGCAAAATCGAGTCCTCGCAATTGCTCAAACAAAGAGGAAAGAAAGGCCAAGGAACCAAAAAGACAGAGGAACATGTTTAAAGCAAGAGGAAAAAGCTTGCTGACAGACTTAAGAAGTGTTACGCCCTGAACTCAGCGAATCTATTTTGTATGCATCTTGAGACAGCAGTTAATTGTTTACTAGGACTATTTAATTGTTAACTAGGACTAATCGCAACTAGTTAATTGTTTACTAGGACTAATCGCAACTGCCTGAACAACTACAACTACTTGTGAGCAAATTCCTCACTGCTACTTGTGAGCAGATTCCTCACAACTACTTGTGAGCAGATTCCTCACAGCTACTTGTGAGCAGATTCCTCACTACTACTTGTGAGCAGACGATGAGCAGAAGGGGAAAGTGTAGTTTGAAGCTAGGGTAAAAAATCAGTTGTGAGGGCCAAGGAAACAAAGAGACGGAGAAACACAGGGAAAATGCAGATAGAAAGCAAGAGTGATATGAGTGGTATCACTTTGATTCACTGCACAAATCCACAAAGCTCAGTTGCTACAGACTGAGCAGCTTTCTCTAGTACCAGTGTTGAATGATTTGTGAATGATTTGTGTCCTTGCTCCTGAAGGAGTGGTCGCTCAGACACCTGCAGCCAGGCCGTCCAATGAACATCACTTCAATAACTGAATGAATACGTGGATACTGCAGGTCTTTGAAGACGTCAGTGGTGGAGTCGTGGTTTCTTTTGATGCCACACGTGCCATTGCAGAGGGTGACCTTTCGTCCTACATGCAGAACTTTGCGCGTAACAATAGCGTGGTGAGTATGCAAGTTGTTGCGGCTTTTTGGTTGGCATGCGCATAACAACAGCGTGGTGAGTGCGCAGGTTGTTGCGGCTTTTTGGTTGGCAAAAGGGTTGGTAGGGCGATAATTTGCTGTTACTTACAAGATCTCATAAAAATCATATTTGCATCAGGAGGCGTCAAAAAATATCCTGACAGTCATGTGTAAATTTTGGGCCTCCGGCCCAAAATGACCACCCACCCCTCAAACCCCCCTTCCTGACCCCCACACTTATAAGAAGGGCGTCAATTTACTCAGGAATCAAGCAGCTATCTGTCTGCACAGTTCTCTTACCAGATGATTTAATACCTGAAAAGTTTTAGGGCAAAAACTGATTTGTACATGCTTTTGCACTGACCACCTGTTTAGTGCACAAACTTGGCCAAAACCTTTGCTTTTTCTTCATTCATGCAATTTATGTATAGTGCAATACGTAAACTGCAATTTAAAATTAATTGCTGGTAACTTGCCTGAACATACCCCCGCGGCCTACTCGAGGGCATTCCAAGCAATTCTGTGACCAGGCACCCAGAACCCCCCCCCATTTAATCAAATCACCCAACAAGGGTGCCAATCGAAAGGGCTTGAGCTGAGGAATCCAAAAATGTATTTATTATTTGCTGGAAGTAATCCAAAAAGGTTATGGAGACTCCCCCAAATTTCCGAGCCCCCCCCAATGACCACCTACCAACCGACCCCTCAGGATCAACTCATTTATATACCAATTGATAGCTCTCGACGTCAGGATTCCGAATATGTCATTTATATATTTTGACACAAGACGTCAGAAAGTTATGATACACCTCCTGTTCGTATGAATAGATAATAAGAGAGTTCCAGTGCAGATTTAGGCAAGCCTGTTTTTGCAGGTAAATCAGTAAGGTAAATCAAGATACTGACAATTCACGATGAACAGCACAGACAGGCCTGTTTCTGCGGGTGATGTGAAGGTACGTGCACAAAAAGTTTTAACAAATCCTTTGCAATTGAAAAGTCAGATCAGCTCAGAAGATAGGTTATCTGGGAGAAAGGTGGGGTCAGTTTTGCTAAAATGTTAATGTGTTTTATTTTGATTTGGCTCTGGTTTGTGCAAAAGCAAGCATGAGCGTTAGCTGGTTTTGAGTCCTCCCTTTATGCATACTAACGCTAAAGTCTAGTCTGGTTTTGAAATCTAGTCTGGTTTTGAGTCCTTCCTTAATGCATACGAACGCTGAAGTCTAGTCTAGAAAAGTGACACTTTCCCTTTTCGTGCTGATTCAGGTTGCCGTTTCACGTGCTGCAGCCTACCTAGTACTGCAGGGCCAGTGGGTGTGTTTCAACTCATTGGATGGATATAAGGCTTTCAAGAGAGCACGGCGTTTTTGTGATTGAACTGAAGCTACCCTTTGCCATGGTTGCAGGTGTCTGAGTACCACTTGCAGAAGGACGGCACACAATGGGGAGTGGTGGACGATGAGACCCAGTCTGCCTTTTACTTGATGTGGCCACCGTGGATCCGTCACAGGTGCGTGATGTATTTATCAAAATTCTACTTAATGTGGCCACCGTAAATCCGTCACAGGTGCGTGATGTATTTATCAAAATTCTACTTGATGTGGCCACCGTGGATCCGTCACAGGTGCGTGATGTATTTAACAAAATTCTACTTGATGTGGCCACCGTGGATCCGTCACAGGTGCGCGATGTGTGCAATGAAATTCAACTTGATGTGGCCACCGTGGATTTGTCACAGGTGTGTGATGTGTGCGCGTATAAAATAACATTCATTTCTTCTCAAATTAAAAGCCACTGCTGTTACTTCTAAGGGTTGGCCAGTTTAAGCTTTTGGTTGATTAGTACGTCATTCCTGTGTCAACGGTTGTACCTTTGAGGGATAGAGCTGTGTGTTAAGAATGGCCCACTCAAAGTATTACCGTTACTTTATGTGCTGCTCTCACAGGTATAAACTCAAAGTATTACCGTTACTTTTATGTGCTGCTCTCACAGGTATAAACTCAAAGAATTACCGTTACTTTTATGTGCTGCTCTCACAGGTATAAACTCAAAGAATTACCGTTACTTTTATGTGCTGCTCTCACAGGTATAAAGCTTCGCCAAGCAACACAACAACGCTGTCGTGACATTTCGTGCTTCAAGCAGCCAATGGAAGAACAGGAAAATGTGTGCCACGTGCTTGCCACCAGATTGTGACACTCTAACGCTATAGACATTATAGTAGAAGTAGTTCTTGTGTTGTGTAAGGAAGTACAAGCGATAAAGCTGTTATGAAAAGGCTGCGTGCATAAGGAGTCTATCAAGGCGTTACTTGCACTTGTGCAAGGGTTCTTGTCTTTTTCTTGATCAGAAGTCTCTTATGTTCATTCAATTTGTGTGCAAAGAGTTGCTCTAAAACTTGCAATTGGTCCCTATCCTTATTCCATCTATAAAAACAAGTCTGTGCCGCAAGGTCAAATCACTGTCATAACTAACTTCCCAACATTATCTTGTTTTTACCTAGTACTGTATGCTCTTCTCGGGTAACCACCCGCAACTCAGATTTTCAGCAGCTTGCTAAAGACAAGGAACTGAATCCAAACCAGTAAAAGGTTCACCTGATTGATTTTAAATTATGTGAAGTCACTAGGCCTGATCCTTATTAAAAAGCAAAAGCACAGCACAGCATGCTTATCTCCAACCTACATAGACAGGGATATAGGGAAGTCAAGCTCCACGTGATCCTCGTTGGAGTAATGGGGACTATTTACCAAAAAGAAAAACTTCTGGCCATAAAAATTAAAAACTCGACACAGAAATTGAAGGAACACTCCATCAGACATGCATCTACACTCATAAAAACAAGATATTCACTGCAATACAACTTTGACAACAACAGTCAAGATGTGGGTCTCTAGG
>Ga0307942_1001108_pt1 | contig 20914 bp, 20 predicted proteins | sample OrgLakmetagen175_FD_201846 | JGI IMG/M metagenome (GOLD analysis project Ga0307942, IMG submission 201846) | Saline water microbial communities from Organic Lake, Antarctica - #175 | ecosystem: Environmental > Aquatic > Non-marine Saline and Alkaline > Saline | place: Antarctica: Organic Lake... | reverse complement strand
CTCTGCCCACAAGTAGACAGTGCCCTGCACATCCTTTCTGGGTGCCAACACACGCAAATAAGGAACATGATCACCGAAAGACACAACATAGCATGCCGCATGATCTTTAAGGCTATCAGAAAAACAGGCTCGTTAGAATCATGCATTGTCTCCAAAGATATAGGCAGCGACAAACGGATGACCATGCAAAACCTCCAGATTTCTGAAACAGCTGAAAGTAGAATTGTTCCCAAATGGCTCTTCCCATCCCGCTTCCCAGATAAAGACAGATTTACCTCCAGCCGCCCAGATTTTGTGCTGGTTACTCCCATCGCTGCAAAAACACAAAAACAACAAACGAGTTTAGGGGGGTGGGTTCTTCGAAGTGGCAGGGGGCAATTGAGGGAGACTGGGAGCACCTCAGCAGCACCGCCAGCCACCAGTAGATCCACCAACCCCAGACAGCACCGACCTAAAGACCTCAGCAAACCTCGGCGTGACATCCACACACACACACACACATACACACACACACACACACCCACACCCACCCACACACACACACACACACACACACACAAACACAAACACACCGCAAAGGAACAGCACAAAGACCTTTGCAACATTCCAAGGAGCCTCCGTTACTCTCCACATCATCCATTAGGGTGTGGGTGGCACCATCTACAACACTCACACTCTGAAGCCTTTCAAGGAACTGGGTCTCGATTCTCAAAGAGCTAAGAAGCTTGCCTCCAAACTCCATGTGCACTCTGTGAACTTTGCTGCTAAATTTGTCCATACCAGACGTGCGTGCCCTTTCCAGTACTGTTATCAACTCTCATCAGGAGCCGGTTTCAGGCCAAGCCTGCAACCCTCCTGATCCCCATTGATCTTTCCTTTCCTTTTCGCGGTGGAGGAGCTTTACGGTACTCAGTACCAAAGCGGCTCCTTTTCCTTAATTAATGTGGGGAGTGGCTTTCACTGCCTGCGTAGTTTTTTCTTTTTTCTTTTGTAAAGGGCGTCAACATCAATGAACCTCTCTCATCTAAGCACACACCACGTCCTCTACTCAGTGAGCCAGCCCTTCATCAGTATTATCAAGCGTATCAATTGTTCAATCTGGCACCTTAGTGTGATTTCATGCTTCTTTGGTTCGTTGTAGAGTTTGTGCCCCCTCTCTCGTTGTGCTTGAATACGAAGGTCAGGACAAAGCAAGAGGCCACACTAAGTGGCTGCCGCCAACTGTCTAGCTTTCCTGCTGTAGCTCAGAGGGAGAAGCCGCGTCTCTTCATAGCTGCCAGATCGAAGCAATGAGCCAAAAAGAGCCGCTGTCGTGCCGTGGGCAAGAGGGCAGGACTAGGGCAGAGAAATGTTTGATGTTAAGGCCGTCACTTGGTTTTTTTACTTCTTGGCTAAAAGTGGTCACTCCAAATAGCTGCTTCAATAAAGCTGCTTTTAAATGGCTCCATGGGAACCCGAGGAAAAGCCGTTCGTCTCCTTATTTTGCAGTGAATTTTATAATGTGAACCAAATTTATAATCTTGCTACTTATGGGGTCTTCCGTCTCGTCGCATCGACCACCCCAGACGCTTTTCGCGATCCTTGTAGTCCTTTTCTCTTTGGGATTAGTCGTCAGTGGCAAGGAGCAGCAGCACAACTCCAACTTTGCTGTCCTGGTCTCCTCCTCCCGATCATGGCGCAACTACCGGCACTCCAGCAATCTGTTGTCCATCTACCGCACCGTCAAGCGCCTAGGCATCCCTGACAGCAACATCCTGCTGTTCCTGGCTGATGACCATGCCTGTAACCCGAGGAACCCGTGGAAGGCCAACATGTTCAAGAGTGATGACCATGCTCTGAACGTGTACGGAGACGACGTTGAGGTGGATTACAGGGGTTATGAGGTCACCGTAGAAAACCTGCTGCGGGTGCTCACAGGTAATGTGACAGGTCGCTTGCAAGCGAGGAAGTTGACACTTTACACACACACACACACACACACACACACACATACACACACACACACACACTACACACACATACACACATGATTACACACACACAAACACACATAAACACACGCACATACACACACACACGCACACACACACACACACACGCACACACACACACACACACACACACACACACACACACACACACACACATACACACACACACACACACATACACACAAACACGGCACCACGACTCTTACTGCACTCAGGCCGGCACGACCCAGCTGTGCCAAAATCCAAGAGGCTGCTGTCTGACAGGGGAAGCAACATACTGGTAGGTGAACTGAAAATCCAAACTAGAATAGGTAGGTGAGAAGAACAGTTTGCACAAAGCAGAACACGCACAGTGGGGTGGTGGTTGGGTGTGCCAGCACCCAAACAATCCTAAATAAAACCTACCCCTGCAGGTTTACATGACCGGGCATGGAGGAGACGAGTTCCTGAAGTTCCAGGACGTGGCTGAGCTGCTAGCTCAAGACTTGGCGGATGCCCTAGACCAGATGGCAGAGAAAGACAGGTGAGTTTGAGGATGGGGGAATGTGCACGTCATGTTGACGCGGGCTTGTGTATATGTGTGTGTGTGTTTGCTTGTGTGTGTGCGTGTGTTTGTGTGGGTGGGTGGGGGTGGGTGCATGGGTAGGTGGATGGGTTGTGGTTTCAAAACTGTGCTGTGTTATCACGTCACAGACTTTGACCACGGGGGTGGTTTATATTCATAACATTCACAATGTGTATACACATAAAAGCGCACACACACACACACACAATATATGTGCCAAGCCACGATTGTGCCCTCCTGTGCATTGTCATTGCAGGTATAACGAAATCTTGCTGATGGTCGAGACGTGTGAGGCCAACTCTCTGACCAACAGGATTAGCGCGCCACGTATCATCACAATGGCTAGCAGCCTGAAAGGTAAGATTAAAAAGGCTGCCCATGCGGAGACTGGACACCAGGTAGTCACACAGCTTGCAAACAGAAGCGCATGGTGAGAAATTTACCATGTCCTTATTGATACCCTCGCTCCCTTAAGCTATGGGGTGCAGGTTTCAAGTGTGGAGTTTTAGCTCCCTCAACCGTACAGGGCGTGGATTAGGTTGGCCAGAACCACATACACGTTGCATGTACAACATGTTGCATGTACATTAAGAAAGTAAGCAGGGGCGCAGCTCAACACGAACAGTCGTGTGGTGCTTTTGTTTCTTTTGTTGAAGCCTTCGTTGTAGGGATTTCGTACTCATTGTCATTGGCGGATTCCTTTGCGATTAGTTACCGCAATATTCCTAGGAACAATACGGTACACACAAGAACAGGGGACATTCTTTTTTATTCTTGCTTCCAGCTTCCTTCCAGCTTTTGGTTGGTTGACACCCCTACCCTTTGCATTTGATTTCATGTCACTGCGTTGCTAGGCTCCTCAAGTGTGTACTATTTGTTTCCAGTACTTGTTCTGTTCAACCGCTCTCTTTCTGCTCTCTTTCCTACAAGAGTGAGCGCACTTTCCTACAAGAGTGAGCGTACTTTTCTACAAGAGTGAGCGCAAAGCAGCTGTTGGGACTTCACAGGCTGTGCATGAACTTCAAGCGCATGCCATTTGAGGCCCACAAGGTCACTAATACTTATACAAGTCTTGCTGCAGCTTTACTGATACACTTTGGACAGGGTTGGCCAAATCTATACATGCATACGTATATACAGAGTGTGCATGTGGTGTTTCTTGTAAGCAGGAATTTACCACACACATCCTTCTATAGAGTTATCCAGTTTGGGTTCGTGCTAACTTGAAAATTCACAAACCTTTACTCTCAAGCATAATGACAAACCTTTATAATGACACCTTGGTTGCCCAGAACACGGAGTACTTGACACAGGGTGCATGTGGTTGCAGCGAAAGAATGTGTGCCCTTGTTGAGAATGTAAGTTGAATTCAGACCTTAACTAAAACAACGCGTTATTATCCTACAGAAATGATCTGTGGATTTTCCAATGTATAGACACACATACATGCGTACACAACACATACACAAACAGATATACGCACACACATAAACATACACACCTTCCAGGAGAGAGCTCCTACTCCTACAGAAACGACTACGTTCTGGGGCAGGCACTAGTGGACCGTTTCACCCACATCACCCTAGAGTTTGCAGAGAATGTGGAGCTGAGCAGCAAGGCCACCTTGCAAGATATGGCCAGCAACTACAGGTATGCCGCGTGCATCGTGTGCAGAGGTGAAGAGGTTGTATTGGGGGAAGGCATAGGCTTGGGTTCCCGCTGTTCTCTATTTTTGCAAGACGCTTGGTTTTGTGAGTGGTAATTTGCATTCGTGTATTTTTGCATTTGTGTCATTGATCTTGGAAATGCTGCTGGTTCACACACACACACACATTCTCTCTCTCTCTCTCTCTCTCTCTCTCTCTCTCACACACACACACACACACACACACAAACACTCACACACACATATACACACACATACACGTGTACATACACGTGCTCTTCTGCACCCAGGTATGGCGCAATGAGCAGCCACTATGCCCACCGCATCCTGCCCGGGATCAATCGTACTCTGTCTGAGGTGAAACTCACAGAGTTTTTTGGGGGCGTGTCATCCACAAACCTACTGCCCCAGGTAATTCAATCCGGAAGGATAGCTGGGTCTTGGCTTCAAAACCAAGCCTCCGAATTGGCCTTGTTGTCGCACATAAGGTAGACAGATCCCTGAATAAGAAGTACCTCTGAGCAAACGGTGCTGCTGTAAGCGTATTCCGTGCATGATGAAGAGCAAGGTACCTCTCTATTATCCTCAAGCATAAGGCACAAAACGTTAACAAAAGCATGCGCCTCTTGTGTTTATTTTTGAAGTACTTGCACTGCAGGAGACTCTACCTTATTGGTCTTTACGTCCTTACAGATTAAGCCATCAGTCAAAACTTGCGACTGCTAGGATTATTGATCATTGAATGGAACACGTTCCCTTGCAGGCGTACCCTCTCAGTCCGAAGAAATTACAGCAGCATCCCCGACAGCAGCAACAAAAGCAGCAAGACAGGCGAGGCGGGCAGCAGCACGACGAGCAACAAGAAGAGGCACCTCCATCTTCCCGTGCGCATAAGCTTCCTCGACACAGAAAGCATGAGGATGCACAAGATTGGATTATGGCAGGGGTTGCTGTGGGCTTGGTTGCAGCTGTGAGCACTACCTCTTGGCTTAGTAGTAGGAGCAGTATTGATAGGACTTCACGCAGAAGACAGAGCTAGGGGGCACTATTGAATTATGAAATCACGGCAAGGCTTGGCTGCTTATGTCTTTTTTTGCAGGTAGTTGACCTTGTTCCATTAACAATACTAGTAGGCTGAGCGTGAAAAAGAGCATTGGGCTCTTTAACATTGTCCAAGACTCAATAACTTCCTGTAGTCCTTCTTAAATTAACGTGTGAAATGGTTCTTTCAAAGTAAGTAACTTCCTGCGTAATTTTCTATTTTCTCACTCCCGTTATTTAACTCTACTTATTCTGTTGGTTTGTTTGTTTGGGGCAGCAAGCCTTTTTTTAAGGGTTCAACACGTTTCCTGTAAGAGGAGGATGTTCATAGCTACTTGAAATGCTATGAGCCTCAACAATTAAGAAGGAAAAGGAACATCCCTTATTCAAAACCTCTGTGCCCGAGTCTATTTCAGACAGCGTGGTTGATGGTGGTACTTATCCTTTTTTGGCCATGCCAGGCTAAAGGCCTATACATCTTACTCCGCTATAACTGAGAGGGGCTTGCAGGTCGGAGCACGATAATACGATGATGACCATAGGAAACAACAGACCATGCGTCCACCTGCCTTTGTTCTGGTTGTTCTGGTTGCTACTCACAAACAGACAGAGCACAGCAAGCTGACAGGCACACACAAAAAATATAAAAATTACTAGTGGCAAGCAACCGTTAATATTAAGCTGCATACAACACACACCAAACCACATTATAACCTTTACCTCTATCCATCTTCTTTGACCAGATGTGTTGAGCAATGCGACAGGTCAGACACCTACGCAATCCTTTTCCCCATTACACACTACACAGGGCCTCCCCCCCGATTATGCTAGCTGTACTATCACCAGAAGCGGATAGTTCTTCATTTTAAAAAAGCAAAAGGAGTGCACAACCAGACATAGCAGCGCAACTGCAAACACAAGCTCGGGAAAGCAGACACAAAGCCCAATCAAAATTGGCGCGCGGGCCTACAAATACGTACTAATATAGAGCAGAATCGCTATTTGCTTCCTTGAACAATCCAGACCGCATTTTACTTTATAGAAGAAAAATTTCACGGGCTTCATAAAAGCACAAAAGCACGCTGCAAGGGTTCAACTCCTTCACAAACAATAAAATAATAGTTCAGTATCAAATTGGTTTCAAGTCATCAGGAACTGTGCTGGCATTATCGCGCACCACCACCAGGCTTCCAATTATTTCCAGGGGAAGCTTTTGAGCTCCTTGTCCCACTTCCAGAAGATGACCTTTGCAAGGCCCCCTTTTCGTTTGTACTGCCTCCCCCCTTTTGTGCATAGTAGTTGCACAGCATGATGTTTGAGGCACGCGGTGTTTGAAACAAATCCAGGTACCTGCAGTGATTGGAAAAGGCAAAGTGGCGGAGGTCAGGAGGTTTCCCTCAACAGTGAAGCAGGGAGAGGTGCTCGCGAAGGGAAAGTGGGGAAGGCTGTGAGGCTTCCCCCAAAAGTGATGCAGAGAGAAATGCGTCTCCAAGGGTGGACGCAAACGATGACGCTTAATTGCTTTTAAAAAGTAATCATCCGTAGAGGTTCAGGAAGAATTTGTGTACCAAGCGGCAATGTAGCTAGACGACCCAGACAGGTGCTTTATTTGATAATGGCATACAATATTAATCAGTTGTACGTATATGTGTCACTGATTTCTCCAGGCCACCACTACTCGTTAAAGATAAATCAAGTACGTAAAGAAGTTGTGCCCTTGTCAACTTGAAAGGTGTGGGTGGGCAAGGAAAAGTAATTTTGCCACAAGACATTGCCAAGCATATCGCTGGATGTACAATCCTATGCAAGGGAGATCACTCACTTTAAGGGCGTGGCTAAGCAAGGAAAGGCACGCTCCCACCCTCGACATCGTGCAAGCTCGGCCTCAGCCTCCACCACGATGTCCGGCAGCTACAGTGTGTATGCGCATGTGTGTGTATGTGCTTGTATGTATGTGTACGTGAGTGTGCACGTGAGTGTACAACAAAAAAACCTTGACTTCCATCAACCGTATTCACGCACAGCACACATTGTTGTAATGATGCACACGATGTTGTGACACATATGCGACTCTTACAGGCTCATGCTCAGCGGCATGTGTTCTTTGTTTTGGTGCAGTGAAAGGAGTGGGGCACAAATAGAAGCCTTCAGTTAAACCACTGTCTATCTGGCCTGATTGTGCTTACCACGTTGCAAGACACTCTCTTGTTAGTATACGCATTTTTGGTAGCACACTTGAGCTCACGGCCACAACAAGAACCATGAGCCACGAATACCCATGCAACCAATCTTTTGTACCTGCTCGGGACCCAGTCCCTGGAACACCACCTCCTGTGCCTCCCGCAGAGTTTTGGGAATCTGAGTCGCCCCACACAGGGCTGCCCCTGAAGCTGGCCTGCCCTTCGTCCCTGCTGGCCCTGATGCTGCACCTTTTAAGCTTCCCCCAGGAACGGCTGCTCTGCTGTCTTTCTGCTGCTGCGATGTTGGTGGTGCTGCACGATTATTCCCACCACCGCCACCACCACCATTGCCTGCCGACTTGCTCTTTGCCCTGGCGCTGCTGCTGCTGCTGCCGCTGCTTGTGTGGCCACCTTCAGGCTGCAGCAAACATATGAAGCAGCGGGGCATGCACAAAGCTGTGAGGTACAGACACACAAAAGTGCAAGAACAGAAGAAACTGCAGCGGAAGCTGGTGTGCAGCAAGTGAGACAGGAACATGTTTTTGTGTGTGTGTGTGCGAGAGTGTGTGTGTGTATGTGTGTGTGTGTGTGTGTGTGTGTGTGTGTGTGTGTGTGGTCACCGTGGTATAGAGATGTGGCAAAGAAAGGGGCGGTTGGACATAAGCACGTTGAGGCTGAGATGTCTGAAGGAAGGTTTTGCAGGCATGAGCTCCACACAAGCCTCAACACAAGGCCTTCAGCCGCAAGGTTACAAGCTCCTAAAATACACGATAACCTGAGAAGAATGGACAGGAAAAGCCCTTCCTCTTCAGGATTTTCCAACACTAATCAAGAGTAATAAGAAAAAGTTATACATGCAGTGCAAAGCCAAGCAAACAACTTCCTGTGAGCCTTACACAAAGAGCGCAAGCATATGTGACAAGAGCACAGTGACTGTTGTACCTCCTGCAACGCATATAAACAGCACACAGCAAAACTCCTCATTACAAGTCCCCATCCATGAGGTCAAAAGGTGATTGCTCTCCAGTTTCAGATAAAAGAAAGTAACTGATGGAGCCCGACGCCGTACAAGTCATTTTTGATTACATCGGAATAAACTGACCAACAGCGCACGAAGGTATATGAAAGAAAAGCAACATGAAGCTCACATAATTCAGAGTCTGGTATTTGCTCAGATCATCTGACCAACGCACCAAATGTGAGAGCCCGGTTAGCCTCGCCTGGCGGCGAGCTAAGCTTTCAGCCTCGTAAGCCTCATGGTCGTAAGGAATGGGGCCCACCTGACACAAATGTAGTAAGCTCATGAAAGGCCAAATGCGGGTGGCTACCTTTCCGCAAGGGAGGTGCCCCTGATTCTTCCTACACTTAATGCTGCAGCCTGATGTCAGCCCGAATTGCTGATTCTGGCCAATACTGTTCGTGTGCACATACTCACATACTCAACAGTACGTACCAAGGCATCTTTGCTGTAACCTATGTGCCTACGCACAGGGTATGTACGTACATGTGCTGTGTGGTTTGGCCAACCATACACTTGGTGTGCTATCAAGGTGCCTTGTGCTTTATTGCATATAATGCACAGCCCAAAGGAGCAGGAGCTGGAGAAGTAACTTATTTGCTGGGGCCCTGGCTAGTTTGAGCTGCGTATCATCCTTGTGCACTCCTCTTTACCATCGTAAATGTTCAAATCCACTACACCTCAAGTTTCGTCACCTTATAAGACCATTCTAATAAGCACCCTGAGATGATGAGACACCGTGAATGACGTGTTTCTCAATTTCCTCGCACCATAATTTCATTTGAGATCGGACTCTGCATCGTCCCCTGAGTTCACTTGAACAAAAGCGGTGTTCTTCAATTTTCCTCTTGCGGTTCATTTAACCAGGCCTAGCACCACGATTGATGCGCAGACCCCTCGAACTCATCAACACCATATAATCATTAGCACTCCGCACACAAATAGGTGTCCCAAACAAGCACCCACCAGGTCCTTAAGATCCAAACAAGCACCCAGCCCACCGTTCCAAACAAGCACCCACCATCCCAAACAAGCACCCACCAGGTTCATTAAATCTGACACCATGCTGGTCTTGAGGTGCTTGTCCAGGGGACTGTCAGAGTTCAGTGCAGGGCAGGTATTGACCTCAATCAGCCAGGCCCTGAGGCTGGAGTCCAGCATAATGTCGAACCCCCAAACCTGCATGCACATGACAGACACAATCTCAGTTGTAACAAGCTATGTCTGCGCCATAAGGAGATGCTGGCTGCAAAATATGTGTTTTAAGTAGCACGTAACTTGATTGTTATGCCACACTCTCGGGATAGAGTCCAGCATGGTATTGAACCCCGCACCTAATTGTACGTGGCAGGCCACTCTCAGTTACAAGGGACTGTGACATTTGTTGTAATAGTCAGCAAGCCCCCACAGGCTTTGGCCCAGCGTGGTGCAGCGTAAACCCACACATTTGCTAGCCACACTTAAACTGAAGTGCCATGATTTGTATCTTTCATTCCAGATATAGCTGTGTTTGTGTTGGAATACAAGAAATATCAGAAAGGCTTCACAGATGTGTGTTGCTTGAGCACACAAAGTTGTGCATCACACCCTAGAGCTCAATATTGTTTTAACTGTTTCACAACCTGAGGGGCTTTTTGTGATAAATTACGAGATTACAAAATTGAAAGTAGTTTATCAATCAATTTACGTGCAGAACAGTAAACTACCAACGCTCACACTTACTAGCTACTCATTATAAAGACTCCTGACAAGGCGTTCTTACAGACATCTACCTGAGCAGCTACACGCTTCATGTGATGCAGGGGGGGAAGAAAAGGTATTGTATCAACGCCAAACAGCGCAGCAAGGCCCTTCTCAAATACCACTCGGTAGGCCATCCTAGGGCACACATGTAATAATGCGCACCTCAGTGACAACATAACTGCAAATCATTCACGCACTCTGCAATGATAACCACATGTGTGACGCAGACAGGCAAGGCACACTTGCGCTGTCCACGCTGCGCACCTCAAAGCACACGTTCCTATGGGGCACTTTCATCTTGACCTCAGTGTTGATGCGAGGCTCGGCGGAAAGCATGGCCCCCACCACAATGTCGTGGACCTGCAGCAATAAAAGGAGATAGCAAGCGCCTCCATAATGGCATGGACGAATCTGCACTATTGACGATGAGAATACACCACCAATCTACTTCCCACTTGCGTTTTAAAGCTGTGCGCTGTTGGCGTGTGCAGGTGCGGAGAGGGCCTGCCTGGTATTACACTCTTTTCTGTATGCTGCAGCACTCTGCCGTCCTGACCACACTGCCCTACAGACACTCACGCTTTTCTCTGCGCTGCAGCACTCTGCCGTCCTGACCACACTGCCCTAAAAACACTCACCCTCTCCTCAGTGCTGCAGCACTCTGCCGCCCTGACCAAACCGCCCTACAAACACTCACACTTTTCTCTGCGCTGCAGCACTCTGCCGTCCTGACCAAACTGCCCTACAAACACACTCTTTTCTCTTTTCTCAGTGCTGCAGCACTCTACCGCCCTGACCAAACCGCCCTACAAATATTCACGCTTTTCTCTGCGCTGCAGCACTCTGCCGCCCAGGCCATACGACCCTACAAACAAACACCGTTTTTGCTGATTTGCAGCACTCAGTCAACCTGACCACATGACCCTGCCCCCCTCACCTGTGCCCACACTGCTTGCCATGCAGGGACGCCCCGCTCGGCTTCTACGTGTGCTTGGAGTTCCTTCAAACTCCACTTGGAGGTGAGGGGAGGAGGAGGGCTGGGGGGGTAAGGGGCTGGGGGGGGGGAAGGCTTGGTGCCCTGCAAGCGAGTGCGTGCATGTGTGTGTGTGTGTGTGTGAGTGCACGCAAGCGTGTGTGTTTTCTTGCTCACTCGTATCAGTTTTGGGCAACGGCATACACTGGACTTGATCCTTGCCCACACCCACTCCCACACCCACACTACAACCTTAACCCATACTCGACACGCCTATAACTTAATACGTACGAACACATCCACACACACATGTGCACATGTGTCTTATATACCCTTCTCTCCCCCACCCCCCCTCACACACACCGGTGATGTCTTGTCCATACCACTAGCAGCAGCTGCTGCAGCGAGGGCTTCTGCTGCAGAATCTAGAGGGTCCATGCCGTACGCCCCCTGGTTTTGCGCAAACTTGGATGATTTCTTGTTGACGGTGTAGTTTGTGAGATGCATGCAGCGCTTCCTGCATGAATGTGTGTGTAAGACAGAAGAAGACTATACTGGAAAGCTTTTCCTCGCAGCATAAACACTCACAATTTCCGTAAGAGAAATTAGCTTCCTTTAAAATTCAATTATCGACCTTAAAGGCACTAGTTAGCCTGCTGTGGCGGTGTTGTCTAAGACGCTTAATGCTGAGGTGAACTCGTAAATCATACATGCGTAAACATGGAAGCGCATACGCTTTCAACGCTGCCCAGGCAGTATTATGGGCTCTCACACATTGTATTGTGTGCTCACACACACGATAGAGAAGCCCTCATGCCTGCACAGCAAAAAGGGCTCCTGCAAGTCACACCTCTACTTTAAAGACTTGCACATCTATACCCACTCATCCGTTACCACGTGCACAAGCCCACTCACTTGAGCTCAGCTTCCTCTCCTCTGTAGGCCAATATCCTTTTGTACGAGCTATACTCCAGCCCTAACACCTGCCCACAAGCAAACGCGCATTCTCCCACATGCACAAGTGCACTTACTTGAGGTCAGCTTTCTCTCCGCTGTAGGCCTCCGTGGCAAAGCGCGCAAGGCCGTCACAGAATATGTACACTCGCAAGGGGTCCACGCAAGTTGCTGCCACATAGACACGCATGTCAAATTTATACCCTGCAGTTTTAAGTACAGATGTGCGTACCTTCTGTTCACGATCAGTTTAGATATAATAATGTTTTGGCCGAAAAACATCTTTAGTAATTATCAGAGCCCTCTCTGAACTGTAATTTGAATCTTGATGATATTTTAGTATGTTTTGGGCATTTTCTTATTTTGGTGTCACGAAGTGATCGTGAACAGACAATATGTCAAATATGAGAGCGTTCGTGTAGCACAAATGCGTATCCAGCCTTTTATGAATAGGGAAAGGGTGTGTGGAATGTTGATTCCTTGAATATACGTAGTCTCTGAATAGGATCTAGCCATTGCCAGATTCACGAAAAGGAACTACACCCACACATGAGGAGCCTGTTCAGGCAGGATGGAGGGGGCAATCTGCGAGCTTAACTGCCAGTGATCTGTATCAGGATACAGAAACGTAGAACCAGGCAAGTCTGCAATTAAAATCAGCTAATGGATCAGGAGTAAAACGGATAGGGCCACGCAAGGAAGGCGGACATTGCCCTTGTCAAATTTTCACATAATTATCACCTCTCACAATTGCCTCAACACACTGGGATTCTGTGGAGATATGGCTGAACGCGGGCTGGCTTTGCACCCCAGAAGCGATGATCTTCAAACACTTGGCCTCCTCTGAACATGCCCAACACTTGAAATGTATATCCATTGTTGATAATTAACAGCTCACACGTACGGACGTCAGCCTTCAGATCGCCTCAGATCAAGCAGCCCGTGTAAATTATAATATCACTGAGACAACATGCTATACTCTTACGCAAAGACTTGTTGAATCAGACCATCCAGCTATCTCAACCCACCATTGATGGTATAGGGATCGTTGATGTAGTGCTGCAGCAGAATGTCCTTGGAGTCACGTGGGACATCATGGGGGTTCACCACCACACGCACCCCTCGGCCTCTCGATGAGTTCACTGGCTGCACAGCGAAACACAAAGCGTGCAACATTTTGGGTTAGTTATGCCACACAAAGACAGAAATATGAGAATATGAGCAATGTCCTAAATTACTTGTGCTGCAATGTGAGAGGGATTGTGCAGTGTCTTGGGTTGGTTGGTTGTGCTTCACAACGGCATTATGTAAGAGGACGTGTGCGCTATCGTGACTTGTGCTGCAATGTGAGAGGCATTGCGCAGTGTCTTGGGTTAGTTGTGCTTCAAAACGCACTATGTAGAGGACGTGTGCATTATCGTGACTTGTGCTGCAATGTGAGAGGCAACGCGCAGTGTCTTGGGTTGGTTGTGCTTCACAACGCACTATGTAAGAGGACGTGTGTGCTATCGTGACTTGTGCTGCAATGTGAGAGGCATTGCGCAGTGTCTTGGGTTGGTTGTGCATCACAACGCACTATGTAAGAGGACGTGTGCGCTATCTTTAGATAGCGAGGGTATGTTAATAGTTAATAGGCCTTGCAACTTCTGTTAGGTGTAAAAATACCAGGATTGTCAAAAATACAGAGGGGACATGCTTGTGTGTGATTGTGCATGTGCAGGAGAAAGGGAGAGGTTTAATGACCTTCTGATGATGTGCTCCTTGGGATAAGATTATAAGTACCTCTTCAAACTGAAATTCTTGACATAGACGCTACAATGACATTCATAGACTTGACATAGACACTACAATGAGAGCAGCAAAAGCTGCAACCGCAGTGGGCTGCAGGTCAACTGCTCGAGTTCCTCTGAGTAATATCTATAGCACTGCCTGCTTAAAGCAGAGCCCCTTTGTGCATAAAGTCACACAACCTTTTGAACAAACCCCATGCAACAAAAGCACTAACCTTTTGAATGTACAGCCTGCCAGGGTGCCGCTCCAGGTCTGCTCGAAACTCATCAAAGTCACGGGGCAGGATGAAGAAGCGTGGCACGATAGACAGAGCATCCCCACTGGCACCCTGCAGATTCGGGTATGAAATATGTTTGCACAAAGCTCGATGAAGTGTTGGGGTAATAAGATGCAGAGGACAGAGCGGAACATCTACCCTTGCAAAAAGTCAAGCTGTCAGTCGATGCCTGAATGATCAGCTCTGCCTCAGGACAGAATATGAAGGAAAGCAACACACAGCAAAACTGTCGACGTACTTTTCACTATCCTAGTAGCAGTACTGATCGGCCCAGACTTGGTAGATCTATAACCTGTGACTTTTCGGATAAGTGCTCTCCTTGCCAACAGGGCTTAAAAGTCTCAGCTGACAATCTAAGGCTGCCGATAAGCTCCTGAACATCTTTCTCTTCGCTCCACTCAAAATCACCAAAAAGAACAACACCATGTTCTAATCCATGCCGAAACTGGCAAATTCCTTTCCTATTCTTCATCGACCCACACGGACTGACCTTAGCACGTTTCAGGGCTGCCACGTTACGGTACAGATAGTCCTTGCGACCCAACTCCCATGTCCCTTAGAAGGAGGAAAGTAAGATGTTCATGTGCGTGTTTTGTGTGTGTTCGTGTAGGTGTGTGTGTGTGTGCGTGTGTGCATATGTGCGCATTTGAGTGCAAAAGCCAATGCTCCAGAAGCCTTGCAGCAAGCAACATTCAGCACATGTCAGTGGTAACAAGGAAAACGCTTGAGTGGAGCCAAAAAGCATGGAAACACTGCACGATTGCAAAGCAACAGAAGTGACGTGGCCTTATGGCTAAAGCTATCAAACATCCAACCATCAGATGGCTCGCTTGCAAGAGGAAATACAAGCACAACAACCTGACAATGCTCCAGGTGCAAACCGTTGCTTGCACACTTGGTAGCGTCCTGTGTCCTGTGGCTCAATGCACCCAAAGGACCCCAATAAAATAGGGTGCCGTATGGTTACAGTGATCACTAAGAAGCAAAAAAGTGTCAACACGCATGCCGACGCACTGCCAAGGTGTAACTGCCACTTACGAAATTAAAAAACTACCGATTACTCATACCTACCTGGGAAGTGGTTAACACGTTGAAATTCGTGGAGCACAGCGAACTCTGCCGCATTCAAGATGTCCCCCCAGCAGACGGTCCACCTCTTGCCTTTGGTCACCCTCCAGCCTGCATCCTGTGCACAAAAACACACACACACGCAGAACACATGAATGTTCATGCATGCAAATGACAAAACCTTTGTGTTGGGGTCGGCCAAGACTAGACTGGTCCTGGCCATATCTGTGTGGCCTATATGGCACATATAGAAAGTGGCGTGCAACGACATACAGCTAGTTCATGATCAGGCTGGCCGATGCAGCAGCGTAGTTGGTTCCCTTCAGTAAAAGCACCCAGTGAAGACAGACGTTGGGAGAGCCATGCTTGGAGGCTAGCAAAGGACTCAGTTACAATGAATGTCTAGTCCATCGTTTTGTCCATATGGTCACAAACAGACAATGTGAGAGCCATGCTGGAGGCTAGCAAATGAATTGACCACATGCAAAGGCTGGTTTCACCGTTTTACCTGGCTTATGGAGCGTTTGTTGTAAACACAAAGCAGGTAGGTCATCTCACAAGAAACCCAGGGCTTGCTATAAGCACATACATACTTCTATACACTGTGTGTCTAGAAATCCGAGAAGGAAGATACTCCATCATAAGGTCACACATGATGTGTGTGCGCAGTTAGCCCTGGCCAGCCCTGCCCTTGCACCTACGGGCCATAGATATTCACACTCTTATGGACATGGTATACGTCTATAGATTGAGCAGGGAAGTATCAAACCATTATGTTACACATGGTGTGTGCAATAAGTCTGGCCAGCCCTGCCCTTGCCCCTACCTTGAAGGCTGTCTTGACAGGGTTGTTGGCAATGCCAGCGTACTTCACAGTCATGTTCAGACTCATGAGAGGTTGGAGGCCTGCTGCTTGCACCACAGCAGCTGGACCTGTGTGCAAATGTGTTAGTGTGTGTGCCTATGTGTGCGCGTGCGTGCATTGCAAAGATGGCACGTGGATGTGGAGTTTGCAGAGAATAATCGTGGCCAAAGTGGAAAAGACCGTTTATTGCCCGATTAAAGATGAATATATTGTACACAGTTCTTGCTAACTTCGGAAGCGTATCAGAAGTTTTTGATTTGAAGGGAGGGCTAGAAGTATGCATCTGTCAGAGAGAACACAAGCAAGACAAAAGAATGACCCAAATAGTGCCATGAAGGAAATATAAAGACTAAACGTCACAGGGTTAGAAGGTAGGGGGAGGGGCCTGGAAATTTGCTTGGTTGGAAAATGTGCAGCAGGAGTGTTTGAAAGGAGGAATAGAAGGCTTGGGAAAGTGCTCGGTTGACATATGCGCAGCGGGTGTGTTTGGAAGGAAAGAAGCCAGCTTGATGGAGTGGATGAGGATAATGCGAGGCTCCTGAGGTCAACAAACAAAAACGTAAAGACTCACAAGGTTGAAGTTGATGATGTAGAGCAGATGATGAGCATGCCTCACATGAGCGTGTTCCACGCAGCATGAGCGTGCCCTACATGAGCATGCCCTACACGGAACATGAAACTCCTATTCAGATCAGAGTAGCAGGCAGCGCATGTTGGTGCACACTCACCCATGAAGGCTGTTGTGGGGTACGCCCCTGGAAAGGTGGGGGGCAGAATGTACGGATGGGGCCGCCCTGACGCGTTAAGGGGCACCTTCACGTATCAAGTGAGAAGTGGAGATACGTAGGAGGCTGGCCAGGAATTGAATACTGAATAATATGCTTGTCATCTAGGGTTTGACGCATTAAGGAGCATCTGGGCATAATGTAAGTGAGGAGTGGAGATACATAAGGAGTGGAGATACATAAGTGAGGAGAGGAGATACATAAGGAGGTTGGCCATAAATGAGATACATAAGTAAGGAGTGGAGATACATAAGTGAGGAGTGGAGATACATAAGGAGGTTGGCCAAAAATGTAGATATGCTTGTATGTCGGGAGGTGTCTTTGCCAGACAATATTGTCATAATCATAGCATTTTATGCTCTGGCACGTAACTGTCTGGCAAACCCTGAGCACACACAGAATGCAGTGCAACGTCAACGTCAATGTCGGAAGATTAATTATTTGTGCGCGTCGGAAGATGAGCGTCTGAACAAACTCGAGGTGAAATCGAGCAGCAAGTCAGCAGTCAAAGATGCTCTAGTACGTGGTTTATGCCACGTTAATAGGGAGCGTCTTAAATATGCGATACATGTGAAGTTGAGCACCTGCCACCATCAGGGCTGCCTATAGACAATAGGCAACTGCTCTGGAGTGAGCAGTCAAAGCTTTCCTAACGTGGCTCAAGTGACAGTCAGCCGTGCGTCTCACGACAAATTTACATGACTGCCACCAAGGCACCTATAAGTACAGCAGCTTTTCACCTCCAGGGCTGCCTGCAGTTGAGACGTACCTCTTCTATCGGCTTCAGGCTGGGAGTGAGCAGATTCATGTCCATGATGACAGCAGGATGCATGATGCGTGTGCAGGGCTGTGATCTGTGTGTGTTTTGTTGCGTGTGTGTGTTTGTTTGTGCAGGTGTGTATGCATGTGCATAGTGTTTTGTGTAGTGTTTTGTGTAGTGTTGACAATGTGAGCACTTCAAAAGATATGCCTAGGGCAGCACTGTAAACAAAAGAGAATGCATACATATTGGGTGCGATAAACCGTGGGCACCACAAATAAGCTAATAAGGTTAAGTAGAAACAACTGAAGCGTCTTACTCACATTGTGTGAACGGATTAGCTAATTAGCTCACAGATGTGCTAGAAAGCTTGCCACACTGTATCTTTTTGGGGTGATTCACTCACACACTCTGCTCCACATAAGAGGACGTACACCGCGCCAAAATTGGGGGAGGGGTGTGTATGACGAGTATTGCTGTACACACTTCATAGACTCGAGCTCCAGTGCATCTACTTTGTGCACTGACCGCGCTGTTGCTCTTAAGAACCTACTGACTACCAGCACCAGTGCACACCACCACTTTTCCGCCCTTCACTGCTCCATCATCCTCTACTAGGGTGGGCCAGAACTGTATATACACACCGTGTACGACGGTAGGTATGGTGATTGCCCTGCTGAAAATATCGTATGTGCACAGTATATACATAAAAATATATAGTTTTGGCCAACTTTACCCTCTACCAATCTCAGTAGCCTGTCAGCCTCTCTGCACAACCACCCAATCCACTTTGCCCTGCTTCCCATCTATTCCCCCTCGTCACCCACCCTCCCTCCTCCCATTCACTGATCATGGCCCTACTGCTCTCCCACCACCACACCACCACACCATACGCTCACATACGTTCCCTATTCCCCCTCGTCACCCACCCTCCCTCCTCCCATTCACTGATCATGGCCCTACTGCTCCCGCACCACCACACCATGCGCTCACAAACATTCCCTATTCCTCTGTCACAAAACTCTGCTTTGCACTGCCGGCCCTGCAGCGCAACCGTGACCCACCCACTTTTTTGCATTGAAGCCCCTCTCCCTTGAGGGCGGCCGTGCAGGCACAGTTCCGTTGCTGCTCTGCTGCTGCCATGACTGCTGCGGCATGGGCGACGCTGGACGCTTTACGGAAGGAGAAGCGGGACGTGAGAGTGATCTTGGTGTGGGTTCACTCAGTCCTGGCGGCTGTGCGGTGTGTGAGGCGTCCTCTAGATTGTATGATGGTGTCTGGCGAGAACCTGTGGTGTTCCTGTCGCAACTCTGGTGGTGTGCGCCCTGATCGTTAGGTGTGGGGCTGCTGTGGCTGTGGCCACTGCCCTGCAAGCCTGCGCAGCAGCCGCCATCTGACCCACCCTGCGGGGCGCCTGAGACGGCATCGCTGTGTGCACGGTCTAAAATGCTGGGAGTGCTGCCCATGTGGCGGAGGGAGGTGGTAGGTGGTTGGGTTAAAGGGGACTCGCTGCTGGTGGGCTGTGTGGATCTGCCTTTATTGAGTGGGTGAGAGGAGGTGTCGCGGGGCCGAAGGATAGCCTGTAAGTGTATGTATGTGTGTTTGTGTGTATGTGTGTGTATGTCTGCACATATATTTTATGTGTTATGTTTCCTTAAGTGAGTAAGCGATGTATGAAATGCTCACATACAACACATGAAATGTTCCAGTACTTGTGGTCGCTACCGTGCAAAAACAAAGCCATTTCTGGAAATACACACACTGGCTGTACCCATCGGTAACTAAGCATGCCCTTCGCACACGCACACACACACACTCACACACATACACACACATACACTTGCAAATACATACACACATGCACACACATGCATACACAAACGCACACGCGCACACATCAACAAACACACTTATTGTGACAAACAAACACATGATGCGCACAGGAGTCAGCGGCAGCAGCATCCCACCTGCTGTCCCACGACCTGCTCTGCCGTGCCAGAATCTGAGTTGTAGTTGCTCCACATTGAGGAAGAAGACGTCGGACGCGAGGCCTTGCTGCTGCCACCACCACCATTTAAATGCAGCAACACGTCTCCATCCAAGCGCCGTTTCTCACTTTGCAAGTCCGGCTCTAATTGAACGTGCGGCTGCTGCTGCGTGTCGTGCAGTGTTGAGCTGAGGTGCTGCTGCTGCTGCGTGTCGTGCAGTGTTGAGCTGAGGTGCTGCTGCTGCTGCTGCTGCTGCTGCTGCTGCTGCTGCTGCACCTGGAGTTGTGGTTGCTGCATGTGTTGCGCATCATAAGGCTGTTGGGAAGGGTGCTGCAGATGCTTTTGGCGTCTGTGCTGGTTTTGCACTAGGGACGTGTGATGCTGCTGCTGCCGCTGCTGCTGCTGGCTGGAGAGATGCGGCTGAGGTGGAGCATGCTTCAGCTGGGCGTTCAGCAGGAGCTCATTTAAGTGGTCATTCAAAAGCCTTTGCTGCGAGAGAGGATCGTGCGCCTTGTCACACTGCAGCAGCTGCTGGAAGGTGCTCTTGCTTTCAGGACTTCGCTGCTGCTGCTGCTGCTGTCGCCGCTGCTGTAGCTGCTGCAGCTGCTTTGCCGGGCTGTGCTTTGGATTGATCAGAGGAGGGGGAGGGGGGTCTGCGGTCAAGCTCAATGATGTTGGGATGGACGGCTGGCGTGCGCTCAATTGGGCCCCTTGTAGAGCCAGATGGAGATAGAGCTGCTGCTGCTGCTGCTGCTGCTGCTGCTGCTGCTGCCGTAACTGCACTCCTTGTTGCTGCTGCTCCAAGGGATAGCAAGAAGACTGTACGTGACTCGGTCTTTGAAGCGGTGCAACGCCTACTTCCGGTATGGCCGCTTTTGGTCTTCCCCTATCAGACCCTGCAAGACTGCTACTGTTTGCTGCTGGAACCCTGACTGGGCCACCTGCAAGTTTGTGGCAGACGGCCCATACAGACATGTCAGCAGCATGGCGGTCGTCTCCTGCTGCAGCAGCGGCCGCTGCCGCCGCTGCTGCTGCTGCTGCGGTGCGTGTGGGCGAGCTGGGCTTGACTAGCAGGGAGGTGTCCAGGGGAAGCTGATGAGGATGACCATCGCTGGTCTTGAGGTTGCCTGCTAAAAATTTGGGCGGTATAACATAGGGTGGGTCACTAATGTACACCGTTGGGCAAGCTCACAGTGTAACGTGTGATGTGCATGCATGTTCGTGAGTGTGTGTGTGTGTGTATTTTGAT
>Ga0307942_1001105_pt1 | contig 20919 bp, 30 predicted proteins | sample OrgLakmetagen175_FD_201846 | JGI IMG/M metagenome (GOLD analysis project Ga0307942, IMG submission 201846) | Saline water microbial communities from Organic Lake, Antarctica - #175 | ecosystem: Environmental > Aquatic > Non-marine Saline and Alkaline > Saline | place: Antarctica: Organic Lake... | reverse complement strand
CACACAAACACACAAACACACACACACACGCACACTCACACACACACACACACGCACACACAAAACACATACACACACGCACACACACACACACACACACACACACACACACACACACACACCAGACGACATAGCACGCCCACACACAGTGTTACACACAGACAGCAAAGGGTGGGACCTACTTGCTCGATCTGATGAGCTGTGTTAAATATACTAGCATTGCAAAATAAACATGTGTCAGCACACACACATCTTGGCAGGCTTCTAATGCTGCTAAAACTACATCAGTCACTTTGCCACCGCTGACGTGCTTTTGCATGATAAATAGGGTTGGCCAGAACCGTATACATAAAACGTATATGATTTCCCAGCCAGGAGTGCCGCATACCGTATGTATTTGGTTCTGGCCGTATATACATGGTTCTGGCCAATCCTAATCATAAACAGCGTTTAAAAGCAACGCTATAACGACATAAACGAGACAGGGGTGTTGGTGGGGTGTGCCTAGGCTTGCTGTTAAGGCTGACACAGGCATAGGTACACCTACGGGTATACATACCCGAGCACATACATGCACAAGCATTCAAGGCATATATGATGCATTTGCAGAATGCCAGATGGGCCGACCGAGGCCCAAAATGAGCAAGCCTTTTATACCTAGGCTTGCTGTTAAGGCTGACACAGGCATAGGTACACCTACGGGTATATATATATACCTAGGCTTGCTGTTACGGCTGACACAGGCATAGGTACACCTACAGTTGATCGCCTGACTTCTTTGGTAATATAGATACTTGCCAGCGATGACATAATGCGAATGTGGTGTTTGAAGAAGAGGGGTACCGCATGGTGTCAGTAGTCACATGCCTTGATTGATGCTAATAGTTCATCACAAAGTGCGGTGTTTGAAGAAGAGGGGTGCCGTATGGTGTCAGTAGTCACATGCCTTGATTGATGCTAATAGTTCATCACAAAGTGTTGCACATCTTGATGTACATAACGTTTCACTAAATCATACACACATCTTGATGTACGCACTCACCTGCTGCTGGTGCTGATGCGCTGGAAGCGAGGAGGGCTTGATAGGGGGGACGGTAATGATAGTGATCACAGGCACACGTGTGTAAGCGTGCGCACTCACCTGCTGCTGCTCATGCGTTGTGAGCGAGGGGAGCCTGACAGGGGGGGTTGAACCATATCATCTGTGGTACCTGCAAGGATTCAGCAAACAAACACCAAGCTCAGCCACACACCTGACACTGTACGTCAGTCGGTACACTGTTGGACTTTGTATGGCATTGCGCTTACGCTCGGGGACAGTTATGAACACAAGGTGCCTGTGTGACACACATGCATGCACACACACACACACACACACACATACACACACAAACACACACACACATGCACGCATACGCACTCACACGAAAGTCCTCGTGTGACACACACACATACACGCATACACACACATGCAGGGCAGGCATGAAGTCCGTGTGTGACACACATGACACACACACACGCACACACACACACAAACACACACACACACACTTGCAAGCAGGGCAGGCATTTCACAGGGGTATACCTGTCTACAACTATAGGAAGATTGTTGCCGGAAAGAAAGAAAAATGTATGCAGGCAGTAAAAAACCGCTCCTTGCATTAATCAAGGAAAAGGAGCCACGTTGGTACCGGGTACCGTCAAACTGAGAGAAGCCACTAAAACGATAACAACTGGGGGGTCAAACTTGCTCAGTTGCCGTGACTGTTAGCCGGGCAATTTGCTGGTATGCTTCAATGCAAGGTACGATGGCTTGATCGCTTTGAGTAACACCCACACAGCAAAAAGCACAGAGGCACCGTCGTGAATTGCTTGCCAACACACGCAGCTCAAAATACAGGCAGATCATTGCAAAGCAAAAGGACGCACAAAATTCCGTAATGCCCTCAACACACAACAACGTTACAGGTATGAGGTGTAAAACTGTGATTGACCCGTCGTGAGAGTGGTGTGGATCTTTTGTTGCTGAGAGTAGCTGCAGTCAGCTCCCCACCATTTTGTGCATGCTCTGCCCGAGCAGAAAAAAACATGCTCAATAGACTTTTGCACAAGCCTATGCTCTTTCGTGGGCATCTACGGATGGCTGCCTGCGTGCCTGAGGTAGACGGTCAGGAAAGCTTCGGCGCTCCCCGTAAGCGACGGACATCCGATTCAGAACGGGTACAGACAGGGGGAATCTGGTTGTCGCTCGTGCCAATTCATAAGCAAGACTGTCAGAGTGGAGAGTGGTGTATTGTAGGGGCTGATTTTTTTACCTGGGGGGAATGAGGGGTCCACAAGTGGTGCCTGTTCTTCTCCAGGTTTGAGCATCGCTGACACGCTGCCATATTGGGAGCAGAGCACAGTGCGGCCATTGACTGCAAGCACTACGTCATCCACCACAGCCTCCTGCAGTCACAGATCACAAGTTTGAGTTGTGGGTGTGTGGGGAAGGGTGGAGGGGGAGGGAGAACAGCACCGTGTGGCCGTTGATCACAAGCACCATGTCTTCCACTCCAGCCAATTTACTTAAAAATGTGTTAAAATATATGTGCTTTTTTAGGGCAATGACTGATGCCACGTCGTCCGTCTAAGCACCCTGCATATCATTTTGTAAATTAAATTTGCCTGTGCGAGGACGCCTATTACGTAGCCATGCCACATCATTAATTGCCTCTTACATACATGGGTGTTGTGATGTGCGCCTGTGTGTAAGTGTGTAAGATGCTGTTTGAGCGCCACAAAGTTGTATCATCTCATTTTGTAGCATGGTTCCCACACAAATCACGACCCACACAGCATGGCAAACAGCCTGCTAACAGCACACAGAAGTCACGGCTACGATACGCACCTTGAGCAGCGAGCTTGCGCGTATCAGATCACACTTAAATGTGATCACGTCACGCTCCCCAGCCAGAGCCCGCACGTCCAAATCACGCACCCGGACTTCCAGCACCGTCTGCACCTTGGCCTGCACGCGTGTGTACGCAAAGCAATTCATGAAGGAGTGCACGTCAGCATGGCTATTCCAGGTGTGGTCATGCACATCCAGGATGCACGTTGTTAGTTCCAGCAACAAGGCCTGCTTGGGTACGTGCAATTACATGAGTGCACGAAAAACACACAAAAGCGCACACACACACACACACACAACACGTATCCATTTCGTACTCCTTTCTGTGGCTGTTGCAGGCACTGCGGATGATCCTGGTGCAGCTTAGAATAAGGAGCATGTATACCTACAGCAGCTAGCGCAGACATGCAGGCACAATATATACCTCCTTCTTCCCCCCTCTGTTGCTACCGCAGGGCCTGCTGGTGTTGCTGTTGCAGCAAAATAACACGCCGCAGACCCAGCAACAGCGAACACAGACACACACACAGTCACACATACCTCCTTCTGCACCCTCTGCCATAGGCACTACTGGTGTTGCTGTTGCAGCAAAATAAGAGGCCGCAGAACTAGCAGCAGCGAACACAAACACGCACACAGTCACACAAAACTCTTTCTACACCCTCTGCCATAGGCACTGCTGGTGTTGCTGTTGCAGCAAAATAACAGGCCGCAGAACTAGCAGCAGCGATCACAAACACGCACACAGTCACACAAAACTCTTTCTACACCCTCTGCCATAGGCACTGCTGGTGTTGCTGTTGCAGAAAAATAACAGGCCGCAGAACTAGCAGCAGCGAACACAGACACGCACACAGTAACACATACCTCCTTCTGCACCCTCTGCCATAGGCACTGCTGGTGTTGCTGTTGCAGCAAAATAACAGGCCGCAGAACTAGCAGCAGCGAACACAGACACGCACACAGTAACACATACCTCCTTCTGCACCCTCTGCCATAGGCACTGCTGGTGTACCCATTGCACAAAAATAACAGGCCGCAGCACCAGCAGCAGCAAACACAGACACACAAACAGTCACACATACCTTCTTCTTGGCCCCCTCTGTGGCTGTCACAGACACTGCTGGGGTTCCCGCTGCGCCAATTAAGGAGGAGTGCCCAGCAGCAGCAGCAGCAGCAAGGGCTGCGGCCCAAGCTTGGCTTCCTTCCTCAAGGCTATGAGCTCCTGCTGTTTATGTGATGTGCATTTGTTTGTGCCAGAAATGTTTACGTGATGTGCATTTGTTTGTGCCAGAACTGTATATATACGGGGTGTGAAATCGGTGTTTTTGGCAGGGAAATTCCTCAATACGTGTTTGTGCGAAAGAGAGAGTGTGTGTGTACGCAAGTGTATGTGTGTACACATGTGCACGTGTGTATGTGTAATTCTGCACGTATTACGTGCGAGTGGGTGCACTTGAGTATGCATATGCTGGTGGGTAGTTGTTCCAGAATTTGTGCATGCGTGCACAGACAAATACCTGGCAGTGGCGCTGAGCTCGCTGTGGCTGTTGCTGCTACTGCTGCTGGTGCTGCTGCTGCTGCTGCATCCCCTGCAACACTTGTTGGTGTAGCAGATGATGTTGCGGAGGCTGCAGCTGCTGCGGCGCTCCCCTTGGGTTCTCTATCCCCTTTGGCTATGGCGAGTGCAGACACGAGCCGGGAGGCCTGCACATTGTTCATTGTTAAACAGGGGTTTGCACACGGGGTTGAGCGCAGGTGAGAGATGGAAAAACCACCTGCCCATTGCCTCGGTTTTGGCTATGTGGACTGGTTTTAGAAGTTGGGTGTTCCTGTGTCATTGATCGTGCTGCTTGCTTAACGTAACATGGTTTGAAATAAGGGGAACACCTCTCTGGATTTGTGTAGAGCGAATGCCAGCAGGCAAATTATATTGATAAGAGAAAACAAGACTAGGTTGCCTGAAATCGTGATAACGTGTTGTCATGTTTCCCTTCTTGTGCTGCTTGTGGTTGTGACAAATGCGCATGTATAATGCCACACTTGTATGACCCCCTTTTTCTTGTTCCTCACAGCGCTGAGGCATGCGCGGTTTTAGCAGCGAGTGCAAGTATTGAGCAGCAAGAATATGCAGCTAATGTTTGAGCAGCAGGAGTAAATATTGAGCATGCTGATAGGGCCAGGCACCGCTCAACCCTCGCTGACATACAAAACACACACACACACAAACACACACACATACACACACACACACACACACAAACACACACACATACACACACACACACACGCACACACTCATCCCACACAGCACATATGAACACACGCTAGCTGAATGCCATCGCTCATGCCAGTACCAGCTAACACACAAAGAACAAACAACACACCTGCTGTGCGCCCCACTGCGCAAGCCTCATGCCAGTACCAGCTAACACACAAAGAACAAACAACACACCTGCTGTGTGCCCCACTGCGCAAGCCTCATGCCAGTACCAGCTCACACATAAAAGAACAAACAACACACCTGCTGTGCGCCCCACTGCGCAAGCCTCATGCCAGTACCAGATAACACACAAAGAACAAACAACACACCTGCTGTGCGCCCCACTGCGCAAGCCTCATGCCAGTACCAGCTAACACACAAATAAATAACAAACAACACACCTGCTGTGCGCCCCACTGCGCAAGCCCAAGAGCCAGGAACAGCGTCTCAAAGTCCACCGCCACATGCACGCCATCTACGCTGGTGCGTATTAAATGTTGCTGTGGGGACTGGTCAGGGTCGCCTGCATGTGCAACAAACAAGCTACCGTGTGTTCACGATCACTTTGGAGATCAAATAAACATCTGCCAAAAAACGAGAATTTCATTAATTTTTAAAACACTTGGTACCACCAAGTGATCGTGAACACACGGTACGTCATCAGCTTGTTTGAGATGCGCCTGTGCGCAGTGCGATACAGTTCAAGCAAGAGGTGTGACGCTTGTACGTAAATGAAAAAACGTGTATGTTCTTAAGTGAGCGCGCGGGCAGCAAGGATTGGCCAGAACCATACATATGAACGTATTTTGGTTTAATGTCAGCACCATGAATGAGCCACCAAGGAAAATGTCCATACGTACAATCATGTGCAGTGTGTACGTACGGTCATGGCCACCCCTGTCATGTCTGAGGGGGGATCAATTGTGGGTTGCTAGTAGGGTTGGCCAGAACCGTTTATACTTACACCGTATAGGACCGTATATTCGGTGATGTCCCTGCCAAAAATACCGTATATACACCGTAAATATATTTATATGGTTCTGGCCGACCTTAGCTGCTGCTAATTATTAACGCTGAAAATCAGGCCAGCCGTCCCTGTGAGAGCTCTTGCCCCAAAGCAGGAAAGTACATTAAAGTATGTAGGAACCTTATTTAGATATATCTAAGCACCCCTGCAAACTCAGTTTGTGGCGGGAGGTGCCCAGGTGGGCAGGGTGGACCTGGGTGGAAATCCCTGCCAGAAAGTGGATTTTCAATAGCCCCCCTCTGGTGCCAGCAACTTACCAGGGGTGTTTGCAATAATATTGGGGACATTTTGACGGAGGTCCGGGGGTATGGGGTGAAAATCCAGTTCTGGACCCCCTTTTGGCAGGGAGAAGTGCGATTTACAATCAGGCACCAACCGCTGACCGTTTGGGGTCGCGTCTGTTTTGCTGGACTCTATAATTCACTTTATTAATGTCTGACACTGAAGTACAGGTTTTCCCGCGTAAGTCTGAGTGGCTCAGTTTCGTAAAACATTCCATCTGGGCTTGTTTGTCGAAAGAGTCTGTACTCGGAGGGGCTGACCAGAGCCTGGTGCTTTTCTTAAAATCTCAGCTGTCGCTGCCCACCACGGCCCAACCCCAGCATCCCATACCATTATACTTGACAGGGCATGCCTTGGAAACATACTGAAGGGCTCCCAACACTCAGGTGGTGGCCAGAAAGCGTGTTTCCAGGGTTTCCAGAAATGCACCATTTTTGCCCAGCAAACAGGCCCACGCACCAAGTCCTTTAGGGGCAAATTTCCAACCCCCTTTTTTTTGCTTTGATGGGTATGGTTTGACCCTAAACCTTTCTGGTAACAAAAGAATTGGTGAAATTCGGACCAAAACCCGCATTTCTGCACCCATACCACCTTTCTGGCAGGGAAATGTCACAAATTCAGCCCCCCACTCTCACCCTTGACCCCTAACTCATTGATTTTTATGCAAAGGTGTTACATTTATGTATATAAACCTTTGGGTGACCTCAGATGTGCAATTCAGGAAAGGTGCAATAATCCCCCTTTTTGGGTGGAGCTTGGCTGGGCTGACTAAAAACAAGGCACTGCAAAAGATGTCACCTTTTTCTTTTAGCTTGTGTGTGCGGATCTCAAGTGAATCAATGCCCAGGGCTGTGTTTGAGTACGAAGGCAGAGGCTCTGTTGGAGGGGCAGGGTGCTGGTCAGAACGGGTGGAGGGTACGGTCGGGAGGGGCAGTGGGTTGGCAGTCTGGTTTAGAGCCAGGCCTGTATGGATGTGTATGTGTGTAGAACTGTGTAGGTGTGTGTGTGTGCATTATGGGTGAAATTGTACGTGCATACAGAGCAAAAGGGTGTGCGTGTGTGCGCATGTGTGCGTGCATATGTGCGTGTAAATGTAATTGGTGACAATATACATGCAGATTGGGCAAACACAAGTGTGTGCGTTTTTACGTTTGTGCATGTGCGTGTGTATATGCATGTGTGTGTGAGTGTGTGTGTGTGTGTGTGTGAGTGTGTGTGTGTGTGTGTGTGCGCGTGTGTGTGTGTGAGAGTGTGTGTGTATGTGTTAACGCACGCATAACAAACGGAGCATCTGCAAATGTGTGAGCACGGAGTGTGGCGCACCAAAAAATTCCTGATGGGTGGTAAGGATTCAAAGTGTGCTCTAACAGAAGTAAGCCACCCTTGAGGCCAGACGACACAAACGGTTCTTGCCACACCACCTGGAAGCTCAACCTAACAAAACATGATCTCACACCCTAGACACCCTGCCTTCCTGGAACGCCGCCAACGCGCACGCATACACAGTGACACTCACACACATACACACACATACACACACCACACATACATACATACACACACCACACACACACACCACAAACACGCACATACACACACGCACACACACCTGATGTAAGAACCAGACACCTGCCATCCTGTGGTGCCAGCACCACACGTGTGAGAGGCAGCACCAGCTGGTGCGCAACGTACAACCACTCTGGGTTCTGCTGCTGCTGCTGCTGCTGCTGCTGCAGCTTTTGTTGTTGCTGCTGTTTGGGAGGGGCATGTGAGGATTTTGACGGTGGTGGAGGAATTCGCTCAGCCTTTGGTGCTGTGTGCTTTTGCGGCTGCGACTGCTGCTGCTGCTGCTGCCGCTCAAATCGTTCCAGGTCCTCCTGCCGTTGGTGATCTTGCTCTTCTTGCCTTTGGCGGAAGGAGGTAAGAGAGAACTTACCCAGGACCTGCAGGCGTGCGTCGTGAAACACAATGAAAAGGATAGCACTCATGCTCTTGCTGGCTTTGACGGAAGGAGGTGAGAGAGAAATTGCCCAGGACCTGCAGGCGTGCGTCGTGAAACACAATGAAAAGGATAGCACTCATGCTCTTGCTGGCTTTGACGGAAGGAGGTGAGAGAGAAATTGCCCAGGACCTGCAGGCGTGCGTCGTGAAACACGATGAAAAGGATAGCTCTCATGCTCTTGCTGGCTTTGACGGAAGGAGGTGAGAGAGAAATTGCCCAGGACCTGCAGGCATGCGTCGTGAAACACAATGAAAAGGATAGCACTCATGCTCTTGCTGTCTTTGACGGAAGGAGGTGAGAGAGAACTTGCCCAGGACCTGCAGGCGTGCGTGGAGAAACACAATGAAAAGGATGACACTCATGCTCTTGCTGGCTTTGACGGAAGGAGGTGAGGGAGAAATTGCCCAGGACCTGCAGGCGTGCGTGGAGAAACATAATGAAAAGGACGACAGTCATGCTCTTGCTGGCTTTGACGGAAGGAGGTAAGAGAGAACTTGCCCAGGACCTGCAGGCGTGCGTCGTGAAACACAATGAAAAGGATAGCACTCATGCTCTTGCTGGCTTTGACGGAAGGAGGTGAGGGAGAAATTGCCCAGGGCTTAGGCCTTGACATGCACTTTATCATGGAAATGCAAGTTCACAGATACACACATACACATACAAATGTACAAATGTACGCACACATGCTTGCACCACTTGTTTCTGCACACAGATACACACACGCCTACACACAAACACACACAACCGTACAAACACCCTAATTTAAAAACACATGTACATACAGACACACACAGACACACAATACATACACACATACACAAACACACACCTGCACTGGGCAGCTTGCGCTAAGCAGCACATCCTCAATATGCACATCCACGAGCTGGATGGCCAGCTTGTGCCCCCCCTTCTTCTTCTTCTTCTTCTCCTTTTTCGTTTCAGGCGGGGCATGCTGCTCGGTCTGTGGGTAGGTGTGATGCATTTTAGAAAATAGCGTCATTTAGGGGTAGTGTGATGAGATCGAAGTGGTCGGTGAGGTAGCAAAGCAAGCTAAGGAGGGATGTCACAGCAGAGGTGGGTTTCCTTGTGTTTGGAGAGGCTGCATGAGGCAAGACACCATGCATGAGGGAAGACGCCACAGCAACAACAATGAGTGGCCTTCTGTTTGTAGAGGCTGCACTTTTATGAGAGGCACTTGCCACGTTAAAACAAGCCTGAGGCTCGTTTGTGCGGGGAATGGAGTTCCCAACAACGTGTACGAGCAGCACCATCTTATACGTTGTACGTTTACGAGCAGCACAAATCCACGACAACGTGTACGAGCAGCACCAACTTATGACAACGTGTACGAGCAGCACAAATCCATGACAACGTGTGTACGAGCAGCACAAATCCATGACAACGTGTGTACGAGCAGCACTAACTTATGACAACGTGTACGAGCAGCACAAATCCATGACAACGTGTGTACGAGCAGCACAAATCCATGACAACGTGTGTACGAGCAGCACTAACTTATGACAACGTGTGTACGAGCAGCACAAATCCATGACAACGTGTGTACGGGCAGCACCAACTTATGACAACGTGTACAAGCAGCACGAATCCATGACAACGTGTGTACGAGCAGCACTAATCCATGACAACGTGTGTATGAGCAGCACTAACTTATGACAACGTGTGTACGAGCAGCACCGACTTATGACAACGTGTACAAGCAGCACAAATCCATGACAACGTGTGTACAAGCAGCACTAACTTATGACAACGTGTGTATGAGCAGCACTAACTTATGACAACGTGTGTACGAGCAGCACAAATCCATGACGTGTGTACGAGCAGCACTCATCCTTGACTGTAGTAGCCTTGATCTTTCGACCAGACTCTCCCAGCACACAAACTCCACGACAGTTCAAATCACCCATCCAATGATCCCCAACCAGTCACCAGCCATCATTCCAAAGACTCAAGACACCAACACACATGCTCAAACCAACTGCAACTGCTGCTGCACTGCTCTGGATGGCGTTCTCGGTCATACTCACAGACACACTCCCGCCCATCGCAGCCCACGTACACTCACACATAAAGCACGGCCTTCTCGTGCAAGTAACAGATATGGACGCGTACACATAAGCAAACAAACCTGCTGTTTAATGGCTCTCTGAATTGCGCTAACGGAAGCAACCTCGCCCAGCACAGCCAGCCCACGTCCACACCAACAAGTAGGACACCAACAAGTCCAATAAGTCCAACAAGTCCAACAAGTAGAACACCAACAAATCCACACCATCAAGTAGAACACCAACCTTGCCCAGCACAGCCAGCCCACGTCCACAAAAGCAAGTAGAACACCAACAAGTCCAACAAGTATAACAATTCCAACAAGTAGAACACCAACAAGTAGAACACCAACCTTGCCCAGCACAGCCAGCCCACGTCCACGCCAACAAGTAGAACACCAACAAGTCCAATAAGTCTAAAAATTCCAACAAGTAGAACACCAACAAGTCCACACCTACAATTAGAACACCATCAAGTAGAACACCAACCTTGCCCAGCACAGCCAGCCCACGTCCACACCAACAAGTAGAACACCAACAAGTCCAAAAAGTTTAGAAAGTCCAACAAGTAGAACACCAACAAATCCACACCAACCTTGCCCAGCACAGCCAGCCCACGTCCACACCAGCAAGTAGAACGCCAACAAGTCCAATAAGTCCACACCAACAAATAGAACACCAACAAGTAGAACACCAACCTTGCCCAGCACAGCCAGCCCACGTCCACACCAGCAAGTAGAACACGCTCACACGCAAACAAATACATACACATACATAACACATACATGCACGTACTGAACTGCTCTGCTTTGCTCTGGATGGCTTTCTTGGTCACACTCACTGGCGCACTCTGAACCATTGCAGCCCACGTCCACATCTACAGTTAAAAAAACATGCCCTCACACCCAAATAACACACACGAGTGTGTACACGTCAACACACAAACCTGCTGCGACTGCTGCTTGGTGGCTTTCTTGGTCGCGCTCACAGACGCAACGCAACCCCGCCCATCACAGCACACGCCTACACTAACACACTCACACGATGCAACACGCAAACAAGTGCATCAATATACACACACAAACTTGCTGCGACTGCTGCTTGATGGCTTTCTTGGTCGCGCTCACAGACACAACGCAACCCCGCCCATCACAGCACACGCCTACACTAACACACTCACACGATGCAACACGCAAACAAGTGCATACATATACACACACAAACCTGCTGTGACTGCTGCCTGATGGCTTTCTTGGTCGCGCTCATTGATGCGACCCCGCCCATCACAGCACACCCTGCGTCCACCACCACCGCCACAGCAGCTGCATCCAAGCACACCTGTGTTTGCAATGAAGGTGTGAGTGGGTGTGCAAGAATGATGAATGGATGCAGAACACACAAATGAGCGCGTAATCCCAGGCGCTCACTTTGCCACATTCAAACAGCAGGTGTGCAGAGTTGCATACACTTACTCTTACACCATGCGCGCGCACACACACACACAAACACACACACACACACTCACACACGCACACACACGCACACACACACACAGGCACACGCACACACATACACACATACAAACACAAACACACACACACACACACACACACACACACACGCACACACACACACAAACACCCACAGGCACACCGTCACCCACACAGGCACACACACACATACACGCACACGCACCTGTGGCTGCTGCACGGACACCTCCACCCGCACCACCGCTGGCACTGCATCTACTCCATGGGTCAAGCTGCGTGAAGCAGTGGCTTCAATACCAGAGGACAATCCTGCATCGTAGATGACACTGCCATCAGCTGTAACGCGCCTTTCTTCCTGCAACAGGTTTTCTTGGCTGCCAAGGGGGGGGGTGCCGCCCCCAAAGGCACCCCCGGTGTAGCGTCTGTGGCGGTGGGGACTGCCCATGTCCTGTAAGTGTGTGTGGGTGGGTGGCTGTGGGTGTCTACGCGCGCATGTGTGTTGTGCGCATGTGCGTGTGTACTTGTTTGTGTATTTGTGTGTTTGTGTGTGTGTGCGTGTGTGCGTATGCATGTGTGTACGTGCGTGTGTGTGCATGCATATTTGTGTGTACCTGTGTAGATGTGGGGGAGGGTATGCGAGCGTGCGCATGCAGTTGTGCAAGAAAACATGCAAAAATGCATAGCGTGCTTGTGTGCATGGGCTGGCGAGTATTCAATGGGCAAGGCCTCCATTCAATTACGCACATAATTGCGTGCCTCGCAGTGAGTGCGCTGTTGTGAGCAGTGTGTATGCACAAGTGACGTCAAGGCAGCGATTTTCCTGCTGATATTGGCAAATTGGTGCAGACACACACGCAAGCACACACACGCACATTCATAAGCACACGCACATCCGCAAGCAAACCCACACACAAACGCACACACACACACACACACACACTCACACTCACACTCACACACACGCAAACAATTATACACACACACGTGCACACACACACACACACACGTGCACACACACACACACACACACACACACACACACACACACGCACACACCTGCAGTGACGGTGCACTGTTTTGTGCGGCTGGCGAGGTATGCATGCGCGAGCGGGTGCGGGGCTGGGGTCTTCCAAACCTGCTTCCTCCCAGAGGCTCACTTTCTCCACGCCTGCACAAACAAAGGTTACGTGTGTGTTTGTGTGTGTGTGTGTGTTTGTGTATGTGTGTGTTTCTGTATGTGTGTGTTTGTGTGTGTTTGTGTGTGTGTGCGCATGTGTTTGGGTATATGTGTGTGGTTAGGTGGATGTGCTCGTTAATGCATGTGTGATGCGCAAGCATGCATTGGCGTGCATGAATGGACCACCAGATGCAGCTGGGCACCTATTCAACCCTCACGTTTATTCACCTTTTGGTGTGCCTTATAAGTTCATAGACCATAAATGTTCATTATATTGAATCTGATGTGCGGAATTGCAGTGGGGTTGTTTTTTCTGAGGTATTGCTTTATGCACTCAATGCAAAATCCCTCTATTGATGACTCACTAACGGACGCGCCTAGAAACTCCCCCCCCAAAGCAGCCCCATCGTTGCTGGCACCCGCCAGCTCCAGCAACTCCTTGCACTCCATACATACACACACACACACACACACACACACGCACGCACATGCCACACGCGCCTAGAATCTCCCTTCCGAAGCTGTCCCAATCGTAGCTGGCACTCCCCAGCTCCACAAGCTCCTCCCACTCCATACATGCACACACACATAAACACGCATACACACACACCTTCCAGACACGCACAGAACACCCACCAGCCTCTCCCACTCCATACATGCACACACATATACACACACACATACACACACACATATATATAAATACACACATACATACACACACGCACCTTCCAGACGCGCCTAGAACATTCCCTCCAAAGCTGGCGCCATTGTAGCTTGCACTTCCCAGCTCCACCAACTCCTCACACCCCGCACGCAAAGCAAGGCGCTGCGGCAGTGTGAGGTTGCCGTCATCACCTACACACACGCACACGCAATCACACATGCGCGCACTCATGTGAGTTAAAGTGTTACAACACTTGTACTTTGGCCCACACACTTGCTAGGACAAACAGGGAAAACACAAATAGGGCAGCTGAATAGGGCAGCTGAGTAGGGCAGCTGAGTAGGGCAGCAAAAAAATGCAGTGCTCTGAAACAGGGTACCTCTAAAGCTGTTGTCTGACTGTAAACTTTCCTCTGGTCATAGCCGGTGCAATACAGAACCATGGCAGTGCTCGTGAAACAAACACAACACAAAGCATTGGTCCATACTGCCACAATGATTCCAAATACCAGGTCAACGCGCGCACACACACATACACACACACGCACACACACATATACACACACATACACTCACGTGACGCCGTGCGGATGTGGCTGTTGCCAACGTTTGAGACTGGTTGAGGGGTGTCAGACGTGGGTTGTTCGTCAGCCACACAGGCTCCAGCACCCTCTGCGCGTGTGTGTGTGTGTGTTGAAACATTGAGTGCGAATTAATAACAGTGTGGTGGTGTGTGAGTGGTACGTATGTATGTATGTATGTGTGAGTGTGCATGTGCATGTGTGTGTTACATGTTTGCGCACATGTGCACCTCCAGCAACGTGACTGAAACGCTATGCTGGGCTTGGCTCTTTTGCAAACTAACCAACACAGACAGACTAGCATCAGCCGTTCATCTAAGCCTTTACATGAGCAGTCTTAATCTCTGCCTCAGCCCCACCCCGCCCTACCTTTTACGCCTTTGCCACCTCCAGTTCATACAAGTGTACAACCTGAGCCCACAAGCGCACACCCACACTCACACACACACAAACACACACACACACACACACACGCTCACACACACGCACACACACACAGGCACACACACACACAAACACACACACACACACAGACACTCACACACACATACACACAGACACACGCAGACATTCACGCACACAAAAACACACAGACACACACAGACACTCACACACATACAGAAACACACACACGCACACGTATCAGAGGGATCACCTTGACAGCTAGCAGAACCCCCTCTGTTTTCAAGGCCTGTGCCGGGTGCGCATGTTGGCTCAGGAGGGCAAGCGATGTCGTGGGTGCGCTTCAAGGTGGCAGCGACGCGCGAGATTGAGACAGGCTGGAGGAGAGGGGCGGAGAGGTCGGCCTGGGGGGGCTGCGATTTGGGTGGGAGTGTGGCAAGAAGCATATTCCTACAAAAGGGTCTGGAGGTTTGGGGGGGGTGTGATGGGGGGATTTTGGCACAAGATTTTGGCACACAAGATTTTGGCACACAAGATGTGTATGCATGCTTAAGGTGAAGTGGAGCAGGAAACATTGTTGTTGAGCAAAAAAGTTGTGTTAAGTAAGGTGGGTGTTTTGTGAGAGGCTAAAATGCATGCTCAACTTTATGGGAGGAGAGCAGGAAACAATGTTATTCAGCAAAATACTTGTGCTAGCTTAGGTGGGTGTTTTGTGAGAGGCTAAAATGCATGCTCAAGGTAAGGTGGAGCAGGAGACATTGTTATTGAGCAAACAACTTGTGTTAAGCAAGGTGTGTGTTTTATGAGAGGCAAATGCATGCTCAAGGTGAAGTGGAGCAGGAAACATTGTCAATGAGCAAACAACTTGTGTCAAGTAAGGTGGGTGTTATATGAGAGGCTAAAATGCATGCTCGAGTGTATGGAGGAGAGCACGAAGCTATGTTATTGAGCACAGAGGAGTGTGTTAATTGAGGTAGGTGTGATGTGGGTGGCTATGAAGCACGAAACACTTACATATGCACTTTGAAAGAAAAGTGGGGTAAAGTGTGCTACCAGCTGAGTTTGTTTGGATTGGTAAGTTAGGTTTGTGTGTTTGTGTGTGTTTGTGTGTGTGGTTATGGGAGGCTGGAATGCACGGTATAGCAAATGATTAGAGGAGGTCGAGATCTTCAGCATTTAGGTATTTATAAGCAGCGACCAGGAACCAGATCAGCAAAAAGTCAAGCAGGCAAACCCGTCCACCTCAAGCAGCAATCCAATGCAGGCACAATACCAATCAGCTAGGTTAGTGTAAGCAGGCCAGGTCAGTGTAAGCAGCACTTCTTAGACGTAAGACCTACAGCTACAGCTGCAAATAATTTAGCGAAGACCTACAGCTGCATCAGGCGTACAGCTGCAAGTTTGCACACGGAAAGATTCACACAGGACACACAAGACACACATGCACGCCCCCTTCTCGAGCACGTTCTTGAACATTACACACTCAGGCAACCTTTGGATGACCCTTTCTATCAGGGCCAGCCGCATTGAACAGACATTTTGAGATAGCACACACCTGCACACCCACTACCATACGTCCCAGCTCTAGCAGTGCACACAGGCGCTGCTCGTAGCGCACAATCGTTGAAACGGTGATGTAGCAGGGCTCGCCTGTAATGCCTGTGTGGTTTAGCAGACAAAGAGACAATTGTGTGTGTGAGTGAGTGAATTGTAGGGCCAATAGGCCATGGATGTGGAGACGGTGATGTGGCAGAGCATGCTTGTGGTGCCTGTGCGGTTAAGCGGTGCCTGTGCGGTTAAGCGGTGCGGTTAAGCAGGTGCCTGTGCGGTTAAGCGGTGCCTGTGCGGTTAAGCAGGTGCCCGTGCGGTTAAGCAGTGCCTGTGCGGTTAAGCGGTGCCTGTGCGGTTAAGCAGATGCCTGTGCAGTTAAGCGGTGCGGTTAAGCAGGTGCCTGTGCGGTTAAGCAGTGCCTGTGCAGTTAAGCAGTGCCTGTGCGGTTATGCGTGCGTGTGCGGCTAAGCAGGTGCGGAGACGGGTCAGTAGCACACAGTTGTGAGACGGTGGTGCAGTGGGGATTGGCTTGCAATGCCTGTGTAGTGCAGTTGATGCTTCATTGTGTGTGTAGTGCAGTTGATGTTGTAGTGCAGTTGAAGTTTCATTGTGTGTGTAGTGCAGTTGATGTTTCATTGTGTGCGTGTAATGCAGTTGATGTTTCATTGTGTGTGCAATGCAGTTGATGTTTCATTGTGTGTGTGTGTGTGTGTGTGTGTGTGTGTGTAATGCAATTGATGTTTCATTGTGTGTATAATGCAGTTGATGTTTCATTGTGTGTATAATGCAGTTGATGTTTCATTGTGTGTGTGATGCAGTTGATGTTTCATTGTGTGTTTAATGCAGTTGATGTTTCATTGTGCGTGTGTGTGTGTAATGCAGTTGGTGTTTCATTGTGTGTGTGTAATGCAGTTGATGTTCCATTGTGTGTGTGTTTGTAATGCAGTTGATGTTTCATTGTGTGTATAATGCAGTTGATGTTTCATTGTGTGTGTAATGCAGTTGATGTTTCATTGTGTGTGTGTGATGCAATTGATGTTTCATTGTGTGTGTGTGTGTGTGTGTGTGTAATGCAATTGATGATTCATTGTGTGTATAATGCAGTTGATGTTTCATTGTGTGTATAATGCAGTTGATGTTTCATTGTGTGTGTAATGCAGTTGATGTTTCATTGTGTGTGTGTAATGCAGTTGATGTCCCATTGTGTGTGTGCAATGCAGTTGATGTTTCATTGTGTGTGTACCAGGGTTGCTCAGTTTGGGGTTCGGTCAAAACTTCGGGTTTGCAAACTTTCACACATTTTAATGAATTCTAAAAATGCCGTTCGCAAGCTATTAAAATTCTGTCAAACTTTCAGCCCTTTTAATTTTTGAGGAAAGAGCCTTAAACGGCCGTCAAACATTCTGATTCTCTGCGCACTCATTAGGCTGTCCACATGAACCCCTGGCCAACCCCTTTGCAAGCCAAACAGTCCCAATAAACCAATTTTGGCTCTATCCCCCCTTTCCCTTTGGGACGTTAAAGTTGAACTGGATAGCTGTTTTTTTCCTTTGCGAAAAGAGCAGCAAAAAGACCCAGTGGGTGGCCCGCTAGACAAAGTTACATTTCACCAAATTCTGACCAGGCCACCGATTGGCCCCATTTCAACTTTATATTAAGCTAGATTTAATCCCGCAACTCGGAGAGCAAAAAACGGGTTGTAACTCACAGCAGGTATGGAGCGACAGCCTTTCTGTCTTTTACCCCAGTGTCCCTTATGTGAGTGCCTCCCATACGCCGGCATTCCCAGTTCCCCAGCCCCAAATTCGACATCGCAGCATTGTTATATACCATTTATAACGCTTATATCCTGAAGCAGAGGTCGATCAGGGCAACTTCAAAAATGCATCTTTTCCCTGCCAGAGTGGGTGTAAAATACGCACCGGGCCCCACAGAACCCCCCAGATTGCCAAATTTCCAGCATATGTCAATGGTTTAGATACAACATCAAGCATCTTGCAGGGTATAGGGGGCTTTGAATTGGGTGGAGATTTAAGTGAGACTGGTTTGGGGGGGTTGTACATGGGGACAGCCATGAATTATAATTTAGTATATACATTCAAGACAATAGCATGTTCTGGACGAATATGACAACAGAACCCAGCAAAATCCTCCATTTTCAAAATTGCACATCGAAGTGCTCGAACAGTTAGAGGGTTCTAAAACTTTCACGAACTGTTTTCCTCTCTTGTTTCTCACAGCACTGATCGCTGAATTCGCTGCTTTGAATGGCTTCTCTGACATGAAAAAATGCTTGATGAGCAGGGTTGGCCATAACCGTATATATACGCCGTAGATGGCTGTATACTCGATAAACAAGTCCCCTGTCGAAAATACCGTATGTACATCGTATATTCATGGCTCTGGCCAACCCTATTGATGAGACACACATCGGCCACCACTAACTTCCTACCTGCCCGGTCCTCTTCTTCCTGCTGCAGAACGTGTTCACTGTCCTGGCTGCCCTCAGCTGTTTCCATCCCAACTGGCAGCTCAGAAGTGATGTGCTTGCATGCGTTGGAGGGTGAAGCATCATCCCCTGAAAAAAGAGGTGTAACGTCATCACAGGTGTGACGCCATCACAAGTGTGACGTCATCACGATATCACAGGTGTGACCTCATCACCGGCGTGACGTCATCACGATATCACAGGTGTGCCGTCATCACAGGCAAGACTCATTACAGGCGTGACGTCATCACGATATCACAGGTGTGAGGTTATCACAGGTGTGACCTCATTACAGGCGTGTGACGTCATCACGGGGGTGACGTCATCATTGGTGTGACGTCATCAAGATGAGTTAGAGAAGGGCTTGACGAGCTGCGGTACACAGCTTGGTGTTTTACTCTTTTGGCTACTAAGATGACATTATGCCAATCAACAAAGGGAACCTTGCCACGAGACTAAGGCATGTCGTTGCTTAACTTGAAAGGTACGCTGCACGCACGTGCCCCAGAGATATGTGTAGGGTTGGCCAGAACCGTATACATACGGTGTATACACGGTATCTTTCGCAGGGAAATCGCCAAATATACGGTCATATACGGTGTATGCATACGAATCTGGCCAAGCCTAGATATGTGCGATGGCGAGAGAGACACCAGCAGCACAAAACACTGCATAGCAACAGCACGCTGTAATGTCAAGCACACTGTAATGTCAAGCACACTGTAATGTCAAGCACACTGTAATGTCAAGCACACTGTACTGTCAAGCACACTGTAATGTCAAGCACACTGTAATGCCAAGCACACTGTAATGTCAAGCACACTGTAATGCCAAGCACACTGAATTGTCAAGCACACTGTAATGTCAAGCACACTGTAATGTCAAGCACACTGTAATGCCAGGCACACTGTAATGTCAAGCACACTGTAATGTCAAGCACACTGTACGTCAAGCACACTGTAGTGGCATGCACACTGTAACGTCAAGCACACTGTAATGTCAAGCACACTGTAATGTCAAGCACACTTCCAAGCACACCACACTCACCAGGAAAACGTGCCGAGGGCGTGGCACCAGCAGCACAAAACACAACAACGGCAAGCACAAGTTCAGGTGTGAATAACACGCAAACAAACATCAAAACACAAACGACACACACACAAACATATACACACAAAACCCACACACACACACACACACACACACATAACACGCAAATACACGCGCACACACAAGCACACTCACCAGGGAAACGCGCCGTGGGTACAGCAAAGGGTGTCAGCAGCTGCACCAAGGGGGGTGAGCAGCCCTCTCCCGAAACGCCTCGCTCCCCTACACGCGCCCCTTCTTCTTCTCCCCCCCGACCAGTATCCCCTACACCACCACCACCACCACCAACACCGACACCAGCACCTTGACCATCTCCAGGTTTATCCTTCTGAACCGAATCTGCCGCAGCACCCTCTGCACCAGCTTCCACTCCACCACCAGTGCCGACTGTTGCTGATGACGAGGACGGTGGAATCCCTCCTGCCCCGGCTGCCAACCCACGGCTCCCATCGTTGCGCACACTGGAGAGGCCATCGTCCGACGACAAGAGAGCGGCAGAAGCGTGCTTAAAGTCACGTGCGGAGCCATCACCTGCAGCTAGGGTTGAGGTGCGCACGGGGACGGTGGCGTCGCTGCGCAGATTGCTGCTGCTGCTGCTGCTAACTGTGTGTGTGTGTGTGTGTGTGGGTGGGTGGGTGGGTGGGTGTATGTGTGTGTGTGTGTGTGTGTGGTGTTTGTGTGTGCGCACGTGTGTGTGTGTGTGTGTCCGCGTGTGTATGTGTGAGTGGGTGGGGGGTGCATATACGGGACGGTGCTGTTGCTGCGTAGGATGCTGCTGCTGCCTCCTGTGTGGGTGTGGGTGGGTGGGTGTGGGTGTGTGTGTGTGGGTGGGTGTGCGTGTATGTGTGGGTGTGGGTGTATGTGTGTGTGTGTGGGTGTGTGTGTGTGCGTGCATGAGAGGGTGCTGTCGCTGCACAGTTTAAT
>Ga0307942_1001100_pt1:7500-20936 | contig 20936 bp, 19 predicted proteins | sample OrgLakmetagen175_FD_201846 | JGI IMG/M metagenome (GOLD analysis project Ga0307942, IMG submission 201846) | Saline water microbial communities from Organic Lake, Antarctica - #175 | ecosystem: Environmental > Aquatic > Non-marine Saline and Alkaline > Saline | place: Antarctica... | reverse complement strand
CTGCAATGGACACCCTATTTGGCCGTCTAGTGTTTGCCAAGAGTGACATCAAGCCTCGTCAAGCCTCAACTAGAGGCTGGCACACCCTTAGTTATAGTGTTAAAGAAAAACATTTCGGAAAATTTCTTGGAATTTCCCCTAAAATGGGCACCCTATTCGGCCGTCTACTGTTTGCCAAGAGTGACGTCGAGCCTCGACTAGATGCTGGCACACCCTTAGTTATAGTGTTTGAAAAATTGATATACACTTCAGAAAATTTCTTGGAACTTCCCCTAAATTGGGCACCCCATTTGGCCGTCTGCTGTTTGCCAAGAGTGACGTCGAGCCTCAACTAGAGGCCGGCACACCCGTATCTGTAGCGTCAGCCTGGCATACATGGCTGCCATTTACCGCCCCCCTTGTAAACCTTTTTACTGTGCACCTGTTGTTCCAGGTCATTGGAGCCACCAGCAGCCTTACCTATAACATCGTGGGCCACTTGAAGACTGTCATTATCCTTACAGGCGGGGTCGTGTTTTTTGAGGTAAGATGAAGATTGTTGTATCACTACCATCGTGTAAGTTTGTGTGTTTATGTATATATTTGTGTGTGCGTATGCATGCGTGCAAATGCATCTTTTTACAAGCTAGTGCATCGAATGGACTCAAATGTCAGCGCTGAGAGTGTTTATGTACATATTTGTGTGTGCGTATGCATGCGTGCAAATGCATCTTGTTACAAGCTAGTGCATCAAATGGACTCAAATGTCAGCGCTGAGAGTGTTCATGTACATATTTGTGTGTGCGTATGCATGCGTGCAAATGCATCTTTTTACAAGCTAGTGCATCAAATGGACTTGAATGTCAACGCTGAGAGTGAGTGGCGCACCTTGCTTCTGCCCTTTAGGATGTAGATTCGCCGACGCTACTCCTAAGCTGCTATTAGAAGCTGAGAACTACTACGCACACGCCCATAGAAGCAGTTACATCCATGGAACAAAATGCGAGTTCATTGCATGATGATCGGTACCCTCATGTTATAACTTGCGTTATGAGAGGGGACTGGTTAGACTGTGTTGCCGCCTGTCTCAGTCCAGCTTTAGGAATATCCTCTACTAAATCAACCAATGCACAGGACACAACCTGTAGAGGCTGTTTCACAGATGCCACAAGGGTTGTTAGATGGAGCAGACTGCCGATAAAAAAAACACTGGACCACAGCCGCCAGTCACACACATACGTACACACATGTACGACACGTACACGTACACACACATGCACATGCACATGCACATGCACATATCACACACACATATGACACGAACACACACACACACACACAAACACACACACACGCGCGCACACACACATGCACAGGACACCATGTCCAGGGACCGCCTCATTGGTATCTCCATTGCTATGGCGGGCATCGCGTGGTACACCAAGCTGCTGACCAGCCCACAGCAGCAGAACACCCCAGTGGTGGCGTTGAAATCCATGAACGGATTGAACGGCAATCACGGCAGCGAAAAGCCGTGAGCTGTATTTAGGGCGCCCAATCCTTCCCTGTGATAAGAGGTGCTATTTTGAACGCCCTTCCAGGTCACACATCCCATCTTTGCAGCAGTCGAGCACAACCGTGCAGGATACATAGCAGAAAGATCACACACCCCATCTGTGCAGCAGTGGAGCACATGCGTGTGCCGGTACCTATCAGAATCGTGTCATCATATTTGGAACTATCAAGGAGTGCTGTATGCTAGTGTACTGTGTGTAAAGAGAGCATGAGCGAGAGCAGTTGATGAGGACTTCCCCAGTGCTAGTTGTTCCATTCTGCAGTCGCTCAGTAATTTGAAACAATGTCTCTGCCCCAACCCTTGCTCTTGCTTAATTGAGGTGTGACCAATGTATACGACTGCCAACCTTAATAACAGTTTATTGTGTTCTTTACTGGCCTGTTGCTCAGCCATATTCTGATCAATGCTCAGCAATAAATCGACCAATTGAATCTTCGCACCTTGTTCTTGCATGTTGTGCTATGCTGGGCCCGGGTGAAATGGACACTTCCTCTGTATGATTGTAAAATCAGCTATATTGTTGCTTGAAGCCCTCAAAGCAAGCTTCTTGAAGCTTGGCTCACTGTTGCTGGTACTAGGGATACTCTTCCAGCATGAGCAAGGACCAGGTTTCTAGCTAAGTGATACATAACAAGAGAGAATAAAACACCGGTCTGCGCAAGCAACTTGTTTATTCTCGTGTTCCTTCTCAGCCCTCGTAATCATGTTCTCTGTCTTTCAGCTGCGAATATCTATGATGCTGGTTCCCCTAAGAGAAGTCCATCAGCTAAATTGTTTGTGGAGACCTCCTGAAGCAGTGTGCCTGTGCTACAGCTCTGTCGAGCAAAACAAATAGCAGGAAAGGATGGAGGTTGTCTCCAGCACCACCCAACGGGTTCAGAGCGACACGACATTGGAGAGATGGGGAAAGGTGATCAGGAGGGAAACCCCCAGTTAAGCAGCAGCGACAAGTTGCGGGATGATAATGCAGCCTGCATGGGCCAGTTGGCTGGTAAACTGCTGGTACATTTGTATTGCTGAATGTTGAGCGAGTCTTTTCCTTAATTTATCAATGTGGGGGGGAGTGGTTATTATCACTGCTTCTCTTTCCTAATCTTTGCAGTGACGGTGGTTTGATTTGACAGAGTTTCCAGGTGTCTCCTTGCACAATGAGCTGGTGCGTTGATTGATGCTTAGTGACTTAATTACGGGACTATTTCTGCTTGTTCGAGAGCCTGGTACACCAGCCATTATGACTTCTTTTCTCTTGCTGGCGGTACCCTGTCGGTCCTACCTCTCTGACAGGAGGGCCTTTTTTGTCAGTCGGTAAAGGAGTTCTATGGTACTCTGTAATAAATTAGCTTTCTTTTCTTGATCAATGTGGGGTTTCACGCCCAATCAATGGCCGCGACGAGTTGTGTGACAAGCACGGCAGCTGGTTAACAGTTGAGAGTCTGTTTGTACTTGTCCAATGAACTGAATGCGCCAGTCCTGGTAAGCTTAATTGTTTTTATGATTATTGTGGCATGTAGACCAGTAGGGTGCACACTCTTTTATTTTGCCAAGATTGAAAGATCTTAAGAAATTCCGGGGGAAAAATTGGTCAACTGCAGTAAGCACTTTCCAAATAAGCATCCTTAACAGAACACGCAAATAGCAGATGCACTTCAAAAGAAGAGTAAGCTTGTAAAAGACACGACAAAAGGAAACAAACACTAATGATTAGATAAGGCCTATCTAATTTGTATCATTTGTATCAGGCATGCAATTATGTGTGCCAGCCTGCATGCATAAGTAGAAGATCCGTTGTATTTAGAAACTAGGCACCTTGCCGCTCAGTGCTATCACTCATAATAGTAAGCTTAGTACATTTTAACCTAAAGAAAGAAAAGACTCCGCTGGTAGTGATAACACAGCCAACATGATTAAGGGAGGGGGCTACGTAGATGCCCGCACCAGGCAACCTAAATAAGAGGAATGAAAAAGATACATTATCTACTCAGTGCTGCCTTTAGGTTTTGCCAAACCGTTTTGGTGAGCTGTTGTAAGTCACGTGTAAATAAGAGTGGGATGCACAGAAGGGGGAAATTGAGCAGGTGATACGGGTGCCACCGGCCTACGCCAGGAAAAGGTGTGGCCTTAAACTTAGCAAAGCGTCCTGCTTTTCAGGCTAAAGAATGGTGCGTCGTGTCGTGTCTAGTTAGCCTTGCTCGAAGACCGGTGCCTGAAAAACAAGGTGCAGTTAAAACAGGTAGCCTGCTGAATTAAGTAAGCATGCAACAAGGACGTGCTCCATCCCAGTGTAAATACACTAGACATGACCAGAGAAGTCAGAAACACCACTACCTCTCCGTGGTCATACAAAAGCTCACCTTGTGAAGTTGAGCCGGAAAGGCTTCCATATTTTGGAGAGCACAGCTCCGGCAGAAACGCACGGCGTAAAACAGGCTGCATTTCTGGTCGGCACACACCATTGCCTTGCAGCAATTACAGTTTGAGCCGAGAGCAATTGGCCGCCGGACTGAAGACGCAGGGTCTGATACGATATAAGTATCCTCCAAAAAACTGTGCGTGTGTATGTGTGCATGGCTGTGTATGTATGTGTGTGTGTGTGTGTGCTGTGTGTGTGGGTTTGTGTGCGATCGCGTTTACGCGTATATACGTGTACAGGTATGCAGTGTGCAGGTGTGCGCACATGTATAAGTCTTTGGAAAAATGGGAGTACATGTGTGTTTGGTGCGTCGTGCGTCGTCGTAGTGTGTCGAAGGGGCGGGGTCGTAAGTTGCTATTTTTACGTGTTTTAAACCTTCTATCCTGAACTCACACTAGGCGTGCCAGCTGGGGAGCTCTGGCTTGGTGTCGGCCTCCCACACTGAGTGTCTCTTCTGGGGGTTCTAGCGACCTTCCATGGTGTTCATAGGGAGCTGTGTGTGTTGTGTGTGTTATCGGTGTGTTGTGCATGTGTGTTTGTGTGTGCGCGTGTGTGTGTATGAGTGTGTGTGCGTGTGTGTGTGTGTGTGTGTGTGTGTGTGTGTGTATGTGTGTGTGTGTGTGTGTGTGCGCATGTGTGTACGTGTGCGTGCGCGTATGTGCGTGAGAGTGTGAGTGTGTGTGTGTATATGCGCACAAGTGCGTGTGTGTGCGTGTATGTGTATGTGTGTATTTCTGTGTGTGTGTATGTGCGTGTGTGTGCTTGTGCGTGTGCGCGCGCGTGTGTGTGTACGCGTGTGTGCGTGAAAGTGTCAAAGTGTGTGTATATGGGCACACGTACGCGTGTGTGCGTGTATGTGTATGTGTGTGTGTGTGTGCGTGTGTGTGTGTGTGTGTGCACGCACGTAAACGTCCTACTTAATACAGTTTGATGCACGCGTGCGTGCGTGCCTTACCTGAGAAGCCACAAACAATACATTTGAATTTGATCTGGGCCATTAAAAGTTAAAAAATTGTTTTCAATAAGAAGCTTTGTAAATTCGTAATAAAAAGAGCTGTTCAGTGCAGAATGCCTGACAGCCAGGCTTCTGCTGACATGCACGAAGACTGCGTGCCAGAGACACAACACGTTCAACAAGAGCTTGAAGGCCAGCATGCGGGGGTGCCTGCACTGCAGACAGAAGCTGCAGGAGGGAGCCAGTCGAACACACCCCCAATGACTCAAACCAAGCCCAGCTTGTTCAACCTTCCTACAAGAACGAACGGGCACTTGTTTTCAGGCTGGGGGGCCAACAAGCACCCCACCACCTACCATGCCCTCCACGACCAGACGACAGCGCCCCCAGAACAGCACGTGCGTTCCCTGGATTATGCGGACGGCTTTCAACGCTTCGTGAGTGAGAGGCCGTGCATCTATCTGGAGACATTTGCTCTCACACCTCCAAATTTTAAAATCTCACACCAAGAACAGCATGGAAGATGTGCACGTACTACTTTTGTGCTCGCGCACCTTAGTTCAAGCATACACAGCAGTTAGCGTACCTTAGTTCAAGCATACACAACAGGTAGCGTACACCTTTAATTGTGCACTGTCAGAGTGAGCGTAGCACCCCCTCTTCTTAAACCTCTGTAAATAAAGAAGAAAACCGTGACATCCACAAAAAAATACCAAATCTGTCACTGACGTTGAGGGCATTGCTCCTTGTTTGCGCCTCCTAGAATTGAGTCAAGACACACTTGGAACAATGCCTGTGCAATCTTCCTCTCTCCCTCTGCAGTCTGGCACAGCTTTGACCTCTTAAACACAGATCATCCCACTTTTTGCTCCTGCACCTGCCCAACGCGCACACACACACAAACAAATACATATACACACACTGTGCAGTTAAAAAGGGTGGCAGGAAATGCAGCAGCTGCTACCCACAGTAGTAAGAGCAGCAAGGCAGCAGCCCCCAAGGCCGCATCAGCAGCAGGGGCAAAACGTCCTGGCAGTGGCACTCAGGTGAGGATGCATGTACACACATACTCGAGCACATATGCACACACACACACACAGGCACACACAGGCACACATACCCACATACACATATACAGAACATATACACTGGCAGTGTCACTCAGGTGAGGATGCATGTACACACATACGCAAGCGCATATGCACATACTCACATACACATATACAGAACATATACACATGCAAGCACATACACATACACACACACACACAACATGCACACACACGACACAGGGCGGAGGGCCAGCAAAGAAGGGAGGGGCAGCAGCAGCAGGGGCAGGACCTCCCACAGCAGCAGGGCCCTCGACATCAGCAGGTATATAGGTTGTATAGTTATATAGTGTGTGTATGTATAGCAGTACAACCCTATATGAATAGTTTAGCACTTAAATAGCAGCAGCAGTTTCATAGCACCACCAGCAGGTATACAGGTAGAAGCGTAGTTGGGAGTATAAGCATTCCCCCAAAACAAAAAAGCCACTTTGGAGGGCAGTTGTTGGTTCACTGTTTGGCGGTATTTTTTAGCACGCAGCAGGGCCGTTCACGTCAGCGCCAGCGGTGCACCTGCACATTTGTGCAGAAACAGATAACGACTGTTCAGGGTTGGCCAAAACCACGTAATTGCAGTGTATACAGTGTTTTAGCAGGGACAATCCACACATATACGGTTGTATGCAGGGTATAAATACAAATCTAGCCAACGCTACTGAATGAATTACCCCCCGGTTCAGTTAAGCGCCACTAGGCAATGACTCGTACAGCATGCGTATATTGCACGTGTCACTTCTTTCGGCCGCTTGTTCTTGCTGGCGACGCTTTAAACCAGCTAAGAGCGAGCGGCCAAAATAGATGAAGAGTGACGTGGTGAGTGCTTGCGCTGCCTGTAGGAGGCATTTCTTTGTGGTGCCTGACTGAATGTTGGGTATGGTACGAAGGTATGGTACTGCTTGCGTGTTGGTTTCCCCATTGGCAGGAGTTGTACGATACCCCCCTATTGCCTAGAGCCCGCAGAATTCACTGTGAGCCTTTCAGCCTGTAGCTGTCCTTTTCCCCCTCTTTATAGTCTTCCAGGAGTTTGACCGTACCTGGTGTTTGGTTTTATGGCTTCTGAGTACAAAATCGATATCGATTAAACATCATCAACATGGATTCTGAGTACTGGAAGTCCTTTTGAGCAATGTGGGGGAGAGCACTGACGCCACAGCTTTTGTTGTATCCCTAAACTTTTTGTATCCCTAAACTCTTTGTATCCCTAACGTGGGGGAGAGCACTGACGCCACAGCTTTTGTTGTATCCCTTAACTTTTTGTATCCCTAAACTCTTTTACCGCTGCTGCCGACAGTGGTAGAAACGATCCTGCTGGCATGGTCCAACTGCTGCTAGCACTGGTTTTGTGTCGCATTAGGTGGAATGTAAAAGGACCAGCCCAGCCACAACACCGACACTGCAGCATTGCTGCAGAATAAATCAGGAGTGAGGGATAGGTAGTAGGCACTGACATCCTCTTCCCGCAGTAGTTCAGGACAACCAAAAGTAGGCGCTGACATCCACTCCCAAAGCAGCACAGGCACTGATACAGCACATGATGGGATGTTTTTACATAAACACACACACACACAAATGTTGAAGTGCGTGGGATAGGCGTGAAGTAGGTGGTCTTTCACGCTGAAGTGGGAAGGTGGGATATGTTTATGTGAACACAAGCACACACACGCAGGCACAAGAGCAAGGATGCCTCTACATTTTACAAAGACACACACACACACAAGACGCACGGTCATGCACACATGTGTTTGCAGCTGCTCCATCAAGGCCTGCAGCTGCCCTTGCAACTGCCGTCAGCCAACAGCAGGGAGGGCTTGAGGCTGGAGGCAGTGGGAGAAGCGCACATCTGGTCTTCACGCAGGACGATCTGAAGGGCAAGCCCGTCAAAGATCTCAAGGTGGGTAATGACTGTCTTACAGTGGTTTCGGGCAGCTCTTGGTCAAGCTGATCGGAATTCAGTCGCTACAACTCAAATAACACGCTGCTGGAGGTCTGAAGGCGAACGGGGTGGGTGCGTCGCAGGCTTGCTAGCAAATGGCAAATGGCAATGAGCGCATGTTTTTATTATTGCACACATGGACGAATTGAAAATGTCCTACGAATGGCGATGGGCGCATGTTCTCATTATTACACACAAGGACGAGTTGAAGATGTCCTACAAATGGGAATAAGCGCATGTTCTTATTATTACACACATGGACGAGTTGAAGAGACCCTGTGTCAAAACCTGAAATATGACTTCTGAGGCTGCAACTTCTTTTTAGTTAGGACTTAGTGAGGGCAAGCCTGTCATAAGTAGTGCGTTGTTCACACATCAGTGCTTTGTTCACACATGCCTGCACGTGTGTGGTAGGAGCATGTGTGCAGTAGGAGCCACCTTACAACAATTGTTGGACGGTGTGACCCATGTGCACCTTTTTCTAGCAGCTCAACTGGCGTACCATGTTGCTTGTTGTATAACCAGGGCCCTGTTTGTACAATAAGACAAAATTGTATCATGCCTATGATCACAATTTTTATACAAATTTGCGTCCAGAGCTAGACAAGCTCTGCAATGAGTGTGACTCCATCATCTCCTTATGATTGCCTCTGCTCTTATTACAAGTCAGTGCTTTGAGGTCTTCGCGTTTTATTGTCAAATTCTTTTGTACTGTGCCTATTTCTGACGCCACCTCTGTTTCTGTCCACAATCTTTCCTCACCCTACAATTACACGCTCCTCAGACTGCGCTAAAATCTCTTTGGTCTGTGGTCAGGCGAGGCTCTTAAGGGTCGCAGGTTCCAATGGCTGACAGGAAGCACACACACACACACACACACACTCACACACACACACATACACACACAAACGTTAATTGCACGGCACGCTGTTATATTGCACTCAGGAGCTTTGCAAACAGCGCAACGTGCCGGTGTCTGGCACAAAGGACCAGCTCATGACTAGAATCATCGAATACCAGCGGAAAATAAAAAGGTTACCTTAGCCGTCATAGCTAGGGCGCGCTGCATGTGATAGTTTGGGATTCATTGTACGTCCTCCAATTTCAATAGCCAATAGCTGAGCACAGTCATTCTCTGTTCTTATTTGTATTATACGACCCTGAACATGGTGACTAGCAGTCCAGAAAATTTGCCTTTTATAATTGTGCATTTCAGTTTAGAAAGTTCAGAATTAGATTAAGATTTTACATGGGGGAACCTTCAGCCAGACTGTTCGGCTGATCGGCCTGTGACTGGTCCTCGCCAGTCAACAATATGTATATCTATGTATCTATGAAGGTCCAAGTATTTGACAAACGAGACCTCTTGTCTTGAAAAATCATCTGAAAATGATTGAATATGTAAGCAAACTTTAAGCACAAAGAAAATAACGTGAGATAGTGTTAACACTTCTCACCTGTCAGGCCAGTTAAAATGTTAGCTACACCCTCTGAAAGCAGCACAGGCCGTTATGCAGCAAGCTTTCGTATCAGCACTGACCACTGGTTTGACAAGTATGCTACATGAGTTTTGGGTTGAACCTAGGTATGACTTGCAATATTGGTTTCTTTCAGCCTGCTGAGCAGACTGTGTTGCAAGGTTAGCTTGCTGACTAGACCATTCACTATTGGTGAGGGACATTCGTGATGTTACAGCCGCAATGTTACTTTATTTTTAATGGCTTTCAATCATAGCAAGGACAGTGCGCACTGCTATTGGCAATACTTGTTAGGCCTGAGTTTGTAACTAATGACGTTGTAGTATAGTATCTGATCAGACATTATCATCATGACATCTGTATGATATCCTATCATATCCTATGGTAGGGCTTAAATACTTTCATGTTAACATTAAATCATTCAATCATGATGATAAATGTGTGTTGTAATGAGGTGCGTCGGCATGTCACATGATGTGTACCACAAATACACCTGGTGTCTTTTTGGTATGCTCTTGCCCTTTTTAAACGAGCACACACTGTGGCCTCAGGCTCAGGATACTTCTATGCAGTGCTGTAAAGGTTTCTTTTAGTTGAAGCTCTTGAAGGTCAAATTTTAGCTACTATTTAATTCAACTTCAAGTAAGTTACAAGTTGTTTGCAGTCACTGCAAATGACGGTTTACAGTATGATATGATATCATATGCTGATAGCGAACTACAGCCTGACCAAATTATGATCATCGGATGATTTGCCTTACTAAGTAGGCCCAGTAGTCCGACTACTATGAGTCATGATCATCAACGAATCCAGCTCTAGACTGGAAAACTGCCAGTGGCACCCTGTTTTAAACACCATCAAGTTGGCATGATATGATTTCATTGTTATGATAAAAATGGACAAAAGTAAATGGCTGATCTGGAAAAAGCTGCAACTTCCATAATGTGTAAATGCGTAAATGTCCTGATTATATGTCATAACATGATTACCAGCTGGCATAAAGCATAATATCACGGTTGAAGCGGTTGAAATGCGGTTGAAATAGCGGTTGAAATACTTTCAACCGCATTTCAACCGCTTCAACCGCAAATTTCAACCGTGAGATTTTTTCTGACGACTACCGGCATGGATTAGGAAAGGATGTTGTTTTGTGTTCTGCACCACTCAATGGAAGCAGAGACACATAATTGAATAGAAATGAAAGCACCCTGCCACACTGCTTGCACAATGAATCGCAACGCCGCAACCTTTGAAAAGCATCTAAGACCTGAAAAAAGCAGTCCAGCAGGAGGGGACACGCGAATATATGCTCAGATCCACTCAGATCAGTCCAGAAGCCTCAACTTTTACAGCTGAAGAAATTTCGGTCTCTACTATCAAAGATGTTGCGCTCTTGAAAACATGGAAAAAGAAAAACTACGCAGACAGTGAAAGCCACTCCAAACATTAATTAAGGAAAAGGAGCCACTTTGGTACCAAGTACCGTAAAGCTCCTTGTCACGCCCAATCGTTGGCAGTGACGAATCGTGTGACAGAGCAGTTAAGTTGGTTGGCAGTTGAGAGTTTCTTTATGTCTTGTTCAATAAGCTGGAAGGCCAGTCTCATTGATAACCTTCATCTTCTGGATTTGATAGTTTTGGTAATCAATTGACAACATGTGAACTCTAAGAGGTACCATTAGAGAGGGATCCTCAAGAGACCCTGTGCCGTGTAAGGTCTCGGATTCTATTTTTGTTCGTTCGTATAGCGATGTTAATATGTAACCACATTGAGGCCGAGAGGTCCGTCTAAGTCAGGTCCCAGCTCCGGAGAAGGAGCAGCAGTGTGGCAACCACGCTAAGCTGAGTAGACTCAGAGACTAGAGTAGACACACATACATGTGTGCAGAGAGCGCACAAGGGCATGGGCCAGAGAACTGGTAGAAGCATTAGGGACCAGCGATGCAAAGAACTCACTCCTCTGCTGGATGGTTTTTCCACCTTGGAGGCCTTTCTTGGTCCGAAGGCGCAACCATCTGTAGATGTGCTGAGTCTTATATTATTGCAGTGACCGTAATTTGACCTGACATCCTCCACCGCGAAAAGGAAAGGAAAAATCAACGGGGATCAGGAGGGTTGCAGGCTTGGCCTGAAACCGACTCCTGATGAGAGTTGATAACAGTACTGGAGAGGGCACGTCTGGTATGGACAAGTCTAGCAGCAAAGTTCACAGAGTGCACATGGAGCTTGGAGGCAAGCTTCTCAACTCTTTGAGAATCGAGACCCAGTTCCTTGAAAGGCTTCAGAGTGTGAGTGTTGTAGATGGTGCCGCCCACACCCAAAAGGATGATGTGGAGAGTAACGGAGGCTCCTTAAATAATGTTGCATGGTATATCCTTACTCTTATCTAATTCCTTTATTTTATGTCAAGGTCAAATCATTTGTTCCAAGTCTTTGAAATCTCTATTCCGCATCAGCTGGATCAATTCAATCTTTCTTACATCATGCTTGACCGAAGGCATTTTTGTAAATCTTGTGAACCTTACACCGTGCCCTCATTCGCTTGTTTCTAAGAGGCAAGATGTCTTGTCAATCCATTTCTCTTGAGATATCAAGTATCTTGAAAAAGAAAAGCTACACGCTGGTAGTGACAAAAGAAATAGCTATAGAAAGCGTCTCAACGATGAATGCCAGGCAGGTACATAATAAATACAGTTTCGTCCACTGACAGTACAAGAAGCAAGAAGCCGTGCTGCTTGAATGTTGCAACATTGTAATTAATGCGGTAAATGAGAACAGTTAAATAATTAGTCTGACAGCGCGCTCAGCATCGCAACCCCTCTCATGATCCAGTGGGCAGCAGGTTGGTCAGTCGGCATCTGCAAACACAAAGTGAAACACAAATAAAAGTTAGGTAACAAATGTTGTAGGTCAGTCGGCATCTGCAAACAAAATGCAACACGAATAAAAGTTAGGTAACAAATGTCGTAGGTCAGTCGGCATCTGCAAACACAAAATGCAACGAATAAAAGTTAGGTAACAAATGTCGTAGGTCAGTCGGCATCTGCAAACACAAAGTGCAACAAAAATAAAAGTTAGGTAACAAATGTCGTAGGTCAGTCGGCATCAGTACACGCAAAGCAACGGAACACAAGGGTGAAGGGAAATTAGTCGTCGGTGGGGATAAAAAAAACAGCCAGAGTAGCGTTTGCTTTCTTCTTCATATACTTGACAAGTAGCTTCAGAGGAAAGAGGAAGTGGCAGCCTGAGCTGGTGCGAGCAATCGTGCATACCGTAGCAGCTGGAAGCAGAGTACTTAATCACTCTACTTCCATTCAAAGCCTCACCCAAAAGTATGGAATCGTTATTTTGTAGATAAGTTGGCAGCCAATGCAGGCGCTGCACTCATTTGCACAGCGCTTGTCTGTAACCAGATGCAAGACCACGTTCTCAAATGGACCCCTTGCTTCTTTCCTAAAAGAAACTGCCTTAATAAAAGAAAATGCACAATTGTACGTCAGGGTCGTGTTGTGCTGCCGCCCCTCAAGTGGACTGTACAACGGAGCACCTCACATATGTCTAGGTCCCTAGCTGGGCGGCAACTCACCCCCTTTGTAACCCCTCTTGAAGAACAGAAACCCAGAAGATCGTGCTCGCAAACAAACGCCTCATCAGAGTCGTGTTTTGTGTTCTTCCCAATAAAACGAGAAAAAACGAGCGGGCTGCTGCTCGGCCTACCACTACCGGTGCTGTACTCACAGACCCACCTTGACAAACATGACGAAGTTGGTAGAGTGGCCTGTTGTTGCCAGCGTGCTACCGGTGCTGTACTCACAAACTCACCTTGACAAACATGACGAAGTTGGTAGAGTGGCCTGTTGTGGCCAGCGTGCTACCGGTGCTGTACTCACAAACTCACCTTGACAAACATGACGAAGTTGGTAGAGTGGCCTGTTGTGGCCAGCGTGCCCTTCCGCTCAGCTGTGCGGTATAGGGGGCAGTTGTAGTGCTGTGTAGT
>Ga0307942_1001100_pt1:0-2500 | contig 20936 bp, 19 predicted proteins | sample OrgLakmetagen175_FD_201846 | JGI IMG/M metagenome (GOLD analysis project Ga0307942, IMG submission 201846) | Saline water microbial communities from Organic Lake, Antarctica - #175 | ecosystem: Environmental > Aquatic > Non-marine Saline and Alkaline > Saline | place: Antarctica: Organic... | reverse complement strand
TGGCCACGATAATTGAATAAAATACCAGCTCGTACATTTTTACAGGTGGAAGCATGGCCGCGATGAATGAATGAAATACCAGCTTGTACATTCCACAGGTGGAAGCATGGTCGCGATGAATGAATGAAATACCAGCTCGTACATTTTTACAGGTGGAAGCATGGTCGCGATGAATGAATGAAATACCAGCTCGTACATTTTTACAGGTGGAAGCATGGTCACGATAAATCAATGAAATACCAGCGTGTACATTTTTTCAGCTGGAAGCATGGTCGCGATGAATGAATGAAATTACCAGCTCGTACATTCCACAGGTGGAAGCATGGTCATCGTGCTTAAGCTCATAGCCCTAGCGATGTGCCGCCAAGATGCAGCCAGTACCGGCAAGGTGTGCCGGCCACCTTGATATTGTTGTCACCTATGAGCTCGTCCAATCGTGTAGAGAAATGTAGTTAATACTAGTAATCTGTAAACTCATCCATCTATTGTAGAACAATTTCTTTCATCCATAAACTTGGTTTTGCACAGGAATGGCAGCTCAGCATGTCCCTCTTATCGTCAAATACAATGCTGTCGTATCTGCAATCCTAGAAACATACCAGTAACCCTGTGGTTGGCCAGATCCGTTTAAAATTACTAGAATACCAGAGTACCGCATTTGTTGGCCAAAGTGGCTGCAGATACAGCTATTTTAATTTGATCTGATCTGGCATTGCAGCAGGCATTAAAAACAAGTGAAGTACAAGAGCCTCAAGCGCGTGCACTCTGCCAGATTTCTATGTTCTTGTTCAGTGGAGGCCCCTTAGGTTGCTCATCATATTCACACTTTGACACTCAAATGTGATCTCCGCCATTGCTACACATTTTTGCTAGCTTTTGTCATCAAGATGCTTTTTAATTGCACACTTTGCCACTCAAATGTGATCTCCGCCATTGCTACACATTTTTGCAAGTTTTGTCATTATTTTGCTTTTTATTTCGCATACTCTGACATTCAATGTGATCTCCGCCATTGCTACACATTTTTGCTAGCTTTTGTCATCCAGATGCTTTTTATTCGCATACTCTGACATTAATTTGATCTCCGCCATTGTTACACATTTATGCTAGCTTTTGTCATCAAGATGCTTTTTATTCACACACTTTGCCACTCAAATGTGATCTCCGCCATCGTTACACATTTTTGCTAGCTTTTGTCATCCAGATGCTTTTTATTTGCATACTCTGACATTCAATGTGATCTCCACCATTTCTTGACATGGTTTTGCTAGCTTTTGCCAATATATTGCTTTTCATGCGCACACCTGGTCAGTCAAATGTGACCCTCACCGCCGCTACACGTTTTTGCTAGCTTTAATCGTTAAGTTGCTTTTTGTTCGTACGCTCTGCCATTCAATTATGAACTCCGCCGTAGCTACTCACATTCTTGCTAGCAATCATCATCCAATTGCTCTTTGTTTGCACATTACGCCGGTTGCATGTAATCCCAACCATTGCCTTACACGTCTGTGCGTGCTGTTTCCAGGAGCTGAATGCGTACCAATCCCAGCACAAGGTCCCTCAATTACCCAGCCTCATAGAGTACCTGGGCTTCGCCTTCTGCTGCGGGAATTTGCTAGCAGGCCCGTTTGTAGAGTACACGGAATACATTGAGTGTATGGAGGAAAAGGGGGTGAGTGTGCGGGTGGGGCAAGGGACAGTTAGCAGACACGGTAGCTGATGTGGACATGGTAAGGGCACATACGTTCACAGGAACTTTTGAAACTCCAAAATCCTTAAATTTCAGCCTTGAATATGTCAAGATTGCTTGTAACACAAATTGAATGAGCACTTCATCAGAAATATGTCTGCACAGCCGAGCACACAAAGTAGGGCTTGGAGAGAAGAGCGTTGAGTGTGTGAGTGTAGGGGGGAAGGCACACTAGTAGACACAATGTGCTGATATTGACAAAGTGTAAAGTTCAAATGCGGATGTTTAAAGCACATAAAAGTGCTTGGAGAAAAGGGGGGTGAGTGTGCAGAAGGGGGTGGGGCAGTGAGTAATGCTTGTGCTGGCTGGTTTGTTGGGTTTTGTTGGGTCTGGAAATTGGAGTGCTTAGGGTGTATTTCTATCTGGTGTATACAGGGGAGTGAGTGTGTGAGGCTGCATGTGCTTGTACAAAGTTGGAACCATGGGCACTTGGAACGTTGTGTGATTTGTGTGTGCTTTTTGTGCCTTTTGTGTGGTTTTTCTCGTGCTGACATAGGATTACGAGAGTTGACATCCATCCCTGGTTTGCAAGATTACCTCTCCATCCCCCCTGCATATACACACACGCACCTGCATGCACGCACACGTACACACATACCCACATGTTTGCAAACGTTAACACACACACACACTAACACACGCATGCACGCATGTACGCATGCACACACACTAACACACGCATGCACGCATGTACGCATGCACACACACTAACACACGCATGCACGCATGTACGCATGCACACACACTAAC
>Ga0307942_1001098_pt1 | contig 20977 bp, 17 predicted proteins | sample OrgLakmetagen175_FD_201846 | JGI IMG/M metagenome (GOLD analysis project Ga0307942, IMG submission 201846) | Saline water microbial communities from Organic Lake, Antarctica - #175 | ecosystem: Environmental > Aquatic > Non-marine Saline and Alkaline > Saline | place: Antarctica: Organic Lake... | reverse complement strand
GCTATGATGGGATAATTATAGTGGATGCTATTGTTCGTGTTATAGGATCTGAAACAGGAGAAAACTATATTACAAGCCCATCAGATTATGAAAAAGAAATAGAGGTTAGTTTTGATGGGGGGTTCAATTACAATCCCGTCGACTTTTTACAATACTCTGTATTTTCACTAACAACGACTGCGTCTTGTAGCTCAGGATATGACAGGAATGTTTTAATGAACGAGAGTGATTCTACTTTAAACTATACGGTAACTATAACTGAATGTCCTACTTGTAAGAACATCACAACTATTAACAATTGGGTTCTGACGACCACTATTCCTTCTTATTACGAGGAACCTACCTTTAACGTTAAAAATCGTTAGTCTTTTAACGTTAATTTTTAAAAAATTCTACAACTAAATATTGCAGTATCATCTGCGAGTTCTTCTTTTTCTCGGAATTCATCTAATTTTGAAAAAATCAAGTTATTCAAATCCTCCATCTTCAAGGGATAGAAACTATGAATCAATTTGATTAATCGATCCGTTTGGAAATATTCTCCCGCTTTATTTTGCAATTCAACAATTCCGTCTGTGTATAAAATCAAAGTAGAATTGGGCATAATCGTAACTTCATCTGGTTCTATAAATGGAATCTCATCTAACATTCCTAAACCTATAGATCCTTTATCTAAGAATTGCGCTTTTTTGCCATTGGTTAGTATTGGATAATTATGGCCTGCATTCACATATTTAAAAAGACGATTGTTGGAATTGTATTTTCCAATAAAAAACGTAATGAACTTTTCTCCTTTCGCAGCTTTCATTACTTTATCGTTAAGCTCATGAATGAGATATTCTAAATCAAATTTTTGAAAGCTCAATAAGGTTCTAATTGTAGCTTGAAAATTCGCCATCAACATAGCAGCTCCGACTCCTTTACCAGAAACATCTGCTATACAAACGATAAATTCATCTTCATTTATGCGGATAAAATCATAGTAGTCTCCTCCTACTTCGTGCCTTGCAGTATAAGTCGCTGCCAAATCAAGTCTTTTATCCGAAGGTAAATTATCTGGAAAAAGTAATTTCTGCATTTCAGATGCGACTTCTAACTCCTTTTTAATTCTCTCTTGAACCAAACCTTGTTGCATCATTCTTTTGTTCTCTATAGCTACGACAATAATATTCGTGAGCGTTTCAATAAAGGATAAATCACTTATGGAACTTGAGAATTTATAAACTTTTCTCTTTTCTTTTTTCAATAATAGAAACGCTAAGGCTTTCTCTTGGTGATATACTGGAATAACAACATCAAACTGATTGAGTTCTTTGTTACTTGAAGATTCAATTAAAGTAATATCAACAAACCGCAATAAATCTCGCTCGATATCAACATCTTTAATTCTTCCTTTAATCCCTGTTTTGATCAAGTGCGTCCAAGTTTCTTGCTTCTTATAAAGCACAAACTTTTGAACTCCCAATTGTTCTTTAAGGATAAATTCATATACAGAAAGTAGATAATCTATGGATTGATCTGAGTTGATTCCTTTTGCAACTTCAAGCAACGAATTTAACTCAAAGTCTTTAAACTTCAACTCTTCATTAAGCGATTGAATAATGGAATCTCGCTTCATTACATATTCTCTAAAATCTCTGGCAATTTGCGTATTGCAGCCATTTCTCTATACATTAAACGAATGTCTTTTGCTGGACTTCCGAAATACGTTTTATTAGGAGCTAAACTTTTTGAAATTCCAGATTGCGCCAAAACAATGGCGTTTTCTCCAATTACAACATTGCTCGCACAACCTACTTGCCCCCACATGGTGACATTGTTCTGTAATTCTGTACAACCTGCTATTCCAACATTTGCTGCCAGTAGACAGTTCTTACCAATTATTGTATCATGTCCAATCTGTACTTGATTGTCAAGTTTCGAACCTTCTCCTATAACAGTTGAAGCTGTAACCCCAGCATCTATTGTACACATCGCTCCTATTTCTACGTTCTTTTTTAAAATTACATTTCCACAAGTATGTAGTCTATCATAACCTGATTCTTTCTTTTTATAATAAAAAGCATTGGGTCCAATTACAGAATTAGCACCTATAATTACATTATCTTCAATAATGGTGTAATCCATAACAACTACCCCTGGATATATTAATACATTTTCTCCAATCCTTACATTATTCCCGATGGTAACGTTAGGATATATTTGTGCAGAATCGGCTATATGAGAACTTTCTCCAACTGCACCATGCATAAATAGTGTTGGTCTAAAGTGTTTGGTTAATCGATTAAAATCATCAAATGGAAATTTGCTAATCAAAAGTCCTTTTCCTTCAGGACACTCGACTTCCTTATCAATCAAAATGGTAGTCGCTTTACTTTTTAGTGCTTTATCATAGTATTTTGGATGATCTACAAAAACAACATCTCCATCTTCAACACGATGAATTTCGTTTAATCCTGTTATTTGGTGCGCTGGATCTCCTACAAATTCACAATTTAAGAATTCAGCTAGTGCTTTTAATGTCTTTGGTTCTTGTAGTTTCATGATGCAAGATAATATTTAGCTTTGAGTAAAACTATAAAGAATCTGAGTACAAAAAATTATTTTCAAGAATAGTTGTAAGCCTTATGGTGTTAGTAAAGGCTAATTCATGCGTTTTCGGTGTTCGTAAATTCAAAAGCAAACATTTTAACACAAAAGAAAATTTTTAATACAGTATTAATAGGCACTCGAAATAAAAATCATTTCTTTGTAGGGCAGATTAAGCAGCATCCTAAAATTTTTTATCCTGGAAGCCACTAAAGATAAATAAATGAAAATAAAAATAGATTATAGGAACATAGCAAAGATGGTTAGATTTAATACAAGTAAATTCTTGATTAAAGTAAGTCTAATCGCCATTTTACTCTTGGCAAGTTTCCATATTAATGCTCAAATCATTTTTCAAGAAACATTTAGTAGTCCAGATGGAACAACTGCTGGAACAGCTAACGGTGTAGATTGGTCTTCTTCTTGTCCAGCCTGTTTGAATAACGACTATTGGGAAGTTAAATCTGGTGTTTTTGAAGCTAATGACACCAATGGAGAAGCCGTTTGGAAGACCGATACTCCTATTGATATTTCCAATTGCGGACTATTAGAAATAAGTTTTGACATTGAAAGCGTTGGTACAATGGAAGCTTGTGGTACAGATTGCAACTCAGTTGACTGGGTTCGTTTCCAATATAATATTGATGGCACTGGCTGGGTCGACCCAAGCAACTCCTACTATTGCAGCGGTACTTGTGCCAGCATAAATGTTATTGCATCTGATGATGTAAATCTTACTACTTATTCAACAGGTTGTATTCCTACAAGTGGTTCAAGTTTACAACTTAGGATTTCGGTACAATGTTGGGCTTCTTCTGAATATTGGCAAATTGATAATATTACAGTAAATTGTAATTCTTCAAATGCAGGAACAAATGGAGTTTTAAGTATTTGTTCCACTTCTAATCCTAGTAATTTATTTGATCAATTGGGAGGGAACCCAGTAAATGGTGGCACATGGACAGGACCATCTAATTTAACTGGAGGATTTCTTGGTATATTTAATCCTACAACAATGAATGCTGGAACCTTTACTTATACTGTTGGAATTGGAAATTGTCAAGAAAGTTCAAACGTTACGGTTACAATTGAAAACAACAATAATGCTGGTAATGACACCACAGCTGATTTATGTTCTGATGGAATCCCTATCAATCTTTTCAACCTTTTGGGAGGAAATCCAGACAATAATGGAACTTGGACTGGACCATCAAACTTAAGTGGAGGAGATGCGGGTACTTTTAGCCCTGCGACAATGAACCCTGGAACATTTACTTACACAGTTGGAACAGCACCTTGCCATGATAGTTCAAAAGTTGCAGTAAACATTATACCTTCAGGTAATGCAGGAGAAAATGAAATAATTTATTTATGTAACAATTCTCCAGTATTGAATTTATTTGATGAATTAGGAGGGAATCCAGACGACAATGGAATTTGGACGGGTTCTTCTAGTTTGAGTAGTGGGAATCTTGGAACATTCAATCCAGCATCAATGAGTGGTGGAGTTTATACGTATACCGTTGGCATTTCACCTTGTGAAAACAGCGCTACAATTAGTATTGAAATAGATGGTCCAATTGCTAATTTCACAGCTAATCCAACCGTTTTAACCATCGAAAACACGGAAGTTGAATTCACAAATGAATCACAAAATTCTACTGACTACATTTGGAATTTCGGAGACAATTCGTCAAACACAAATGATGTAAATCCTATTCATAATTTCCCCGACTTTAAATCTGGAACCTACACAGTAACTCTTACCGCATATGATGCAAATAATTGTTCTGAATCTCATACTGCTTCAATTGTAGTTATAGCACCTAAAATTGAATATGAAATTCCAAATATTTTCACTCCAAACGAAGATGGAGAAAACGATTTATTTAAGTTAATTTCTTCGCAAAACACAAAATCATTAGAAATCGTTATTGTTAACCGTTGGGGAAATTTAGTATTCGAAAGTAGCAAAATAAATTTCGAGTGGAACGGAAAAGTTAAAAACAATGGAGCATATTGTACAGAAGGAACCTACTTCTTTAAGATAAAACTTACGGATTTAGATGGGAAAGAGATAAAAGAAAATGGGTTTGTTCAGATTGCAAAATAGAACATTCTCTTTTTTGTCGGAAGTTAGTAATTTAAAGCATTCAAATCTCTCGCTGCTCCGCTAATAAGGAGATACAGCATTGCAACTGCGGCGCTGCTAATAAGTGCAGCGAAAGATCTTTTTAGAGACGAAGAAAAAAGTCAATTATATTAGATCCTCTACTCTAACCCAAATTTTTATACAGTACCTAATCATGAGATTTTTTAGCTTAAAATTAACCCGAAGTTTTTTTAAACATAAATCAATAGAATATTTTAACTTCGCTGCTCTTATTTAATTTATAGAATGGCAACGCGCAACAAAAAAAAGATCATATCCATAATCAAGGTTGTTTTTCCTTTGGCTATTGGTGTTTATCTAACTTGGCACTTTTATAATGCAATGGATGCGTCTACAAAAGACATCTTTTTCAAAGCTATTAAAGAGGCCAATTATTTTTGGATTTTTCTGTCGATGAGTCTTGGCTTCTTAAGTCATCTGATCAGAGCTTATCGTTGGAAATATATGTTAGAACCTATTGGCTACACCACTAAGTTTTGGCACAGATACCACGCAATGATGATTGGGTATTTAGTTAATCTACTTATCCCAAGAGCTGGAGAAGCCACCAGACCTGCCTTATTGTATCAGACTGATAAAATCCCATTTTCAAAAAGCTTTGGAACTATCATTGCTGAGCGGATGTTTGACCTTGTAATGCTGGGGGTAATTTTCCTCGCTACAATTATCTTAAGTTTTGACGATTTAATCGCTGTTAAAAACATCATCATTGCTGGATCACCAGAAAATAACGGTGAGTCAGAAAGCAATCAATGGATCCTTAATATCATAATTTCAGTTATTGCTGGAGGAATTCTACTTTTTGCTATTTTATGGGTAAAAATTGAGAAATTCAGAACTAAAATCACTGAATTTATTAAAGATGTTATGAATGGAGTTTTCGCCATTTTAAAATCGAAAAATCCATTCCAGTTTATTTTTTACACAATTTTGGTATGGGTTTTATATCTTTTGTTTTTTGGAATATGTTTTAAAGCATTTGAACAAACACAAAATTTTCCAATCAATGGTGTTTTAATTGGGTTTATTGCAGGAACTTTCGGATTGATGTTTACCAGCGGAGGAATTGGTGCTTATCCTTATTTAGTTGGAATTGTAGTCATCTATTTTATTGGAGATCAATTTGAAGTAAAAGAACATGCAGAAGGAGTTGGAAAAGCCTTAGGAATGATTATTTGGTTGTCACAAACAATTATGATGATTCTCCTAGGTTTAATATCTTTGGTGCTGTTACCAAGAAATTATAAAAAAGAAAGCGATGACAAAGTGGGAACAAATAAAGCATAAATTAGTTTCTCAAGAAGAAGCTAAAGCAATTATATCTTCATGGAAAGACAACGGTCAAAAGGTTGTTTTCACTAACGGTTGTTTTGACATTTTGCACCGTGGACATGTTTCCTATTTAGCAAAATCTGCGTCACTTGGGAGCTTCCTTGTTGTTGGTCTGAATGCTGATGAAAGCGTGAAAAGATTAAACAAAGCCCCTGACAGACCAATAAACGATGAAGAATCTCGTGCCTTAATTATGGCTTCTTTACAGGTTGTCGACTTGGTGGTGGTTTTCCATAATGATACTCCTAAAGAATTGATCGACTTTATTAAACCATCAGTCCTTGTGAAAGGAGCCGATTACGATGCTAAAATTACGGATGAGAAGAATTCAAAATATATTGTGGGTTCTAATGAAGTCAAAGCATCTGGAGGCAGTGTTAAAACAATTGAGTTAGAAGAAGGATTTTCAACTACTGGCATCATTGAAAGAATTAAGTAGCTGTTAATTAATAATTTAACAGTATTATCGCTTTAGAAAACTAAATTCAGGCTTTGCATCATAATTCTTAGGGAGTTGGGAGGTCCAAAAAGCAGTAGTCAGAATAAAAATATTTGATCATAAATGAGATTTTTTATTCGCAAAAATCAAAGATTAAATAGTGTCTGGTCGGAAACAGACGATTTTTATTCCCAATTTTATCGGGATGAGAAATATTTATTCAATCATAATAATTTTTTAAGGTTTTTCCCGATTTCTCGGGACAGGCTATGAGCTTGCTTTGCTGCGGTTTGTTTTTCTTTCTTTAGGAGATGCCATGGCATCAGCCGACGAGAAAAAAAGTAAAATATACGCAAAAGAATCAATTTTAATTTTGTGCTGTTTCCGACCAGACACTAATTAGCTCTTTACTTTGGTTTTCAAAAGATAAACAGTCTGAAAAGCTAATCCCACTAAAAATAAGGCCACAAACTGCAGAAGTACTGATTTAGCATTTTCTTCAAAACGAAACTTAATGAAAGCAGCAAATAAAAAACAGCCCAACATTTGAATCGTTGTAAATAAAAGATATAATTGAGCAAAATCAATTTTCAATGTCCCTTTATTTCCTAGATAGAAGATTGTAGTTCCAATACTATTAATAATAAATAAGAAGGCGTAGGAAAGTATGATTTCATCTCCAAAATACATTCCTGGAAAAAGAGAATACAAACCGTAATGTATCAGTGCTAGTCCTGTAAAAAACAATAGAAAAACCAAATTATCCTTTAGCATCATCTTCATCTTTACCAATTTTAATTACTGATTTTATGATTTGATAAAGAGAACCAAAAATAACAACTAGTGTTAACACAAGTGTCCAAATAGGAAAATTGTTTGCTTGCTTTTCGTCTAACCAGTTTCCGCCAAGTGCTGCAGCAGTTATGACAATTGCCATTTGAATAGCGATACTTGAAAACTTAACGTAGTTATTAACTCGTTTTTTATCTTCTTGTTTATCCTTCATTAATGAGCACTTTCTAAAAGCTCTGATTTCTTTTCAGAAGATATACTGCCATTTTTTACTGTGGCTCTTTTCGATTTCTTCATTAGATCTCCCGTTTGGATATTACCTTCTATCTGAGCCCCATCCTCAATAACGATTCTTGCTGTATAAAGATCTCCTTTTACGGATGAAGTTTGATGCAAAATCAAAAGTTCTTCTGCATTGATTTGACCTTCAACTTTACCATCTATCTCAACCTCAGTTGCATTGATATTGCCTTTTACCAAACCGTCTTGACCAAGAACAAGTTTTCCATTACATTCTATATTTCCATAAACCTCCCCATCTATACGCAAACTACTATTTGCCTTTAAATCTCCAATTATCGAAGTACCAGAAACTAGTCTATTGAGTCTATCTGGACTTTCTGGTTTATTTTTATTTTTATCGCCTTTAAACATTATAAATATTTTATTTGTCTGTTTTTCCAAAGAACTCTTTGTACTCTATCATTTTCTGCTCCTGTAGCATAACTTTAAAGTTCTCTTTTGAGATATAAAGTAATTCATTGTCCTTTAAATTACCGATGTGTTGTTTCGTCTTTTTAAAATCACGGATATAATCCTTGGCTTCTGATTTCGTCTTAAAATCTTTAACCATTACAAAGTTAGTCTTTTTATCATAGATTTGCGAAGAAGATGTCAGACGAAGTCTACCAAAATAATCTCTATTAAAATTGGAGACATTGTTTGCAGAACTGTTCCCATTCTGAGTATCATTTAGAAAAACAAGTACAAAATACTCTTCTGAATCTAAGGAGAATAATTCTGTGTTCTCCAAAGTAAATGCCTCAAATTGAGGCACTCCATTATTAATTAAATCAATCAATTCTTGTGATCGTTTGGCAACCTCTGTTTCTGGATATTCTAAAATTGCTTGTTCTAAAACAGGCAACAAAGAAGTTTTGTCCCTATTAATCTGTCCCATTGCCATTGCTTTCAATAAGAAATACTCTTTCCTAAAAACATTATTTGGCTCTTCTTCAATTACCTTCTCGGCTTTTAGAATTACAGGATAAAACAAACCTTGCTCAAAGCGTGTTACTGATCTTAAATAATCTTTCAGTGCCAATGCATCACGTTCTTTTTTCTTTATAAAATAATCAGGATCTCTCAAGAAATTGGCGTAATCTGAATTGGGATAGTTATTCAAAATATAGGATTTATATTGACCTCCCTTGCCTTTTCCCTCATTAATCGTATACAATTGAAATGCAGAAAGTACATTGTGCTCATTTTCGATATCATGGTCTAAAACGCGCTGGAATTGAACTGCTCCCATTTGGGTTTCATCCAATTGCTCTTTATAAATCATTCCAGAGCTGTATAATGCTTTTAATAATTTCTTATTACTCATTGCCATTAAAGAATCTGTCAACGGTATGTCATTCATTAATCCTTCAACTGTCAATTCTTCAGCTTTAACATCCTTAATATTGTCACCACCTAATGAATCTGAAGGAATTGAATCATTTTTCACATAATCGAAAGCAATTCTAGCAGGCTTTTTAGATAATCTCCAATAATCTTCATTTTCTCTTTGACCCCAAACTCTTCTAAATTCTTCAAGACCTTCTTTTTGGGCTTTTATGTTAGAAAAATACCATTTACTTCCACCTCTTTGATTTTCCTCCGCATAAGTTTGTTGAAGTTTACGCATTTGTTCTGCGCGCAATGCATCACGTTCCTTTTTTTCTTGCTCCTCCTTCTGAATCTGTTTAATTACATCTTTCACGAATTGTTCACGGTCTTTTTCTCCCATGCTTGCAATTCTCTGTACACTGTCCTCAAAAATAATTATATCAATATCTCTTACAAGATTGGCTAATTTATCTGCTTTATTTCTAATAACTTCAAAATTGAAATACGCCTCAGGGATTACGCGTGCAGAACTATCATAATACCTTTGTGCGAAAACATAGTTTTTTTCTTCAAAAGAAAGATCTCCAAGTTTTTCATAACTCACTCCCTTTTGACGTGGATTATTTAAAGAATAAAATACTGATTTTGAAAGATCGTATTTCGCCATATTTTTGTCGTTTCTTCCCAATTCTATTTTTGCCATTGCAAAGTAGATTTGATCTCTAAACTCCAAATATCGCTCCTCCTCAGCTAGCTCTTCTAGCTCTAAAATCATTGTTTGATCATTGAGATCACTCACTACAGCTCGATTAATTTTAGCATTAAAACTCATCTCAAAAGGAGCGTTCTTTTTTATACTTTGGGTATAAAAATCTCTAGCTTCAGGATTTCCTTCTTGTTCTAATAATTGACCTAAAATAAAACTCAATCTTGCCTTATCCTTCTTCTTTGGAGCTTTTTCCAATGCTTTTCTTAGTTCTTGAATCGCGATTTTATGGTCATCTTGCACCAATGCTAAAATGGCTTTCACCTTTGCTAAGTCATAGTCAAAATTCTTAGGTATACCTGGAGCTTCATCATCATCATCTGAGCTATTACTTCTGGCATATTTTAATTTTTTCTTTTTTTTCTTTTTCTTCTCTCCTTCAGCAGAAATCACTTTATTGGTTCTTACTTCCAGTTTCTGAAGGGCGCGAGTAGCTTCTGACAATTCACCCATCTGAATATAGGTTTTAGCTTCCCACAATTGTCCTGTAAATGTACTGGGACGGTTCACATAAAACTTACGCATATATTCAAAATTCTTAAGTGCTTGCTGATAATCTCTTCGAATATAGTTGGCATAACCAATGATAAACCAGTTTTGATCTATCCAGTTGGCATATTCTGTTTTCTTTCTGGAAGGCTTTGAAGAAGTAGGCATGCTGTGCTTAGAAATCACAGTTTGACATTTTACAATAGCTGTATCCACTACAGGGTAGAAATTCACAACATCATCTTCATTGGGTAATAATTCGATAGGTAATATATCATTGTAATCTTCTCTATAATTTTTACGGTAATCCTCCAACCCCATACGAATAAGTTCTTTGGCATTAAAATAACCGTTGTACTTTGCAGTCGTACTGTGATAGGTGCGATTAATAAAGGTGTTTTTCTCTGTCGAACATGCACCAATTATAAAAAAAAGAGCGAAAAGCACTGCTAAAACGCCTACTACTGTATGTTTGTTTTTTATACGTGTCATAAATTTCTTCTACTCCCTAGTAACATCAATTGATCTAATTAACTCTAAACCCACAAAAATATTATTAAATCTTGATATTTATTTCTTTAATGCAAAAAAGCCAGAGCTAACCCTGGCTTTTTTTTTATAAATATTGCTTAGAATTAATTACAATTCTTTTTCAATTGTGTAGTGAATGAGAGAGTTACATCTGGCCATAATTTTGACTCTGTATCTCCATTTGCATAATCAGTATGTAAGTCTTTACATACTTCATTTAATTTTTCAATTCCTTTTTCTGCTTGCCAATCGAATACATTAATTTCTGTATCATAAGTAAAAGCTCCATCACTTAATGTGTAATCTCCTCGAACTTCATTACTTACGCCGTTCATTGTAATCATTAGGATTGCACTTTTACCTCCCTCTTCAATAGAGACTACTTCCCCAGTTATAGTTGCTGTATTTATCTGTCCGAAAAAGTGTTCTTGAATTTTGCCATCACGGTCTTCATTATTTGTGCTAACACTTGTAACAGGTATCTCAAAACTCAATTCTTCGATAACTTTTAAGTCACTTTCGTTTTCTTCACCTCCTTCAACTTTAATTTCAGTAAAAGCCCCTCCAACTCCAGTTTTACCTAAAAATTTATAGGCTGTGAATTTAAGTTCAGAACTCTCTGCTGAATAACTGTAAAGACAAGTCTCCGCTTTTTTAACATCTATTTCAGCTGTATCTTTCGATTCTATTTCCCCTGCACAACTTGAAATCATCAAACCTGCTAAAGCAACAAATAAAAATTTTGTATTTTTTCTCATAACCTCACGTATTTTTTATAAATATAGAAAGAAATGATGTTTAAATATAATTCAAACAGGAGTAATTTCCATTCATTGTATTAAAACATCCTTTTAAGCTCGATTAATTAGTGTCTGGTCTGCAAGAAAACTCCATATCTTTAGGACTTTGATAAGAAAAAGTCAAATGCACGAATCATTAAATCGTTGATTATCAGATGTCTTTACTGTAAATATTGAGGGTAACTGCAATTAAAAACGAGATGCACTGAGAGAGGCCGAGGTGAGCGTAACGCAGTACATGACGTTTTCTTGCAAAGATTATATAAAACATTTTTTTGATTGACTCTCACAATTAAAAAACCACACTCAAAACAATTCACAATTTAATTTATGCAAGGTCATTTACTTTCGGTAAATTTGTCGCATGTTAATAGAAATTGACGATAAAATAGTAACCGATGAAATTTTTTCAAACAAGTTTGTCTGTGACTTATCGAAGTGCAAAGGCGCTTGCTGCGTAGAAGGCGACGCAGGTGCTCCATTACAAGAGAACGAAATTGAAATCATGGAGGGAATCTTTCCAAAGGTAAAACCTTACATGACCAAAGAAGGAATAGCAAAAGTCGAAAAAGACGGCGTTTCTTACCTCGATGACTTTGGTGAACCTGTAACAAGTCTCGTAGAAGGCGGTGCTTGTGCTTTTGTAGCTTATGATCCTGACGGAACAACAAAATGTACGATTGAGCAAGCATACCGAAATGGTGATATTGATTGGAAAAAACCAATTTCATGTGAACTCTACCCTATACGTGCTAAGCAATATGAAAGTTTTACTGCTCTAAATTACGAGGAAATTGATATTTGTAAACCCGGTTGTATTTTAGGTGAACAACTAAATGTTCCCGTTTTTCAATTCCTAAAGGAACCGCTTAAACGTGCTTATGGTGATGAATTTTACGAGTCATTGAAACAAGTGCACAAAGAACTTGAAAATCATAATGAGAGCGAAAAGTAATGGCTAAAAAAACATACAGCGAAAGTTGGCCAGATTACGAACTCATCGATGCAGGAAATGAAAGAAAACTGGAACGTTGGGGAAATACCGTAACTATTCGACCAGAACGCCAAGCCTATTTCAAGCCAGGAATGCCAGTTGAAGAATGGAATGAAATTGCCCATTTAGAATTCATTCCTAAAGGAAACACATCAGGAAAATGGGTGACTCGTCAGAAGTTACCAAAAGAAAATTGGACGCTAAAGTTTAAAAACCTGACATTTCTCTTAGAAACGACAAAATTTAAGCACGTTGGACTTTTCCCGGAACAAGCTACGAATTGGAATTTAATTTCGAATCATCTTTCCACTCCAGGAATGAAAATGTTGAATCTTTTTGCCTACACAGGAGCAGCTTCTGTTGTTGGAAGAGCAAAAGGAGCAGATGTAACTCACATTGATTCAGTTAAACAACTGATTTCTTGGGCGAAAAGTAACATGGAAGCATCAGGATTGGATAACATTCGCTGGATGCATGAAGATGCTTTGAAATACGCAAAACGCGAACTCAAAAGAGGAAATTTATACCATTTAATTGTTATGGATCCACCCGCTTGGGGAATTGGTGCCAATAAAGAAAAGTGGAAAATAGAGCAAAAACTCGAAGGTTTAATTGAAGTAGCATCCCAACTTTTACATCCTGGCGGATTATTGATTCTCAATACCTATTCACCAAAAGTGAAATTAGAAGAAATTGACTACTTCGCTAAGAAACATTTTCACAAAGTGGAGATTTCGGAGTTGTGGAAAAAGACTTTTACAGGAAAAGATATGTTTTTTGGGCATCTTTTAAGAGCTTATAAGTAAACTCAGTATTGAGAGAGAGGAAGAGTGCGATGTCGTTCCAAGATTACTTTTTTTTCTATCAATTATTCTCCTCTTTTCAATTCCCCATTTGGAGGGAAATAAAGAGAGAAGATATTTAGCTTAGCATTTCCAAATCATCAATCAAAATAAGGGCACCTCTAAAAACCCTACTTTGGTTGCTAACTTGTTCTTCCTTCCAACTACTTCGTTGCCGAAATACTCATTTAGCCCAGCTAAATTCCGTTTTCAGCGCCTTGTATCTGAAAAAAATAACTGCCTTATCATTCCAAACAGAGTTATTAGAGATGCCCATAACAAAAAATATTCACTATCTTAGCCATCCAAAAATGTTAATATGCCAAATACAGACACAGCCAAAAAGAAGACATTGAAAATTGATCAATCAATAGTGCGCAAAGGATTTGAGTTTATGTGTACAGCAAAAACTTTGTCCGAAAAGTATGAAGCGCATAAAGAAGTGACAAGTAAATATGTTCATGCTACATCACGTGGACATGAAGCGATACAAATCGCATTGGGAATGCAATTAAAACCCCAAGATTTTGTAGCACCTTATTATAGAGACGACAGCATTTTATTGAGTATGGGAATTACGCCTTACGAATTAATGCTCCACATATTTGCAAAGAAAGACGAACCATTTTCAGGAGGAAGAACCTATTATTCTCATCCTTCTTTAAATCGTCCGGATATGCCAAAAATTCCACATCAATCTTCTGCAACAGGAATGCAAGCTATTCCAATGACAGGAGTTGCGATGGGAATGCAATACAAAGAAAAAGAAGGAATAGCAGAAGATTATAAAGGTGAAAATCCTGTTACAGTTTGCTCAATTGGTGATGCAGCATGTACAGAGGGCGAATTCTCTGAAGCACTTCAAATGGCAGCTTTAAAGCAAATGCCAATTTTGTACTTAGTACAAGACAATGAATGGGATATTTCTGCAAGTGCAGAGGAAATCAGAGCCCAAGACATGGCTTATTATGCACGCGGTTTTAAAGGGATTGAAGTTTATTCTATTGATGGCTCTAACTTTGAAGAATCTTACAATACAATTCAAAAAGTATTGAAGATGATCAGAACGGAACGCCGACCATTTTTAATTCATGCGAAAGTCCCTTTATTGGGTCACCATACTTCTGGTGTACGCATGGAGTTTTACCGTGACGATTTGGAGGAGCAAGCAAAAAGAGACCCGTATCCAAAAATCAAAGAACTGGCTAGGACAGTTGGAATTGACGAAGCTGACTTGGTTAACTTTGAAGCAAAAACCAAAGAACTGGTCAATCAAGTTTATGACGAAGCTATAAATGCTCCAGATCCAAATCCGGAAAGTTTAACAGATCATTATTTTGCACCTACACCAATCACTGAGGAAAAAGGTGTACGAGAACCAAAAGGAAAGCAAAAAACAGTAATGGTAGATTGTGCATTATTTGCCGTGCGCGAATTAATGGAAAAACATCCAGAAGCTTTATTATATGGTCAAGATGTTGGTGCAAGACTAGGCGGTGTTTTTAGAGAGGCGGCTACATTGGGGAAAAAGTTTGGAGACAATCGCGTTTTCAATACACCAATTATGGAAGCTTTCATTATTGGAAGTACAGTTGGAATGTCAGCTGTTGGATTAAAACCAATAGTTGAAGTTCAGTTTGCAGACTACATCTGGCCTGGATTGAATCAATTATTTACTGAAGTGAGTCGCAGTAACTATCTTTCGAATGGTAAATGGCCTGTAAGTTCAGTAATTCGTGTTCCAATTGGAGCCTATGGTTCTGGAGGACCTTACCACTCTTCAAGTATAGAATCAGTGATAACCAACATTCGTGGAATAAAAGTAGTTTATCCTTCAACAGGTGCAGACTTGAAAGGATTAATGAAAGCAGCATATTACGACCCAAACCCAGTGTTGATTTTAGAACACAAAGGTTTGTATTGGTCAAAAATTAAAGGAACTGAAGGTGCAATGTCTGTTGAACCCGACAGCGAGTATGTGATTCCAATTGGAAAAGCGAGAATGGTTCAAGAAGCAGAGCACGAAAAGATTGACAAAGGCGAAAGCGTTGCAGTAATCACCTATGGAATGGGCGTTTATTGGACATTAAAAGCAGCCAAAAACTATCCTGGAGCTGTTGAAATCATTGACTTACGTACTTTGAGTCCATTAGATACTGATGCTATTTATGCGGCAGCTAAAAAACACAGTAAAGTGTTATTGGTCACGGAAGAATCTATTGAAGCAAGTTTCACGCTTGGTTTAGCAGGAAGAATTCAACGTGAATGTTTCGAATACCTGGATGCACCAGTTGCAATTATAGGAGCGATTGATACGCCAGCGATTCCATTACACAGTGATTTAGAATTTGCTTTATTACCGAATGCGGATAAGGTGGGGGAGGCGCTTGGAGAGTTGATTGCTTATTAAGAATTACTCCATAATTCTCCCGCAGATTTTCGCAGATTTCGTAGATTTTTTTTTGGTGGATAGCTTGGTGGTCTGTAAAAAGGCTTTAACTATAGAGATGAATGGCACAGTGATTTAGGGTTTGCTTTGTTGCAAGCAGATAAGGTGGGGGAAGCTTTGAAAGAATTATTTGCATATTAATGAAATAGAGGTTTTTAACCACAAAGTTCACTAAGAAGTCGCAAAGATCACAAAGAAAAAGAAATGACAGAGGACGCTATTTCAAAAAGAATTATTGGCTGTGCCATTGAAGTTCACAGAGCTATGGGACCTAGACTTTTAGAAAGTGCATATCAAGAATGTTTATTTTATAAACTCCAAAAAGAAGGCCTACAAGTTGTTAAGGAAAAAGCTATACCTCTTGTATTTGAAGAAGTGCAATTAGAATGTGGTTACAGAATTGATTTGCTTGTCGAAAACAAAGTAGTAATTGAGTTAAAAAGCGTTGAGGCACTAAACGATGTGCATTTAACACAAACTCTAACCTACCTGAAATTACGAAACTATAAATTAGGATTGTTAATTAGTCTTTGCAAGAAAACTCCAAATACTGCGTTATGCTTGTTTTAAATTACAGTCATCCCGACGCTGACAGTCGGGACTCTTGACAATTAAAAACTTCACAAACCTTGTCTTTGAAGTTTTCTTATCAAAGACCTAAAAATGATTAGTTTTCTTGCGAACACTAATTAACTTCAATGTAGCCTTATTAAAAAATGGAATTAAACGCGTCATTAACGGCTATTTTTGAATCTATTCGTTTTGCTACCTCATTCACCTTTGGTGAATTAAAAAGCTTAGTGAACTTTGTGAATCCTTTGTTAACTTTGTGGTTAGGGTTTTCAAACCATCAACTCAAAAACACTCCTATACCCTCCAACCTCTTCTGCATATTCAACAAATTCCTTATAGAATTTATCATTCGCCAAGGTTGCAGAATCTCCAATCACAATCAATTTCTTCTTTGCTCTTGTCAACGCAACATTCATTCTTCGGTAATCCGATAAAAAACCGATTTTTCCTTGACTATTACTTCTCACCAAACTCAAAATGACAACATCTGCTTCTTGACCTTGGAACGCATCGATTGTACTCACTTTAATTTTTTTTAATTCTGTTTTTGCTAACTCTACTTGACTCGAGTAAGGCGAAATAAATACAGCCAATTGACCTTCTTTCAGCCAATTATCGGCATTTTCAACAACAATTCTCAATTCTTCAGGATTCGAAGTACTTCTGCTACTATCTTGTCTTTTCTCCTCAAAGCCTGCTCCCGCAGTATCGTAAAACAAAATGGATTCAGGTACAGAATCTGCATGTGTTTGTAATTTTCCTTCATAGAAATAACGAGAAGAAAAACCAGCAATTTCTGGCGTCATTCGGTATTGAATTCCTAACAAGTCCCTTTGAACACCAGCGTCAATTGCCCGTTCTAAAACAGAAGTAGAAAGTCCTTTCCGAGCTGCTGTTTCGCTTATAATTGTCGGTGGAAGTTGTAAATGATCACCACTCAAAATAGCCCGATTCGCTTTTTCTAGCACCAACCAAGCCAAAGGCTCTATGCATTGTCCTGCTTCATCGAGAAAAGCAACATCGAACTTTTTATCTTTTAACATCGGATCCATTAACCCAACTGGCGTTCCTAAAATCACATCAGCAGCATCAAAAAACTGTGCTAAATAATGTGTTGACATAGATCTGATTTGATTGCGAATCGCATATACTTCATTGAACAAAAGCTTACGTTGTTCACGTTCCGACTTTCCAAAACTGCGCTTATATTGTTGTGCCATTTTCCGAAATTCAGCTGCTTGAATCTTTAGTTTTTTAATCTTCTTACTGTATTTGTCTTGACTCAAAATCCCTTCCGGCGTGTGTTCCCAAACTGCTTTATTCACTTTAGCAGTATTTCCCAAACGCAAAACTTTGAGTCCACAATCTATAAGTTGCTGCGCTAAATGATCTACTGCAGCATTACTAGGGGCCGAAGCAATAACACTCAAACCTTTTTTACGCAAAGACTGAATCAAAGCAACAATTGTAGTCGTTTTTCCAGTTCCAGGAGGTCCATGAATAATTTGTAGTGGCAAATTACACAAACCATTTTCTACCGCTTTCAACTGAAATTCATTCAAATGATCACCTGTCTCAACTTTCTTTGCCGAAGGTTGAATTTCTTCCTGTTTTTTAATTCCATGAACAAATTCAAAAAGCTGTTGGGTCGGTTTGTCTTCTCCTTTTGCTATGCGTTTTAAAACACCATGCATCATTTGGAAAGTGCGGTTATCAGGTAATCTTTTAATTCCTAAATTTTTCTCATCAATCCATTCAGGAAAGTCGTCAGCATAAAGTAAAACTACTGCTTTTCTATCCGAAATAGAAAGTAGCTGTCCATTACAGATATCATTCGAAGAAGAGAGAAATAATGCCACAGGAGTTCCTTGACTATAAAATGAATTATTTACTCCACCAGGAGTGTGAAAAGTAACTGTAATAACAGGTTGATCTGTATATCCAAAACTTTTATTTTGAATTTTTACAGGATGCAGAATAGCTCCATCTTTCCGTAAATCTTTCAATGAAACATCTTGCTCAAACCACTTTTTTTCCTGCGACTCCTCCTCTATTCGCAAAAGCTCTCGCATTTCCTGAATCAACTTACTTACTTCCATATTCTACTTTGAATTTTCACTTGCGAAAATACTTAATTTTTAAGGAACGAATAATTAAAATCAATATTTACAATAATCAGAAATATAGTCATCGGATGCATGGAAAGGATGGAACGAATACAGTTGCTAGTGCTTTAGAGGCATGCAATACGTTCAATGCCCTTTTTAAATATTTGGGCGCTTCCCTGAAATTCTTTAACGCTTCGTTCTTAAAGATTACTAGGGTCGGGTCATCCGTTATATCTTTTTATTTTCTAAAAAAAATAAAAAGGATGTCACTTCTACCCCTAGCGCAAAAAACGATGGAATTATACAGTTTTCTGCACTTAATTTGAAAATTATTCTTTACTTTAATGTATAATAATGTCTTTGAAAAAACTCAACATCTTTAAGTGTTTGATAAGACCATGGCAAAGACGAAATAGAAACCAATGGAAGTATTAAATACAATAGAACACTTTTCAACAGAGTTTCCTTGGCTTATGAAAACAGGCAAGTACATTATTTGGATGGGAGTTATTTTTATTTTGATAAAACTGCTTAGACGACTTATCAGAAGAAAAATGCCTGACGTTGATGTACGCTATAAATCACAAAAAGGTATTGAGGTTTTAGGGTACATCCTCATGTTTATTGTCACCATTTCATTCTTTTCAGGGAGTATCAAAGACTTTGGATTAGCCATTGGCTTATTAACTGCTGGAATAACCATTACACTTCAGGAACTCATTTTAAGTATTGCAGGTTCTTTCTTTATTTACCTTTCTAAAGTATATAAACCTGGCGACCGAATAGAAATGAATGGCATTAAGGGAGATGTAATCGATGTGGATAGTATTTACACAACTATGATGGAAATTGGCGAATGGGTGAAAAGTGACAATTACAGTGGTAGAATTGTAAAAATCAGTAATGCTTTTGTTTTTAAAGGAGCTGTTTACAATTATTCTCAAAACTTTCCTTTTGTTTGGGATGAATTTACGCTTCCTATTCGTTATCAATCTGACATAGAATTAGCCAAAACAATAGTTACTAAAATCGCTACAGAATACCTTTCAGATTATGCAATACAAGCAAAAGAGGAATGGAAATCTGTTGTTCATCAATACTACATCGAAAACGCAGAGATTAATCCAACATTGGCTGTAAAACTAACCGATAACTGGGTGGAATTTAATTTGCGTTACATCGTAGATTATAAGAAACGTCGAGCAACAAAAAGTATTCTTAATGAAGCCATTAGAAAACGGGTACAAGAAAGCAATGGAAAAGTAGAATTTGCTTCTGCTACTTATGAAGTTGTCAGTATTCCTATCGTGAATGTGAAAACGGGGGATACGAAATAGTGAATGTAACATGAAACTTCATCTTTAATTACCCCATATAATTTGTTCCTGAACCAAGTCAGACTAACTTTACCAGCCATTCAAAAAACATATAACATGGCACATTTTGTTGAAGAAACGACATTCGAAAAAGAGGATTTCAATCTTGAAAATTTAGAAAGAGGTGATTATGAACTCTGTACTTTCATGAATTGCAATTTTGCAAATTCAGATCTTTCCAATACACGGTTTGTGGATTGTGAATTTCAAGATTGTAATTTAAGTGCGACAAAAATAGGCGGAACAGGACTTCAAGATGTCCGTTTCAACAATTGTAAAATGTTAGGATTACAATTCGATGAATGCAGCGACTTTCTATTTCGAGTTTCTTTTGATAATTGTCAATTGAACCATTCCTCTTTTTTCTCAAACAAGCTGGTTAAGGTCTCTTTTATTCAATGTAAACTTCAGGAAGTTGATTTCACAGACTGTAATTTAACCGCTGCTGATTTTGATGAATGTGATTTGATTGGCGCAACATTTACCAATTGTACTTTAGCAAAAACAGATTTTAGAACAGCTTTTAATCTTTCCATAGATCCCGAAAAAAATAGAATGAAAGGCGCTCAATTTTCACAACAAAATGTGGTTGGATTATTGAATAAATATCAGATCAAAGTGGGGTAAAGATAAAAGCACCGCTTCCCTTTCAATGTTTTTTTTACTTAAAATACTACAAAAAACAACACTATTATACAAATAATAAGTTAAATTTATTTTAAACTTTTAATAAGAGCAAATACCATCAAGCATGAGAAATCAATTACGCAAAATCATAGAGGACAATTCCACAAAGAAGGGTAAAGTATTTGATATTTTAATTCAAATTTTGATTTTCGTTTCGCTTACTTCTTATGCCTTTGAAACATTACCAGGGCTTTCACCATCAACTTATTACATTTTATTTTGGATTGAAACCGTATGTATTATATTATTCACATTTGAGTATCTTTTAAGAATCTATGTCGCTAAAAACCCGTTGAAATACATGCTTAGTTTTTATGGTATCATTGATTTATTAGCCATTATGCCCCTGTTCTTAGGTATTGCTTACGATTTAATATCATTAAGAGCATTCCGGATTTTTAGGGTTTTCAGAGCGTTTAAATT
>Ga0307942_1001097_pt1:7500-20983 | contig 20983 bp, 22 predicted proteins | sample OrgLakmetagen175_FD_201846 | JGI IMG/M metagenome (GOLD analysis project Ga0307942, IMG submission 201846) | Saline water microbial communities from Organic Lake, Antarctica - #175 | ecosystem: Environmental > Aquatic > Non-marine Saline and Alkaline > Saline | place: Antarctica... | reverse complement strand
CAAATGGTTTTACCCAGTCAACATGATCCACACCTCGTCCTGAACATAACGAGCCTCAAAAGCAAGGCTGCTCACATCCTTTGAGCCATTGTTAACAAGAGCCACTCGGAACCTCACTCCCACCTGTAATGCGCTTGTACATATCCAGCACATCCTCCACAGTGGTCTCAAAGTGTGTCGTAGCATCGTAGCCTTTTGAAATGAAGCACTTGTCCCTGTAAGTCACAAGCGCACGATGTTGAGGGAGAGGGAGCGAAGAGGGGAAGGCAGCAAGGGAGCGAGCACAACGAGCAAGACAAGGAGGGGCCCTGTCAAGCTGTCCTGCTCCCTTGGTCGCGCGCTCTCCATCTTTACAAGCAGCAGTGAATGCCTGTTTTCAGTGGGCGAAGGCTGCACCCCCCCTCTCTCAATCGACACAGGAGAGTCAGAAGATATTTGCTTTTCAGAGTGGTAAAATTGTGGGGTTGTGACGCACTGCAGCAATGCACTCACATCGCGACTCATAATTGAAGCCAGTGCCCACTTTCCAAGTGATTCCGCAACAAACAATACTTCTAATTTGTGGACTTACACATTCACTTCCACCCTCTACTATCCAACAAGATGATTGCACAAATGCATGTGTGCCAATCAATTATCGAGTTGGAAACAAGCCTTTGACTCAAAGCTTGAAGGTGACCAGAAAAATGTAAGCGGTTGGTCTAAACCTTCCTTAATGGGCACTGGTTCATTTCAGCACGGGCTTGAATGTTCGAATTATTGCTTTCTCAGTAGTACTAAGCTGCGTTGACGTCTAACCATCATCGGCCCTGCTGTCACCCTCACTCAGAGGTGCAGGCACACAGCTGTCCTCTGTGTGTGTTCTTCAAGCCACTTCAAGTCTTTCCAGGCCACCTCGAGTCACATTCATATACCCCAATCTGCCAGGTTTCACAACCAACCAATTTTCCTGTTCTTTGCCATCCGCCATGCAAATTAAAAATGCCTGACTGTGACACATGACCGTGAATTGAAATCCAGTCAAAAGGAAGCAAACACTTGCATTAAACGTCTACAACTTCTTGCCAATACCCACTCGCCCAAATATGCCAAGCCTCTGTAAAAATACCTCCTAATCCTATATAGAACATCTACAAGGGCAACACGCACACATGCGCACATACACACACATCCAACCAGTTTCCACACACCTTTTCCCGTCCTCCACGGGCTCGTACACGTCCCTAACCTCCACAAACTTGTCGTCGATGGGCCCCAGCAAAGCGAGCCCAGCAGCCAGCTCTGCCTCAGGGTTGGGTGTCTCAACGTTGGTGCTCACAAAAGCCAGCCACTTGCCAGAGGCGGACACGTTGTGAGCATAAGAGCAGCAGAACACGTACATGTCAGAGCGCCGCTGCAGCTGCTTCTGGGGCAAAATGATCTGGCAGCTGGCTGCGTTGTTGGTGTCGGGGATAGGGTGGCTCTGTGCATTGGTGTGTAACAGTAGTGGGTGCTGTTTGTAAGAGAGTGTGTGCATGTGTGTGTGTGTGTGTGTGTGTGGGACGTCAATAAAGCGAGGCTTGCGTGCGCGCGAGTGAGCAAAATAGGGTGAGAAGGGGTCAGTTGGACGAGAAACGCGCCGCTTTTTTGAGTTTTTTTCCTCTTCCCGCAGGTCGTGTAGACAATCATGATGTAGGGTGATGTAGGGTGATGTTAGGGTGATGTCCCAAGATAAAACGGTCTAGTCAGGGTTGCTATGAGGCGTAAAGTAAAGGCTCAATGGGCTCACCCCTGCCTCACTGAAAGGCGCTAGGCTCAGCTGTGACATAAAATTATTATATCACCATATGCGCCTGGTTATTTTGTGAGTAAATTAATATTTATTGAGGAAGACCCACACACAGCCTCCAATGGGAACTCAAGTTTCTCCAGGAAAGAAGCATCTCCAGGGCAGAGCTGTGTGCTTGCATGCAGCCATCCTCCAGCAGCAGCAGAAGCAGATGCTCCCAGAGGCACCCCAGAAGAAAGGGGAGAAAGCCCAGTAAAGCACCCCAAAAACGTAGATTTTGCAAAATCTCCCAAACCTTGAAGGATCTTGCAAAAGTTTAATGCTCGCAAAAACAATTGTAGTGTACCGCACTCATTCTGCACCCCTTAAAAAAGGATTATTTTTACCCTGTCCGCACCAATTTGCACCCCTCTCAATATATATTTTAGTGCTTGCCGCGTCAATCCGCAGGGGCAAAATGCCCTCAGAACTGCACCAAGAGACTCAGAGGTGCATTCCATAACACATTGTTCTGTTTAAAAACACTCAGAAATCAAAATAGTCTGGTTCTGTTCTACTCAGTCATCCGTTCTGTGTCAGCTGGCAACTGGTTTTGCCTTCTAGTCTTTCCTAACTCAACCCTCATCATCATCATCTTCCCCATCCTGAACTTCTGCCCCTCCTCTAGCTGCTGCTGCTCAAGCTGCTCGGCGGTTGGGGGAGCCTTGCAGAAGCTGGCCATCCCTGTCTGGACACGCCCCACTGGGGCTCTTGGGGGCTCTTTCCCACTCGTGACACGTCAAAAGCTCGAAATAATTTTAACCGCAGTACTCCGTACCCCCTCAAATATTAATTTATTTCAGGGGGGGTGAGTTGGCCGCACCCCCCGCGAACAATGTTTTTGGGGCTTGGTATAGAATTCCTACGGTATTCTGATTAATTTGGACGGTATTCTGATTAATTTGGCACCTCGCAAAAAGTACGTCTCGCAATATTAAAAGCACAAAACAGTAATAAATCATTAAACCTAAGAAAATGACACTATGGTAATATAAGCTGATAGCGGCCTGGGGGCACGCAAACAATCATTTTGTGCCTTGCACCGAGTTGCGCTACACAAACCCTAATTAGAATCAATCGCGCAACATCTAAAATATCTTACTTCTTTAGGCAGCAAGCAACTGATTATATTGCGCCTTGAAACGAGCAAGCTTCACGCTTGGTTTTATATCGAGCTAGTTGCGCTCCTCAAACCCTGAAAACAACAAAAACAACGATAATCCAAGGGTTATTTCTAACGCACTCACCAGAAAGGCAATAGCACGCACGACCTTGCCCACGTTGCGCACTTTCTCTGGAAAGTACTCTGCTGACCCGACAACCATCTTGGCTTTGGCGGTGACCTCATTGCCAGACTCGTCCTTAGCGTTCACGCCCTCAGCTACTCCGCTCTCATTGTAGACAACCTTCAGAGGCGCGTGTGGTTAGGAGCCGTTGGTTCCCGTCAACTGATCAACACGTGGGCAATGACTTGCTGAATGCAGAGGAGCATCCCAACAAAGAGCTGGTCAGTGCTGGCGCACTGCAGAGGAATTTAGAGGACATTGTAGTGGCAGCTGAAGAGCTCACATATACACCACAGAGCTGCTCTCATGAGTGTTGTTAGGGCCGTAACAGACTGAAACGTGGTCAAGTAGAGCTCACAGAGCAGAGCACTTTGCTGGTTTCCACTTGTTAGTCCACGCAAGCTACCTTACAAACGCGCTACTTGCCCGTACAGTAATTCCCACCTGCAATCTCTGCCAATATTAGAGGGTACTATTTAACATAATACACGGGAGCCATTTTATGTACAAGAAAGGAGCACCTCACGGCAAGAAGGGCACTTACACAGCAGCATCAACACTCAAGATTACTGTGCAGTCCCATAAAAGAAACCATTCCACAGATACAAGAGCACTGCACAGCGCACCTTAGCCTCTGGCTTACTCAGCATGTACGTGCCTCCAAATACAGCACTGAGGCGAGCAAAGGCCTGCACACAGAATTTACCAGCGCACGTAGTTAGGTGTTGTGTGTAGGTGTTGTGCTTGTGAACACGTGCTGAGAGCGTGCAATTGTGTCTGACTGCGTTTGCATTGGATTAAAGAAAAAGCACAAAGAGCGCGCAGACATGTATTGGCAAAATAGACGCACACACTTGCACAAAAAAGCTGGTAAATTATTTGCCAAGTAGCACAAGTGAACGAAAGCATGCACAAATGCTAACACGCACACACATACGCACACAGACATACCTGAGGCAGCTCTCCAAGGCCATAGCGTGGATACAGGTAGGGGGATGTGAGGCCCTCGTAACGGAACAGAGACTCATGATACAGCTTCATCTTGGTCACTGTGAAGATAGCAGGCTGTGAAAGGGCAGCAAAACAAAGAGCATACACCAGTTTAGGCCACAATCTGTAGTGCTTACTTGCAAGGTCGTGAGGAGCTGGCAAGAAAACGAGGCAGGATGTGTAATATTGTCCTAAAGAAGCAAAAATAGAACTGATGCAACCATCTCGAAACGTGCAAAAATAGACACGCATCCACTCACACACCCACACCCACACGCCCACACCTGGCTTAGGTAAGAGTCATCGCGATGAAGAGCAATGGAGTGGCCCACAAAGTCGGTGGTATCTTGGCTGAGGTCGTAGTACTGCAAGTACAGGCATACACAGAAAGAATTGAGTTGCAGTCATGCTGAGGAGTGCAAGCACGATTTGCGAGCACGAGCTGGAACATCTCTTGGTAGGGTGGAACAACCCATGTGATGGTGGTGTTTTGTCTTGACGGCTTTGTTTCCCCTTGTTGCAGAGCCTGCAGTCTGCAGCAAGGGGAGGCGCACTTGCTGAAGTAAAGCAGTTTAAGCATTTCACAGCTCACGAACACGCGCTGACAACACTCAAAGCCAGGCCTTGTCGTCTCCCAAGTCTCACCATTAGTACCAGATTACAACTTTCATGTGCTCAGGCCTTTACTATTTGATGAAACTTCTCCTGTGTTTGGGCACTAATGCAAACATATCTGGCTGTCCCCATGAACGGACCCCCCCAACCCGTCTCACCTGCGTTCACCCATTTCAAAGCCCCCTATACCTCATCTGAATGCAAGATGCTTGATCTTATATCTATACCATTGACATTTGCTGTCAATTTGGCATTCTAAAGGGCTGCGTGGGGCCCGATTTGTATTTTGCACCCACCTTGGCAGGGAAAAGGTGCATTTATGAATTTGCACCGATCGACCTCTGCTTATGATATAAGCATTATTAATGTTATATGACGATGCAGTAATGTCGAATTTGGGGCAGGGTTACTGGAATTGCCGGCGAGTGGAGGCACTCACACAAGGGACAGGAGGAAATGACAGAAAATCGGTCCATACCTGCTTCAAGTTTCAGCCTGTTTTTTGCTCTCTGAGGTGCAGAGAATTGATGTGCGTCAAAAGAAATTTGAATGAGGTCAATCGATGGACTGTGTGAAAGACGGTGTGTTTTTTTCTAGGTACTACGCTGTGCTGCACTCGCGACCACAGCTGCTCCCGTCCCCAAATTTACATCAAAGATGCGGGTTAGTATGCTTGATTTTTGGGGACTGAAAGGTTGTAGATTGGCACACAGGTAGTGAAACGGGAGTCCCGGGTAATGTTATTTCGTGCCAAATATCTCCCCCAGTCTCTACACCTCTCCCCAACTGCCAAGCACTAGCTGAAGGAGCCAAAAACCAGCTATCCAACGCATGTCTCAGGTCTCAAAAAAATGCAGGGAATACAGAGGTATGGTGACGCAAAGTTAAGTGGGACTGTCTGGCTTAAGCTGATGTTTTTTACGGCAGTGGTGTTCACCCCCAAACCAAGTTGCTCAGAACTCAAATTTGACCAGATATGTGTATTCTCAGTGCAAAATGCGTGACGGAACTGGTCTCAGAATCCCGGATGGTGCAGTGGTTGGGGAGATACAGGGGAGGTGGGACCCCCTCCCAAAACACGCAGGCAAGCAAACCCAAGTGGGCAAAAGGACTATACAAAATTAATGGAGTCACTCTGCACCGGTTTTGTGAGCTCCCGTCACTAGCCGTCGAGTTTGCGAAATTTGACGTTGGGCGGTGTAACCCTCCTCGGCGGTGTACATACTCGCCAGTTTTGTGGTGAGCATGTCCTTTGATATTTTCCAGTGTTTCTGATGAGTTTGAGCCCGCGATTGTGAGGAGCAGCAGCAGCAGATTGCACAACAGCTGGAGAGGCACATCCGCACCACCCAGGACCTGCAGCAGCAACGAGGGTGGCCCCACCCTGTCCCAGACCTGCATGAAGGTATGCAGCATGTCATCCTACAAAGAATTGTTGCAATGCTGCATGCTTAAAAAGGTTTTCGTGGTGAAGGGAAACAGATGCGCGCACACACCAGTGTTTTTTTTTGGCGACATACCATGTCGATCGACATGTAAAGATGGATTTCCGACTTTTGACATTGACATGAAACCAAGATTATGGGGGTGCTGATGAGCCCCTGTGTCAAGCGATTCTGTGGTTAGAGGGCTTTTGACGGCCCTCACGCACCACAAAAATTTCCAGAAAATTAATCAAGATGTTAATATGAGCGATAAACCCCATCAATAAAGCCCAAGCTGCCAGGGGAAAATTGATGGAGAGTTCTAAGGGGCCTGTGGGCCCACAAACAAGTTCCAAGCTTAAGGGCTTGAGCATCCAGCCCCTGTGAGACAGCCCCAGCGCAAGGACTGGCTGAGTGATGGGGGGGTGGACCGAAATACTGGATCCAAGTTCACTGCAGCATCTGCCCACTTTCCAGTGCAAGAAGCAGAACATTGAGTCCAATGTGCATGAGGGTTTAGAAACTCTACCGTTGGCTTAAAGGATATTCTATACCCATTTTGGAGTGGTTCGGCGCAAAGAAACGTCATGGACTTGTCTAGACAAAGGACCCAGTTAGAAGGACAGTTTTGGAGACAGTTTCTCCCTTACAATTCCAGACCAACCTTATTGAGTTGTGCAATACTTTTGAACCTTATAAATCACTTACCTACACCATTCACCATATGGCAGGCTGGGACAGCAAGATTAAATCAACATGAGAACCCACTTTCTCAAATTGCCAGATTTTGAGGAGACATGATACCAAGGTTTTCCTAAATCCTTTAAAAAAATCACTGGCACGCACACCTGAAATGACCTGCTCCTCGCGTTCCAGCATGCAAATCATGCTTGAAGTAGGTGCAAAGTCGTGCATTAGAAGCTAGGGGGTCAGTTTGGCACACTTTGTTGGCCTATATGACACAAAACGCTGCGTAACTGACCATGCACTGCCTCAAACCTTGCAGGTCCTGCGTGGCAGAGTGCGTTGACGGCTGCTGAGGATTGGAAGCGGTGGCGCGCAGTGCGTGGAGGGCATTTCAGGTTGTTGTGCTGTAATTAGGGTTTTAAGCAGCCTCTGCGCCGCATGACTTTGACAGGCTCCTCCATCTTTCATCTTTCATCATTCGCACTTACCTCATCAATCTGTGTCCCACATGACCTTTGTCCCACAGATGCCGAGATTTCAGCACCCCCTGCTCTATTCTGAGCATGCACACATCCCCAAGGATCAGCGGGAGCAGCTGGCTTGCTGCTGCCTGGGAGGTTGCAAGAGGCCTCTGGAGGGGCGCAAGCCGTCTGCTGTATGGCAAACAGTCGAGGAGCGGCCGGCGGCGGCTGAAGGCAGCAGCAGCAGCACCAGCTACACAGCCGGCAAGTTGGAACTGGGAGCAGCCCCCCTGCATCCTGTATTTCACGACCCAGCCAGCCGCCATCACGGCCAGTGGGCATGCATAGCTTGTGCGCGCAGGCGTGCCATGATCTGTGAAGCTAAAGCAGCGGCAGCAACTGAATCAGCAGCACTACAGCCTGAGACAGACCCAAACGCTGCCTTTCCACACCACCTTCCATCTTCCCAGCCATCCTCTCAGTCATCCCCTCAGCTAGGTCGCCCCTAGTGATCACTACTGCAATAAATCTTACGTCATGACAGATACAGTGACGCATGACAAAAAGCTGTTCATGAAAGCATACATTTCTCCACCTCAATTTGCATCAGCTTATTCATTATCATGCAATGAGTACACTGATTCTTGGGTTGGGTCTTTGTGTGGCTGTGATGACCGTTTCTAGTGCAATACAGCAAACAACTCAACATTCTTGGGCATTGTGAGCCAGTCTGGCTGTCAATTCATACATACAGCATACTCACAGGTAGCTGAAAGTATGTGCTTCCAACAAAGCAAATTTCACAAAATCCATGAAGGTTGTGGCCTGGAAGTGTGAGAAATGTGTGATCTGAGAGTGATCTGAAAGTTTAGGGGCTCCCTGCCCACCCCCTGGGTCAATTTCAGGATTCCGAGTTTGTAGCCCCTTATCTTAGATGCAAGTGCACACATTTCCAAATTTCCATCCAATTTGGTTAAAGTCAGTTTGGGGGGTAAACACCACTACATGGGGACAGCCTTTAACGACGGGTCTACTTTTGAGTGCAAGGTACTTTTTTCAAAGAGAGCGGATTGGGTATTCATCAAGACTAGCATGGTTGACCGTGTTTTCAAAATTCTCTGCCGATGACTTGGCACAAATACCGTATGACGTATGACCATAACACTGGCCAGATCCAGATAGTTTTTTCAACAGATACACAAGGGGGGCAATGAACGCGAATTGCCCTGATACCTGGAGGTAAGGGTGTTCTAAAGGCTAGGTCAGCAAACTGCAGCTTGATGAGCACGGGACAAGCTGGTGCTTAAAGCCCTCAACGTCAAGCAGAGCGGGGTCCAGGGACGGCGCCAAATATCTCCCCAGTCTCTACACCTCTACCCAACCGCCAAGCACTTGCTGAAGGAGCAAAAACCAGCTATCCAACGCATGTCTCAGGTCTCAAAACGGTGCAGGGGTTACAGAGATATGGTGACACAAAGTTAGGTGGGACTGTTTGGCTTGCTAAGGGGTGGGCCGTTCATAAGGACAGTCATCTGTGCCCTCAGGCCAAAAGTGTGATCTCCATATCCAGCCTAAAAATAGAAATCTAGCACAAAACGTAGGACTAATTCTGGTTTCTTTCAAAGCAGTAATGCAAATTTTTTTCTTCAGGTAGCTTCATTCAATTCAGTGATGCAGAAAGAGCTCCCTACCTTGTACAGGTCAGCCATGGTCATGCGGTACAGATCCAGACCCTTGTGCGTCTTTATGTCCTCAGGCTCGTAGTCTTGCACATACCTGGACAGGAGTGGATGAGGAGAGTCTACGAAACCAGATTTGACTGCCTTTGTTTCCTTCTGAGCCCGTTTATTCTCAGGCCCAGAGTCTCACAGACCTTCCTATGCTTTTTATGAATGCTTTTTGAACTGCTGGTGCGCTGTCTCTGTTTACATCTTAGAGCCATTGGTGTTGATATGAGCACACTTCTGGCAAGGCTAGAAGAGGGTGAAGTGATAGAAGGAAGGGCCCAGAAATCGACAGTAGGGCTTTTGTGTGTTTTCACGTTTTGGCGTGATAATTTGGAAAATGTCAAGCATAGAATAATTAAGTAGACCATGCGGCGATTTGTAAGAGTTTGTTGCAGCACGACACCCTTAATTTTCGTGCTCTTCGTCTACACTTCGAACTTGATCTCATGCAGGCCTGTGCACTGTGTACGGTATGGTACGCTTTATACTGTACGTACCGTAATTTCATAAATTACGGCGTACTTACGAATTTGGAGGACCGTAACTTTTGCTGCCCGTAATTTGGACCATACTGTATAGGGCAATTACGGTCGATACCGTAATTACGGTCCAAAATCCAACTTTACGGCGTAAGTGCACAGGCCAAATATCACTGACACACACATGTCAACGTGATACACATGCATAGATACAAACACATGAAATGCAAAATGCACGTCATCAGGAAAGAAGACCTACAAGAAGAAGTTGCGCGCCCGCCGCTTTTCAAACAGCCCCATCAAGGGTGACTTCAAGGCCTCCATATCTGAAGCAGGCACCTGAAAGTGGCATGTGCAGTATGAACTTGTCCATAGGTGTGTATTTGGTGTACGTGCGGTACAAACATCAACTGTGGAGGGGGAGAATTAAACTAAACTGGCCAAAAACACTGCCAAAAAAAGCACGTTGCCTAAAAAAACTCTGTCAGACTGGGCAAGCCACATGAAAAACCTGAGAATTACTGAACTGGATAAAATTTGAGCCCTCCTGGAAACTAAAAAGGACAGCTGGGCCGTTGACACCCCCACCTGCTAAGAGAGAAAGAAACTGGAGACAAGATGCACAGAAGCAGCAAGAGGGAAAAACAAAACCTACACGCTGACTAAAGACCCAGCGTAAAAAAAAAGGTTCCCACAGCGCAAGCTGTTTCAAGACAGTTTAAACTAACATTTGGTTGCACTCGCCTCCGAGCACTTGAGTACTTGTGCAGAGTAATCTGCAGTCTTCAGCACAACTTTGGTTCTTAACCCGGCCACTTAGTAGTAGTGTCAGACCATTACGTAAGCACAAATCCAGAGCCTAAAATCCTGCCAGGCCTTCCTCAGTCCTGTTCTGCTTCAGCCCTCATGTTTAAAGTTGGCAGAACCATAAAAGGTATATTTACAACTGATATTGCTTTAATTTCTACGGTTTACGGTTTTATACCGTATACGGTATATACATATATCTACATATATCTATATCTATCTATATGTATATATATTTATACCAGGGTTGGGTCATACGCTCCTGAGAAACGTTTAGTACAATAAAATACGTGTTAAGTACGATACGCGTATAATACGTTCCTTACGTTTTGCTTTTTTCGGGCCTACACCAACCACCACCACCAACCCCCAGGGGCGCCCTCCCTTCACGTACATTAAATGCCTCCTTCTAGGGGCCCATAGTGGGACCATGATGTTATTAAGGGACAGAAGGGGCAGAGCTTTAAGTTGGAGTGCAAGTACTGTGGGGGAGCAATTACAGCCAGATTTCCAGCCATTTCTGCAGCACTTTTCATTTCAGTATTCAGCGATGAACAGAACCAAAGCTTTTAATTAGAAATGTTAAATGTGTGCTGTAGCAAAGTTGTGTTGGCCCAGCGAGGGGCTTTGGGGGGTGCAGGAGAGGCAGGAAAGGCGAATTTTGAAAAGGGCCCAAGAACGTGTAATACAACCCAATTCTAAAGGTACTGTATAACACGTGTAAAATACGATTAGTGTATCGTGCGTCCAGATCACTTCAGATATTAACAATTAATTTGGCCAATAAACGAAATATTTTTTACCCCCTCCGAAATAAATTCGAGTGATAAATTAATTTAGAGGGTGGTTTTAAAAACGAGCTCCCAGCGTGCCAGTGTGAACCCCCTGGCCCTGTTCTCAATGCCCCATCCCCTGCTGAGGGGCTGGCTGCTCAGCAGAGAGACCGTGAGAAGCTGCAGAGGGAGAGGCAGCTCAGGGAGCTGGCAGAGGAAGCAAGAGGCATAGGCAAGGGGCGAGGCTGCGATGAGGCCCGTGGGGCGTCCATGCCTACGGCTCCTCCTCCCCTGCCTGCTTCTCCTCTCACAACCCCTTCAGGCCCTCTGGGGCATCCACGCAGAATTGGTGAAGATGGCAAGTGGGTGAGAGAGGGTTGCTTCTCTGATTTAGGGAAGCACACATGCAAGCACTCACAGACAAGTCGTTCTCCCCATGCAGCCAATGGTCAGTCTGCCCAGCAGCAGCAGCACTACACAGGCAGCTGCAGCCAGCACCGGAGGGCTCTTGAATTCACAAATTAGTTCCAGACAGGACCCTCACGAAGTCCCTTTGATTTCGAAACCCCAGACCCCTTTACAAACAAAAATCAGTAATTTTATTAATTTTTAGAATTTGGTGTCACTATGTGAGTGTGAACCTACGGTATACGTATACAGAAATCCCATATACGGTCCTGGCCAACCTTACTCACATTGAGAAGAGGACCTGTGAAGTATCCAGTACTAAAGTGTAACTTATCCTGATTTGAGGGAGAGGACTCTGTTGCCTCCACACCTGTCCCTTCCTCTTACCCTGCCAGGGCCTGCCAGGGCTTCCCTGCGCCTGTTTCTTGTAGCTCAGTCCTCACTTTGTATGTGCACAGTCATACCTTGTGGATCTTGCCCTTGCTGAGCACATAAGAGCCATCCACAGCCTTAAACTCAAGGTACTTGACCACGCCAGTGTGCAGCAGCACACGCACCTGTGTGTAAAGCAAATGGATGACTCTGAAAACTTTGGCAACGAATGACTGTAGAAAAGCACAACCCGCACAAAACTCCTATTTATTTAATGAAATGAGTCACCACACATTCAAACAGGCGTCCCCTTCCTGTGCGAAAAAAACGATCAGAGCTGCTAAAGATTGCATAAGGTCAAACACAATGCATGTGCCGTACACACACATACACACACACACATTGCTTTGTAGCATGCTAGCAGCTTGGTGCAAGGATCTTGCAACAAGATAGTAAGCCTGTGCAAGAGGTCACGCCTAATGGCATGCTTAAGTGATACAAAGGCAAGTTTGAGATCTGGAAAACCTGACGTTGCGTGTTTTATGCCGAGCATCTATACTTATATAGATGGAACGGAGCCCGTGTTGACAGGCTATGTCAATGTGCACACACAGTTGACCCGCCTTGAGCAGTGAAGCATGTCCAATACGCAATCCAATGTGCATCACCAGTTCTAAGATATTTTGCGATTCGTTGAACCAGCTTCAGGCACATTTCTTGACTGAAGGCTTCAATTTGTGGTCAATTGTCGAAAGTGCACTTGGGTTGTAAAGCCTGCTGTGTATAGAGTTGCATATTTTCTTTGCAAAAGCATCCTTTGCCAGAGTTGGCAAGGCAACAGCTTTACGGCCTACCATTTGACGACAACAAATTAGGTTTTAGCCAGAACCATGAGTACTATGCAACATCATAAACCAAGAAGCCTCCTGCTAAAACAATGGCACATTTCTTTTATTTTAGTCACGGCCAACCCGACAACAGGTGTGAAACGATCGATGCATCCTCCAGCAGTCGCTCACACAGCAATCCACCTGCGCCCAGCTTTCTCTACCATCACAGAAAAAGAGACCAAGCATGCAGTTCTTAGAGACCAAAAAGAGGCCAAGCACACAGTTTCAAAATGCCAAGTAAACAGCTCGCAGAGGCCAAAACCAGGCCAAGCACACAGTCCCCAACACACAAGAGCAGTGTCTTGATTCCCCTCCCTCACTCACCAGTTTCCCATTAGTCATCATGAACTTGGGCACCAAGTCCACATTCCAATCTCTGTTTGGTCCCAACTCCTTCGGCACTGGCTGGCCTGGGCGGAAGCGCTCAAACAGCTGCAAACATCACATGACAGTGGCAAGTCTGGCACACAAGGGAGGGAGCAGGGGAGCAGGGGTATTGCTTCATGGGCAAGTGGGGTGCCCAAACTTGCTGGACAGAAGTGCTTAAGCAAAGTGTGGCATTGATGAAGTTTGGCAAAAAGGGAGAGGCGGTCAGACGGCTGCACTGCTGAGGTGCTCACGGTAATGGGCGGGAGCGCTGAAACAGCTGCGACCAATTGCAAAACGTGAGCGAGCCGGTGGTTAGCTGTATAGAAGTTAGGATGGAAAGGGCTTAAAAGGCGTGCAGGATACAGAGGAAGGCTGCTTTAGCGGGCGT
>Ga0307942_1001097_pt1:0-2500 | contig 20983 bp, 22 predicted proteins | sample OrgLakmetagen175_FD_201846 | JGI IMG/M metagenome (GOLD analysis project Ga0307942, IMG submission 201846) | Saline water microbial communities from Organic Lake, Antarctica - #175 | ecosystem: Environmental > Aquatic > Non-marine Saline and Alkaline > Saline | place: Antarctica: Organic... | reverse complement strand
AAGTAATTATTTGATTTTCGAAGTGATCGTGAACCTACGGTATACTAAGAAAATCCAAGAATTTATCCCAGACTGTGCGCTCTGGGTTTTTGGGACCCAAGGAGTTGATTGGTGAGAACCCTGCACGGGTTAATTGAGAAGAACCTTGTCAAATGAGGAAGGGAAAGCCAGCAGTTTACACAAAGAACGGATCCGTTGTTGGGTCCGTTTTGAGTTGTTTTAAATAAACTGGAGTTGCTGGGTTATTGTCTAAGGCTGCCAAACAAGCTAAAAAGCAAGACGGCTGATGTGACCCCTGCTGGCCCTTTGGGGGTTGTCCAGCTTCTTGAATGGGATCTCAGCATCAATGACAAAGCGCATGAGCTCCATGTGCAGTCCTGCTGCTGCTTGGATGTTGGAATGTAGGGACAACAGGGAGCTGTCGTGCCTTGCGCTTTTGGGGGGCCCACCTGCTCCCTCATCAGGGTCCTCCTCCTCCGTCAGATCCTCTTGAGGCTGAGCAGGGCCCATGCACCACCCATCATGTTGCTTGATTGACTGGGATGAGTTGGAAGGGCTAATGAGGTGGTTGCAACGCTGGCACTTCAGGACACAAGGCTGATGTTCCTAGTCGGTGGTGACTGTATCATAGCCTGCAATGGTCTTTCTGCTTCTGGTCTCCAGCTGCGACTTGAGCTCCAGCAGGGTGTAGCAGGTCCCCAGGAGCTTCTATCGATACTTGCCATCTGGGCCCCGTTCTATCCCAATTGATTTCCCCATCATTTGTTAAGCAGGCGTCTGCAGCACGCTGAGCGCCATTCAAAAGTATAATATTATGCGGAAAATATAATATTATGCAGAGAACATAATATCATGCGGAGCCTAATATATAACAATCATATTATGGGGGCGCCTCGCACCCTACTTATGCTTATATGTTCCTTGCCAACCCTACACATAATCACACACACAAAGAGACCACACCAAAATTATTTTGCAGCATGCTATGTGGACATGTGAGCAGCAGCTCCTTATGACATAGGCCGCATGCGCACACACACACACAATTTGAAACTATGAATTTAGCCTGCTGCATTGCTCACAATTGCCGCAAAAGAGAGGGGGCAATTGCTAATCCTAATCTGGGGTAATCCTTCAATGCACACGCTGATCCACTGAGACTGACACAAGAATCTTACTGACCCACTGTCTTACAGCAGGCCCAAACGGTCACAACCCTTGTCTTGCCCGTGCCTGTCTTTACCAGCGCAGACTTTCACTGTTCCATTCATTACTGCAGAAGGAACGGAGGCAGAGATGGCATGGGGGGGCTTTTCCCCTTACCCATGCAGGTGGGCATCTGGTATTTGTTTACGGTTACTGAGGGATCAATGAACGGACGGTAAATATTTCTGACTAAAAATAATTAATTTCATTATAAATTTGGTGTTAATGAATGAACGGACCATACATTTGTTTACGGTTACTTAGGGATCAATGGACGGATGGTTTGGGCCTTTTGTTGTGAACTACAAGAAACCAGCTGTGCTTTTTCTGCTGCCCAGCTATGTATGCATGCACACATGCTTTGTAGCGTATATGTTTCAGGGGTATAAGATCAGCACTTTTGTAATCTCTGAGTATGTGGGACTGCAATTTCCTCTTTCAGCGTTTTGGCAACGGACGATGAATGCAGAGGATTTCACACAAGATTCACGCACGCATGCACGCTTGCACGTACGTACGTAGGTGGGCGGCGGCTTGGTGCCCTTATTCGGAGGACTGGGGGGGTTAGGAGTTGTGATCAGCACTGGCCCCCCCCCGCACGCCACAGATGTTTTTGATGATGGTAAGCACGTTCTTTTGCCTTTGTCATGTCCGTCGGACTGTGCACTTGTTGTCACGTCCCCACATTCTGTGCTTTTACCCTTCGTGGCTTGCCGACTTATCTGCCGACTTATATGCAGCGTAGAACGTGCACCTAGACCACACCCATCACATGTTATACTGATGTTGCAAAGGAGATACAATGGTGCTCGGCACAGTGCGTTAGTTGCACAGAATTTTGTGCAGGCAACTATACCTACCTATGAAAATTGCTGTAAAGTGCTGCATTAGCTTGGTTAATCCAGCCCCTGCCTCTGTTTCTTGGTTTCAGGTGACCGGCGGCTGTTTTTGCATGGAAGGTGAGGTGAAAGGGTGGGGATCTGCAAAGAATGCACGGTTCTTAGGCATGCACGCCCACACTCATGCAAATGCGCACCCACTCAATTACGAAGTGTGCACTCACGCACAGAAAGTCAGGCATACGTGCGTGTGCATACACAGTCACACTGACACACATATATACACACACATAAACGTAGGAGCAAACGCATCCTGGGCTTTATACAGGCAAGCATGCACATAACCACATGCACATTGCACAGGTCTTTCGCAGGGAGGGGAAGGGGCAACACAATGTTTGGGTCCTTAGCTGGCGTGTTTGCTGCAGCAGGGGGCAGGGGGGGGGCGGCTGGAG
>Ga0307942_1001094_pt1 | contig 20999 bp, 26 predicted proteins | sample OrgLakmetagen175_FD_201846 | JGI IMG/M metagenome (GOLD analysis project Ga0307942, IMG submission 201846) | Saline water microbial communities from Organic Lake, Antarctica - #175 | ecosystem: Environmental > Aquatic > Non-marine Saline and Alkaline > Saline | place: Antarctica: Organic Lake... | reverse complement strand
GTGTTTCTATCTCTCTCTCTCTCTCTCTCTCTCTCTCTCTCTCTCTCTCTCTCTCTCTCTCTCTCTCTCTTCTCTGCGTGCATGAATTCATCCGCCACGTGCAAGTCTGGACCTAGGTGCAAGGGCACATGAAGTGCAATGCCCTCATACACTATGAGCTGAAACACACAGTCCCAAGTGTGCTTAAACACACACACACACACAAAACGTACAGAGGCTTGTAGGTAACACCAAATCCTGAATGGCCAGTACCTAAATCAAAATTGCTTAAATCCAGGCACGTGTATGTTCGACTTGTGTGCACACGCCGCACCTGGAAGTACACCTGGACAGTCCTCACAATGGTGTCGATCATTTCCGGAAGTACATCCTCCACAACTGAGTCTGCACGTAACATCAAAGAAACAAGGAATTTTGCATGTGCTGCCTCAACTGCGCAGGGTTGGTCAACACCGGCTGCATGCCCTGTGTGTTTCCATGATGAGTAGATAGAAGGTTTTAACTCTTACCAAAAATCATGTATAATTAGGGTCTGCCAAAACCATATATACACAGTATGTAGGTACCTTCAGCCCAAAAATAATCGAATATAAGTATTCACGATTCTGGCCAACCCTACATACGCTATACATGGTTCAGGCTAACCTAATATGCTTGCAATGGGCAAAGTGATGGGTGCATCAAAATGGGTGTGGCCAAGTAAAACGACTTCAAAGAAAATTAAAAGAAAAACAAGGCAGGCAGCAAAAAACTCCCCGCATCAAATAAGGAAAAGGAGCCACTTTGGTACCGGGCATCGTAAAACTCCTCCACCACAGAAACAAGAAAAATATAGTCGATGAGGATCAGGAGGGTTGCAAGGTAGGCCTGAAACTGGATCCTGATAAGAGTTGACCTAAATAAGTGACTTCAAGCACGCTACGCAAGCAATGCGTCCTTCAATCCTACTTTGCCTTGCCATGCACCCTGGTACGCAAATTCTAAGGAGTAATAAGGAGTAATAATTTATTTTAAAGGTGCACGCATGCGTGCGCTTGTTGCAGATGCTGGTGCGAATTCGTCACAGTCACAACGTGCGTGACTTTAATTGTCCGCAGAAAAACATTTACCAGTATCTTTGCGGGAAATGACGTTTTGAATTACCTCATGAATACTGCACCAGGATTAAACCTTGCTTACTGCAGACACGTGCACAAACACACACCAACACACTCTCTCTCTCTCTCTCTCTCCCTCTCTCTCTCTCTCTCTCTCTCTCTCTCTCTCTCTCTCTCTCTCTCTCTCACACACACACACACATTCACACTCACACACACACACACACACACGTGCCTACACAACCATGCACAAAACAATTACATGCCATTGTCAGCACGCAATCTACAGGTTTTGCACAACGGAAGATGGAAGTGTCAGAGGAGGCAGAAGAGAACATACATGGTTTTCCTACGCCTTGCTACATTGCATCCTACTTTGACTTGATTGCTTAGTTGAAGCAAACATCTACTTTTGCTGCGAGTCAGGCAAAACATCGCAACAAGTGGGGTTTAGGCTACATGGAGGATAACAATGGCACTAATGCCTACCAAAGCTACAGGTGCATTTTCACACACACAATTACACACAAACGTACATGCATCTTCATCCCCTTACACACACCGGGCAGCTCCCAGTCAAAGTCCAGCTCCATAAACAAGCGGAAAGGCTGGACATGGTAGTTCTCGGTAAGAAAGAGCTCAAAACCGTCTAAAAATGCCTCGTAGTACTCCTGAAAGCTTGTGCATGTAAATGTTTGAGGTAAAGTACAGGTAAAAAAACTGCATAGCGCATATGCGCATATGAGATGAACAAGCATTGCTTTCTTGCTTGTTGTGTGTGGTAAGCAGGTAGGCTTGGTAAAGGAATCATTAGCCTTTGTGCCTGGGTACACTGTGCATTGTGTACCCAATCATCCCTTCTTACACTCAAGGCTGCTGCCATTTGAACAACTATGCTCAAATTGACAAACCTTCTCTTGCAGAATCAATCACATCTGCTCATCTATCAATTTGCAAGAATCGAACCTAAATAAAGCAAGAGACCAAAATTGTCCCTTTCTATGTATGCTACAATTGTGCGCATGCGAGCACACGTGTGCACGTGTGTATGCGCCTGTGCGTCAGTACACCCGTGTAATGTGTATAATGTGTGTGAGTGCGTGAATGTGTGTGTACTTGTGTGTGTGAGGGTATGCATGAGTGTGTGTATGAGTGTGTGAGTGCGTGCATGCGTATTTACATTTTACATACGTGTGTACCCTGAGTACTAGTAAGCCCACCTCCAAAAAGCGCTTGTATTTGCTTGGGGGCACGTAGTACTTGCCGCCATGTGCATCCATCCGGCCCAGAAACGAGTTCACATTGTAAAGCTGTCCCTCTGGACAAGGGTACTTTTTGAGGAAGGTAGGCCGCTCATAGAGGGGCCGTGACTTGGGCCACCTGTAGGGAAAGAACAATGGGAGAGGGGCTCTGGCGATACAAACCAAATAACTTATAGGGTTTAAGGACATGGTGAAGAAACGCATTTAGCCAGATTCAGGCTGCCACACACAATAATTGTAGACAGGTGTAGAGGAGAATTTTACAACAGGAAGTTCATAAAAGTTGTTTGCAATGACTACCTGTTGAATCCTCTATGCTCACAGGGAATCACAATGGCTTGGAGCATGCTAAGATGATGAGCAGTCAGAAGGAAACACCCACTTGTATATGGAGTTTGAGGAAGGAGGCTGCTTGTGGGAAGCTTGATGCTGAACGTTGGGTTGCCCGTTCCCGAGCGATGCAAGCTGCTGACCAGCACCTTCAGGTTGGTTTGTTTTTCCCCCATGAGCTTGCTGACCGCTGCTTTGCTCATCGTGGCTTCCCGCTCTGGTTAGGGGTGTCCTGAAAAGTTGCCCCCTGGTCTTCCCTTCGCTTCTGAAAGCAGTACTGCAGCCCCTAATGAGAGGGCATATTGCCTTGTCTGTGCGATTGTGTACATTCCTGTGACTGCGCTGGGGTTCTGGACAACTTTGCATGGAGTCTTTGACACTATTGACAAATGCAGCTAGCAGGCATTGTAATTGTTTTTTCACATATATTATATATCGGTAAGGGAAAAGTTAGAGGAGACCAAATCCCAGACTTTACGCAGACCAAATCCCATGACCCCAAACTATGAATATAAAATCATTATTTACAATGGGCTCGTAAAAAAGTAAGGACGGTTGTGTCCAATGGCAGCTGTTGCAAATTTGCAACACTTTGCGGCTGGGGAGGCTCAACAACCCAGCAAATCTTACACAACAAGCAATTTCATCAAGGGCAGAATCAATGCAAAGGTACGCACACATTTGTTTGCAATTTGCCTGACAGACAGCGTTTAAAAACTTCCTCAGCTGATGTTTGCGTGTGTGCAGCGCATAGCTATCCTGAATAAGTGGAACATGTGCCATGCCTCCATTCCATCGTTTTATACACTCAGAAACCAGAGAGCAATCATCAAGAGGCACCAAAAAAAAACAGAGAGACCAGCCAAGTGGCAGTTGCGCAGACATCGACCAACCGTTTAGGATTCTGGCTTGCAAAATGGGTGAGTGTGTATGGTCTATCTTCATCGTGTGCATGTAATGATCGCACGAACGCACGAACGCACACACGCACACACACACACACACGCACGCGCGCGCACACACACACACACACACACACACACACATATATTCACACGCACGCACATACACACGCACACACACACACACACAACACACACACACACAGAGCTGCCCTGGATGGAATTTGGCTCGCCCCTGCCCCCCAACGCCTGCCAGACCCTCCATCTCAGCTGCTGAGCTGAAACACTTTTCCCTGGCAAACAACCCCACCACAACTTGCAAAATAAGCCCCTCCCTGGGCACAAGCACCCAACCCCACTCCTCTAAACAACGACCAGCTTTCACAGTGCTGGAGTCGCGTGCGGTGCTGCCTAAAGCTTCAGGTATGAAATTGTTCTTGTAATCCTACCAACCTTTCTGTTGCTTCTACTTTGATGCCACCAGTCTCACGCGTGTTGCTAGGACCCATGCTCACGAGTACCAATCAGGCTTGTGTGTAATGCTTCTGCGTTGCCTCCAGACTTGGCGTGTCAAGGACGCATGATCATTGCAAAACTTGTTATCTATCTGCTTGTTGTCCATGGGCAGGTGTGGGCAAGCAGCACCTCTCCCACCTCTCCGCCCTTTGGACACCTCCACCAACCCCTGCCATCAATGCCAGCCCCCCTTCTGCCCCTTCTCCTCCGCCACCTCGCTGCCTTTCTGCGTGCACCAATGACCACAGCAGCACACCCGCCAGCCACACACTTCCCCACGACAGCACCAACGATAGCACGCCGGTGCGCATTAGCCCTCATCCACTCTCAGGCACCATTGATGGCTCCGTGACCACTGAAGAAGGCCACATCGTCCCCATTCCAGCCACTACCATCTACCCTGCCGCTGCGTCCCTCCTGCCACGTAAGCGCCCCCGCCTCTCGTCGCGATTTGGTAGGCAAGCTGCTGCTGCTGCTGCTGCTGCTGCTGGTGGTGTGGATGAGGATGGAGTGGCTGCTGGTGGTGTGGCTGCAGATGGAGTGCGCGAGGATGCGGGCGGCGTGGGTGTGGGAGTGGGAGTGGGAAATGTGGGAGGTGTGAGTTTCGAATGTGCTGTGGGTGCATCACACACAAAGGCAGCACCAGGCGCTCTGACGACGACGGTGGTCCAACACCACACTCAAGCACCCAGAAGGGCCTCTGGACCACCATCACAAGAACCTGGCGCCACTGCACTATCAGCACCATCAGCAGGCCCCCCTTCCTCTCTGCAACGCACCTCTGTCCCCGCTCGTGCTAACACACTGACGGCCAGTATGAGACGCGCCCTGCTCTGCCCAAACTTGCCCTCCTCTCAAAGTGAGTGAGGCATGCTATTGATCGTACATCAGATTGGTACGCAGACAGACAGGCTCAGCTGTCAACTTGTGGGGTGAGGCTGTTGCAATTTTAATCAAGCACAAGGACAGCTGTGCAGGCAGTGAGCCTTTCCCCGCATGAAACGGTGAGCTCTTACAAGCTGAATGGCGCAGAGAGAAAGTTACGCATGCAGTGAAACAGTGTTAGCACTAATCGTGTTAGTAGTACTGTGTTGCTATTAGTACCATGTTGCACGCTTTCCTTTTCGGCTGCATACGCACAGTGCTGCTAGTTAGTTGCAACATACGCAAAACGCTGCATGCAACCATTAAATCGGGAGGGTACAGGATCATAACTCTTTGACGTTACGTGTCAATCGACTTATAAATTACATATTCGGAATCCTGACGTCGAGAGCTCTTGATTGGAATATAAATGAGTCGATTCTGAGGGGGTCGGGGGGGGGGGGTGGGGGCAATTGAGACTTTCTTTTGAAAAATTTTGAGGGGGTCCCCAAAATTTTTCTGGGCCACTCCCACGGAATTTTATTTACATTTCTGGAATCCTGAGCTCAAGCCCAGTCCATTGGCACCCTTGTTGGGTGATTTGATTAAAGGGGGGGATCTGGATGCCTGGTCATAGGAATGCATGGAATGTCCCCAAGTAGGCCGCGGGGGTGTGTTCAGGCCAATTACCAGCAATTGATACTAAACTTGCACTTTACGCATTGCATCATGCAAAGTTGCATGATTGAAGTAAAAAAGTGCTTTGGCAAAGGTTTTGGCTGGATTGGTGCACTAAACAGGTGGTCAGTGCAAAAGCGTGCGCAAACCAGTTTTTGCCCTATAGCTCGTCAGGTATTGCATTATTTGGCATGAGAACTGTGCAGGCAGGTAGCTGCCTGAATTCTGAGCAGATTGACACCCTTTTTATCAGTGTGGGGGGTCAGGAAAAGGGGTTTGGGGGGGGGGGTCCTTTTGGGCCTGAGGCCCAAAATTTACACGTGTGTCAGTCTGCGTGTGTCAGTCCGCGTGTGTCATGATTTTTTGTTGTACCCTCCTGATTAATTTTGAAGGCCCTGCATTCGCGTACACGCCACCAGTACGGCGTTGAGATATTGCACATTTTTGGCCAGCTTGCACAAGAGAGTGCAGAAATGCAGCACAAATTTATCCACAGAGTGCATCGCCATTGTTCCATGCATTAAAATGAGAAGAATAGCCGGTACATGCATTTGTATACAACGCACACACATTCACATTTTCATGCCTCTTTGTGCACCGGCAGAGCAACCTGCTGGCACACCAAAGGCAAACCCTCTGCCACAATCATGGGCAGCCAAAAAGCAGCAGCAACAGCAGCAACACCGCAGCTCTCGGCGTGCAGCTGCACTTCTGGCCTCTGCGCTTGGGACTATGAAAACAGATGGACACGGGGCAGCACCTGCGCTCAATGACAGCAGTGGTGGTGGTGGTGATGGCGGTGGTGGTTTAACTGCTGCTTTACATGTGGATGAGGGCGCTGCTGCTGATGATGCACCTGCACTCGAGGGCAGTTGGGCAGCATCTGCGCTCAATGACAACGGTGGTAGTGGTGGTGGTGGTGCCTCAGCTGCTGCTGCTGCTGTGCACGAGGGCGCTGCTGCTGATGCTGCTGCACCTTTGCTTGAGGGTGGTGAGGCGGCACCTGAGCTTGAGGGTACCCCACATATTTCCTCGCTACCAGCGCCAAATGGAGCAGAGTTTAGTGTGCAACCAATACCAACTTCTCCACAGCGGCCACTCTCAGGGTCACCTGCAACACAAGCAGCAGCAGAAACAGCAGTAGAACCAGCTCCAGTAGCAGCAACAGCAGCAGCAGCAGCACCAGCAGCACCAGCACCAGCAGCACCAGCGCAAAAATCAGCAGCGCCGCAAGCAGCAGCATCAGCAGCATTAGCACAAGCAGCACAAGCAGCTCCTGCTGCATCTCCCCCACACAACCGGACTCCCACCAGTGCTGAACAGAAAGAGGAGAGAAGGAAGCAAAAGCGGAGGCGCAGCCATTCGCAAGTGGCAGGCGTGTTGAATTTGGGGGGCCAAACACAGCGCGCGCAATCTCAGCAGCCACAGGTGCCACAGCAGCTCCTGCAGCAGCAGCTCCTGCAACTCCCGCAGCAGCCACAACAGCAGCCACAGCAGCAGCAGCCTGAAAAAATGCCGTTTGAGCGCAAACGCACGCGCAATGAGAAGCACAAGCACACTCCTACAGAGGGTGCTAGCTGTCAGCCAAAGCTAGGCACGGGAGCGTCTCAGGCCAGCAGTGAGGGCAGAGAAAAGAGCGGGAGTAAGGAGAAGAAGCGCCCCAACTTGTTGCCAGCGCAAAATAATCAGCAGCAGCAACAGCAGCAGCAACAGCGGCAAGCCTCTGACAGCCTTCCAGAGTCGCTGAAGGTCACGAAGAAGAGCAAGAAGCCCACTCATGTCCAGCAGCAGCAGCAGCAGCAGCAGCAGCAGCAGCGACAGCTACCTTTCAAGCTCCTAGCATCACAGCAGCCACTGCAGCAAGAGCAGCAGCAGCGGCAGCAGCAGCAGCAGCCTGAAGAGCCGCAAGCCCTCCCCAAAGCATTGAAGCCCCTAAGACAGGACAAATGCAAGGCAGCCACCGGCCACAAGCGCAAGTCATCCGGCACAGACGATCAAGCCGCACCTGCGCCACACAAGCGCTGTGCTGTTGGTGTGAGCGGGGGCGTGGGTACAGAACTCCATCCTGACAGCCAGGCACAGGCACAAGCACAGGCACAGGCGCAGACAGAGGTTCACCCTGGCTGTCAGGCACATCCACTGGCACAGCCACAAGCACAGGCACAGACGCCAATAGCAGTCCAGCCCGACTGCTTGGCACTGCCACAAGCACATGCACAGGCGGAGCCATTGACACACGTGGCGGTCCAGCCCGGCTGCCAGGCACAGGAACTGATGGAGGATCTGCCTGACTGCCAGGCACAAGCGCAGGCACGGTCTCAAGGGGCAGCTGCTTCACCCTGGTTTGGCAGCAGCACAGCAGCCTCATCCAGTGCTACCCCTTTGGCTCCTCCACTCGCTACTGCCTCTACCACCACTGATCCTCCTCTTAGCACCGCTGCTGCTCCCACAGCTGGCACACCTGCCAGCACAGACGCTCCAAAACCCTCCACCACCTCCAACGTACCTGTTGCCCAATCGCATCCTGCAGCAGCTGCTGCTGCTGCTGCTGCTGCCAAGGCAGGGCACAAGAACGGAAAGCAAGGGGACAGCAGCAAGTGCAAGAAAAAACAGCAGACATTGCCGTTCCGCGCAATAGCAAAGGGTGCTGCGGCTGCCGTCCGTTTTGTGTGGGGTTCTGCTAGTGGCGAGCAGCAGCAGCAGCAGCGAGAGCAACAGCATAAGCAACAGCAAGAGCAGGGCAAGCAGCAAGCTGTGCAAGAGAGGCAGCGGCAGCAGGAAGAGTGTGAGAAGCGACAGCAACAAGATGTGCAGCTGCAGCAGCAGCAGCAGCAGCAACAGCAGCAACAACACGTACACCAAATCTCTGAACAGCAGCAGCAGCAACAACACGTACGCCAAATCTCTGAACAGCAGCAGCAGCAGCAGCAGCAGCAGCAACAGGAGCGGCAGCAGCAGCAGCAGCAGCAGCAGCAGCAGCAGCAGCAGCAGCAACAGGAGCAGGAGCAGCAGCAGCAGCAGCAGCAGCAGCAGCTTCAGCAGCAGTCAGTACCAGCACCAGCACCAGCACACACAAGCCAAGCCGACGCTCCCATGTCAGAAAGCAGTCCCCCAGTCCCAACAGACCCCCTCATTGCTCCCATTGCATCATCCGTTACTCCCCTCAGCCCAAGCCCCTCCTCCCATCCCCGCCCCAGCACTGAGCCTCCCCACTTTTCGTGCCAACCCCCTGCAAAGCGCACTGCATGTGGTGAAAATGGTGAGTTGGAAATGAAATGGGAGGAGTTGCTCCCTTTTTGGCACTGTGACTAAAGAGGTCTTCATCGTATTGAAGGGGTTGTTGAGACTGCTAGGGAGAAGGGCCCAGGCAATTCACTTTCTACAAGCAGCCTCTGTTTCTGAAACTGCCTGTCTGTTTTGTGAAACGGAATGGGACTTTGCATATTGTAGCTCAGAATTGCTGACATCTTCGGGGTAAGAAAAGACAATGGTGTCAATTGTTACCGAAAGAAGGAAGTTAGGCATTTGAACTGATATTGTGTGTAGTTATGCTGTTGTTTAGCTGCCTAGCAACCGCACGCAATGTCCTTTCCAGCAGAAGCCCAGATCTAAAGCTGCCATTACTTGTCAAGCACAGACGATGCCTTGCGTGACATTCTGTGATAGCTTGACTGAAGTCTGTCTCCACTGAGTACAAAAGCAATGGCAGTGACAATAGCCGCCCCAGTCCCTAAAGGTACAGACCTGCAGCTGCCACTGACAAAAAACACTACACAGGCATCTGATTGTCGAATTCTGAACCAAAAGCTGCCACTGATTAACAATATGCAGGCAGTGACGATGGCCGCCCCATTACGAGCCCAGATCTGGGGCCGTCAACTCGTTTGAACTTCAACCTTGGCAGCTGGCAAGCGGGTGCAGGGGACAAGCAGCAAGGTGAGCAAAAGGGGCAGCGTTTAGTGGAGTGTGCGTGAGGTGCATGCAAAGGGCGCTGTGCCTACAATGATGCCGGCAGTAAAACGCCCCCCGTATTGTCAGGCCTCCGCGGAGGGTATTATGCCAACAGAGATGCTGGCAGAGAAGTGTGTACCACGTATTTTTGTTAGGATAAAGCGTTGTCTGATGCGGGATTCAAGAGGAACCTATTGCGCTGAGTAGAAATTGGCGCTTCATAGGAAACGGAACAAAGGAGTTTGGCTGTGCAATCTGCCAAAATTTTATGGTTGTGTAAGCCATGGAACGTTTGTACGCTGTGCCTGGCTTGGTTGGAACCAGGAGCAAGGGAAGCGTGCGAAGGAAATGAAGGATTGAGCATAGTGTGTGACCGCCAACGATATGGATAAGGAAACTAAATCACTTTACAAACACACAGACACACAAACAGACGTGTACAACACATTTATATCATTCAGGAATCCATGTCTCATCCCCTCCGGACATCCTACAGCAGCAGCCCAACCGCGCAGGCTTGTCTCCCCCAGACCACTCAAAGCATCAGGCCAATGCAGGCTCTGCTGCCCGGTCCAGCAACTTCACGCCTCCCTTGCCTGGAGGCGTGGGCCGCTCCAGTTTTCAGGTAAGAAGAGAATGAGAAATACCGCGCACAGGTGAGTAGGACTGAGGTTGTGTTGCTGTCACATCTAATGTTGTAAGCCCTTGCGCCTTTCTTCAGATGTTGCCGCACTGCTGTACAGCGCATGCCACAAATACACACAAGTACAAGCACACCTGTACACACACAAACATGTACACACGTACACACACACACGTACACACACACGTACACACACGTATTTTCCTGTGAACACGCTTGTGCGGGTTCAGAAACGAAGGGGCATGCTCATGCTAGAGGCGGCCAACAACCTGCACAGGGCACAGTCTTCCTCCCCTTCCCAAGGAGGCGCCAACAGCAGCAACGGCAGCAACAGCAGGCCAGACGCGTCTGTGGTCCAGGTGTCCCCTCCTGAGCACGTTTCAACTGAACCTCCCCACGGCACCAGCCCCGCAAAAGACACTAGCCCCAAGGGCACACCCACACACACGAGGATGGCCACAGAAGCTGCTGATGTTGAGCCAGCAGCTTGTGCAAGGAGAGCACACCAGGCAGAATCAACTTGCCTCCCGGTGTCACCCTCTGATCTCTCACTAGCACGGTGTGCCACACCGTGCACATCCCCTGACAATCACATTACAGCCGAAACAGCAGCCACAGCAGACGAAGCCACAACAGAAGAAGCAGCAGCAGAGGCGTCACCGCTCTTGCCATCACCGCCAGCAGAAGGAGGGGAGGGTGTAGGTGCTAACAGCAGCAGGGGTGGTGACATGTTTGTCAACAAGTCACAGAGTTCAGGGCAGGGCCATGGCCAACAAACGTCAACTGCCTCTCCCCCCCCTCCGCTTCACCATCAGCACCAGCATTCATCAGGCACTACTGGCCTCCTGACATCCAAGCCGTCTGAGAGCCCCTACTTCCGCCCTTCTTCACTCCAAAACCCGGCCGCTCGATTCATGTTCAAAGGTGAGGCAGAACACACACTGCCTGTGTTGCACCGACCACTGATTCATGTAAATAAGTGGGGCAGAGCACACACTGCCTCTGTTGCACCGACCACTGATTCATGTTCATAGGTGAGGCAGAACACACACTGCCTGTGTTGCACCAACCACTGATTCATGTAAATAAGTGGGGCAGAGCACACGCTGCCTCTGTTACACCAATCACTGATTCACGCTTAAAGGTGGGGCACGCTATAGTTTGTTCAAGGAATTGTTGGAACAGCACGTATGTAATAAAGCTAAATGCTGAACCACCAAAGGCCCCAGTACGGTATAATCCAACAGACAGTCACACACACAAACACACACATACACACAAACACACACACACACACACACACACACACACACACGCACACACACACACATACACACACACACACACACATATAGGCCCCTCTACCAATGCTGCCCGCCTCTCGTTACCTTTGAGCCGCACCTCCAGCCCTGGATTTCCGTCCAGCATCCGGCCCAACCCCCAATTCCAAAGACTGGCCAACCGCCGCAGCAGCAGCTACATCGGGCGAATGGGCTTAATGGATGGAGCAGGAGGAGGAGGAGGAGGAGGAGGAGGCGTGGGCGGCAGGCAATGCGTTGCAGGTGGGTTTAGAACATTTTGCAAACCTACCAGATATGGGAGACTTGTGGAACTAGAAAAGGAGAAAGAAGCAGGTTTAATACACCAGGCGGGCTCATACCATGTTGTTAAAACAGTATTGCAACGGGAAAAAAGCAGGCAAATATACACCAGGTGGGCTCATACCATGTTGTTAAAAAACAGTATTGGAACGAGAAAGAAGCAGGCAAATATACACCAGGGCTCATACTAAGTAGGAATAACGGTATTACAACGGGAAAGATGTTGCCTGTGATTGCAGGTCACTGTTGTGAAGAAGTTACAACGGGAAAGATGTTGCATGTGTACATGCAAGTGAGCACAAATTGAATCAGGAGGAGAGAGACAGGATTTTTCCTCCAGTTCACTTCAGTGTGGAAACACAGAAATGCACAAATAACAAGTGGTGTGTCCCTTAATCACAAGGCAGTCAGCTGGTTTGAGGACCTCAGGCTGTTACAGTAGCCTTGCGTCTGTGCCACAGATTCTGATTGCAGTTAGGGTGAGGGTCTCGGTACTGCTGCTCTCAATTCCTCTGATCCTCGACACCTACTTAATGCAACCTTGTTGCAGAAGAGGAGGATTGTGATGACTTTGAGGATCGGGGCAGGGCTGGGCAACAGAGAATGGGTGATGAGGGAGCTGTGCTGCATGTACCGCGGCCGACCTTCAAGCCACCCCCCAGACGGGTAAGTCTTGCACCGTTGCCTTGCATGCATGTGTGGTGTGGGTGTATGTCTTTATGTGTGTTTGTGCCTGTGCGTTTGTGTGTGTCAGTGTTTCTTTTAAGAATTATGGAAAACCTTAATTTCATGTCACCCCCCAATCTGGGAATTTGAGGAATCCTGTTCTGTGATCTTTTTTCTTTCGCTGCCCCACCCCGCCGAGAGGCCTGTGGCCTCCCAGCGTTCGGTGTTATTATGTAATTCAGCAGTAAATTGTGCGGAAGCTTTTGCATTGACATAAAGAAGCTTGTCGGTAATTGCAAGGTTGGCAAACTGTCCATTTTTACTGAGTTGTTCATCATCTAATTGATCCCACGGCACTTCTTAGCTCTGAGCCACTCCAAAATGGTCTGTGAATATGGGAAGGACTCCACGCTGATTGCTGAGCTCTTAAGCCCCCGTGCGCAACACGTTAAGTGCTGCACTTGTAGCCTGTTGCGCTGGGGGTTACGGATGTATTTGAGCATGTTGAACATACGCTCATCCTCAACTTACCCTGGCACCATTACCATCACCAACTCTGCTACCTTACTTTACTCCCCAAACCTATCCCGCACCCCTAAGCGCGTGGCTTCTTCAAAACTTTTTGGCTGAGAGAGAGGTGGGGGGGGTGTGTGTGCTGGTTGTGGCTCGTTGTCAAACACATCGCTGCTGCTTGCTGCAACAGGGTTTGCATCCTCTTGTCCGTGGGAGCTTTTATAGGCCCATGGGCCCCTAAGTCCTACCAACAATTTCCCCCCTTGCAACTTTGAGCCTTTTTGATGGGGATTAATCGCTCATTCAAATTTGTAATGAAACGTTTGATATATTCTGAAACTGTGGTGCATGAAGGCCGTCAAAGGCCCTTTGAGGGTCATCGTTTTACAAAGGGGCTCTTTGACACCCCCAAAACCTATATATCATCTCAATTCCAAAAGTTGAAAACCCATGTTGTCATATTGATCAATATGGTATATCGATCTAAAAGAAACACTGGTGTGTGTGTACGTGTTGTAGTGTTTAGGGAGTGAGGGAATGTGGGCTAGCAATAATGAATGATCACAGCAAAAGGGCTTTGCTGCCTATGCCACGGCCTTCAGTAATAGCTACAGTCTTGTTCTTGGTGTTCTATAACTTTTGGGCCTGATTGCCTAACCAATGGGCACATATGTACATAACATATGCATTATGACAAACCTCGCTATGAGGAAAAGGTGCTGTGTGACTTTTTGTCATTCTGCTTTTGTCTGCTTTCTCGTTGCTCCTGATTCGCACCCTTTTTTTCATCTGTTACCATCGCATGGTCTTTTATACTGCCTGCTGTTCTGTCAAATCTCACTTATCATCATGTGTGCTTTTCATCGTATCACAACTAAGCCGTACCTGTTCCTATCGCATGATACTTTCAAACGGCCTGCTGTTCTGTCATTTATCACGACCACGTGGCTTTCCTTAGTATCCCAACAGAGCCGTATCTTTTTAATCACTCATCGTCAGTCAGCATAGTGCTTGATCTTCATCTGCCACTCATTGTCATTTGTCCTGCAGAGTCCACACGGCTCCTCTGTCCGACCTACTCCCACAAACTACTCCCTTGATGTCGAGGTGAGTGATGGTGCTAATCCTTGATTGAAAGGACCGACGCTGAGGTGGGTGATGGTGCCACCCTTCAATTCAAAGCAAAAGAGATCGGGTGCAGTAACTTAGCACACCCTATAGCAAGCGAGCATGGATCTTGCATAATTTAATTCTTGTGGTATACCTAACTTAACTTACTTCGTAGCAAGCGAGCATGGCTCTTGCATACTTTAGTTGTTGCCGTATACCTAACAGGTAACCCGTGAACTTCAGAAAAATCCGTTGCTTCTAAGTAATTTTTTTGTCTGCAGTGTCGTCATACAGGATAGGCAGCAGGCAAATAGGAACACCAATATTAGGGAGCCTGAAATGAACGAATATTGACACTGTGTCGTGCTTGCCCTCATGATATCCTATCCGCACACTCACACACACATGCACACACACAAACGTGCACACACACATAGGTGCACGCACACAAATGCCACACACACACACACACACGCACACACACACACAAACACACACACACACACACACACACACACACACACACACACACACACACACACACACACACACACACACACACAAGACACATGAATTTACACACCCACACACAGGCCAGAGAGACATGTCTGAACGCTCATTTCACAAGTCTCGGCTGTTGCATCCTCCAACTCAGACTTGCGTGACACATACACACACACGCTCACACACACAGGCCAGGGAGGCATTCTTAAATGCACGTTTGGCAGAGGCTTGGCTGGTGCACCAAGAGCCTTGGGCACGCATGGATATGGCAGGCCTGGAGGTGACCTCAAACTTGGGGGCCTTCACTGTCAGGTGTGTGTGTGTGTGTGTGTATGTGTGTGTGTATGTGTGTGTGTGTGTGTATGTGTGTGTATGTGTGTGTGTGTGTGTGAAATGGTTGCACTAGAGCCAAAATGTTTCTCAAATCTGAAGGACTTTGACGATTGGTATCGACAGTATTTCCGACATCCGTAGCAAGCGCACTGTAGACAGAAATAATAGTGATTTCAATTTCGTTAACATACAGCTGCCTATGAGGTAAATGCAACTTTATTGACCTTCACTGCCGAAAAGACAGTGCAGATGCTCAAATGATTACAATGCATGTCTCCAGTCAAATTGTGGTTAGCTGCCCTGTCTAAAAGCCCAGTGGTCCTTTGGGGTCACAGGTTCAAATTTGCCTTGTGACGTGAGTACTTTACTGTCCGTCTCCGTTCCCTTAGTCCATACCTGTGGTGTTATCACCGCTTGTGTGTAACTTTTTTCAACCAAATGGCTGAGAAGAGATGAGCTGTACTGAGGGCTGGTCAGAACGGCATGCATGGAACGTGTGTATGACCACATCTTTGATGACTTTCCTGCTTGGAACTGTTAACATGTTAAGCACATACGCACACACGTGAATTTGGCATCCCAAGCTGCACTATAACCTTTGTTCGTGGCCGTGGTATTGCTGCTAGATGTGACGTCCTCCTCAGAAAAGTGGTGGCTGAGATCGGGGAGCTGAGCTGTGCTGCCCTGGTGCGGCGCATGGAGGCAGAGTGGGCTCATTTGAAAAGGTGTGTGAAATGAGGGGCACAATTGGCATGCCTTGTTCATCTAGCGTACCCATTGAAACGCTGAGTTCATCAGCATAAGACACTGTGATTCGTCGAATGTCATTTTGCATGAGTTAAAAAGGTTGCTCACTAGCTCTAGGTGAATGGTCTGAAACCACAGGTGGTCAAAAGAATATGACGATTCTTTTTTGTCAACGCTACTAAGCACTCGCTGCGTTTTGCCTGTTCCTTGCTGGCCTTCTCATAAACACACACACACACACACACACACACACACACGCACACACACACACACAAATACACACACGCACATGTGCACACAAACACACGCACGCACACGCATTCACATACACACACAGTGTGAGGCAGTCCGCGCTTCAGCGTTGCAGCCTCCGCACCTCCTCCCCCGCTTCTGGCCCCACAAAAAGTGCCATCACAAGTCCCCAGCACCAGAAAGAGCAGCAGCTGTGCACACCAGGTGTGGGCAGTGCAGGTGATGGGGGAGTGCAGGTGCACGCTGAGATCAGGCTGGTCATAGGGGGCAAAGCTGGGCTTCGTTGCACGGGCGAACACAACAGCTGCGCAGGGGCAGATGCAGACGCTTTGGACATGCACGAGGATGCCGGTGCAAGGACCGCAGGAACGGTAGTTGACGGCCAGGAGCCTTGCCCGCCACTGCCCACTGGGCCTGCCTCTACCCCTCTGAGCAGCATTTCCAAGAGCAGCACGCTGCTGCGTAGCCCAGTGAGCATTTTAAAACGTGTCCGCCCACTGGACAGGCGTGCACGAGGAGCTGTGCTGTTCGCACAGCAGCTGGTCATTGGGCCTAAATCAGGGTATCGAGATTGATGCAAAATGGGCTTTCGGTGTTTGGTGGTGCCTAGGAGGCTTATGTAATTGAATTTTGTTTTGCCTGTGATTTGTGATTAAGCAGTTGATAGGTGAGCGTGCATGTACAGGCCTTGAATAAGGATGGTTCACCAACAATGCAGGCGTGCAGTATTGAGTTGCGCCGGGAGTATTTAGACCGTAGGAGCAGGATGTATTGTATAGCTCTCGTTGTTTTGGGAGTTTAGCAGGATGAGTTGCAAAGCTGTTTCTTCGCAGGTGGAAGCAGATGCAGTGCTGTTAATCACTGTTGACCTTATCATGACGCTACCTACGTTTCCCCTTGCCACCTTTTTTTTAAACCGCAGGGACCATGCAATTTTTGTGTGCAGGATGCTATGTAGAGGCTTAAAACCTGTAAATATCGGGAGTGCAGGGCAGTGTGTGTTCTATCAGAATTTAATTTCATGTTGCTCCAATATTGATAAGAGGTTGAGGTAGCTTTTGCTGCGTCACGTGTCCGTGCTGATAGAACATCTAAATGAGGTTTGAATTTGACAGCCTGAAACGCTGTCAAGTAAAGTTGCTCCACCACTTATGCTGCCAGCGTGATGCATCTTGCGTTCTTTAAGTCCAATGTCACCCTAGATGTATCTTGCTTATTGTTTTGGTGCCCGCTTGTTTCCTTTTTCGTGGTACAAATGGAAAACTCTAGTAAAAGACGCTTTGCACGAACTAGAATGTTTTAAGCCAGGGTCGAGTATCTCTTGAGCAAAGGCTGCCACCTCTCGCTCTTCCCCCTAGGGCTGGGAAGTTTAGAATAATTAGAAGAACTGCTACGCAGGCAGTTAAAACCACTCCCCACATTGATTAAGGAAAATAAAGCCGCTTTGGTACCGAGTGAGTACCGCAAAACTCCTTTACCAGCAGACAAAAAAGGCCCAGTCAGAGAGGTCCAACAGAGTACCAGAAGGAGGAAAGAAGTCACAAAGAGAGGGAAGTTTACTCAACCATCTGGCTGAGCATCGAGCAGATTACTGAGCTAGTAGTAAGCTAGTAGTAATTGAATACCGCAATATCACAATCAGGAAATGCTATACTGGCTCCTCCAGCTTAACGAGACTAGTCAAAACGACCTCACCTGAAGATCACACGATTTGTCACTACCATCAATTGGGCATGGCAGGGGTATGGGTTCTTTAAGTGTTATGCAGAGAAAATATATATTAACAGAGGGGATTATCTGAGGCAGTGTTATGCAGAGGGGATTATCTGAGGAAGTGTTATGCAGAGAAAATATATATTAACAGAGGGGTATGGTTTTGCATGTCAAATGTTAAAGTTTGGGCCCCCCCTAACTTGCTGGTTTCAAGCTCAGCCCTGGTATGCCTCATCTGCCGCGGCTTTAAACCCATTTTTTGAGCAGTCACATACTGTATCTGACCAGCCAGAGCACCAAACTGAGTGGTTTTTTGAGTATCAGCATCCTCAGAGGAAGGCCAAGTGTTTACCACTCATTGCATCCACGTTCTGTCCCCCGTTACCGATAGTAAGTTGGTTAGTTTAGTTTGGATTACAAAGGCATTCAACCTGGAATGGCTGCTCAACCTATGAGAACGAGGTAAACCTCAAAACAAACCAAGTAAAAAAAGGGCTGTGACGCAACTGGAAATTGCTAACCTTACAGACACGAGAAGAAGTAGGCAAAAACACATCAAAGTGTAGACGTTGGTTCACCAAAGTAGACGCATACTGAAAATAGTAACCTTTCGAAAGGTCGAAACCCACACACATTGCACACAAATAAGTTGGACAAGTTGGATAGTAAGTTGGTTACTACTAGACGAATCTACCGTATAATTATTACGCACGTATATGAATGGCACTTGGACTGTCTGAAATATGCTCGAGAAAATCCCCTCTGATATAGATGTGCATTATCAGAGCGGTGATACCGAGAAAAAGCGCAACAAAAGGACTGCCTCCCTAAGTAACCTCTAGGAAATGCTAGTGAAGCTTGACACGTTGTTCCCGTTTCCCTGCCTGGCACCAATCCATATATTGGGATTTGTGGGTTTAGAAGATTCAAACCACACCCTCTGTGCCAGATCCTGATTGATGCGAAATACGAGGGCCATTTACACCTTCCCCAATCTAAGACTACTCAGTGGCCTCAGCAGGGCAAATAAAATTTGTAAATGCTCGGCCCGGTAAAATAAAATTATGTGAACTTTGTCTTCTACCCTTCAAGTTTCCCACGCACCCAAATCAAAGAGTAAGACAAATCAACATAATTAAAAACAAATTTCCATGCAATTGGCGTCAAGTCGTTTCAACAGTGCTCCACTTTTCCAGCGAAAAAAGTTCTGCAAGCCCGCACCCACCAAAGTCCTCGCCTCTCCTACTCCTCGCCTCATCACCAAGGCCGCAATGTGGGTGCGGCTAGAAATCGTGTGTTTTATGACCACCCTGATTGTGAATTCACATACCCTGACCTCCTTCTCCTCTCTAAAAGGTCTACGGTTGGACAACCCATCCAGTGTCAGGCAGCTGTGGCCTGGGAGCCAAAAAAGCCTCTGGACGTGTGCACCGTGATTGTTGCACCCCCTGGACCTGGAGAAGTGCGAGTTCGCATTGCAGGTGGGCGTGTTCGTGTCTCAGGCCATGTGGCCCACATGTTTTGGCTTTGTGCCGCAAAAAATTTGAAGCACGCTTCACATCTACTTTGCGTGCATCTCTGCCAGTGGCCTAGTAGTTTAATAGAAACAGCAGTCCACGACTCTCCTTCTTCACACATCTGCAGCAACCGCGCTGTGCCACACTGATGCGTACACACTGGATGGCCTGGACTCTGAAGGTGAGATATCGTATATATTATGATTGGCATCAGCAATAGCGATTGGCTCAGCTGCTTTGGAGCTGTCGTAAGCATTATTCACGATGACATGCAGTGCCAGTAACTGTTTTTTCTCCTGCGTGCACATTGCAGGCTTCTTCCCGTGCATCCTTGGGTAAGGACTGCTTCTAGTAGGGGAACTGCTGATTGTTGTGAACAGGTTGTGCAGCTGTCTACTGGAAACGAGCTGGCGCCAGCGTTTGGCTCAGATCCTCCTGTTATGTATCAAGTGTCATGCGTGTACACACCCATATACAGTTTTAAAGCAGGTGGGTTACCTTTGTAAGTGTTTTCGGAGTTTACAAAGGTTAAACTTGAGTGCAGATGCAAATACAAATTAACAGCCGCTGCAAGCAGATGAACACGCACACAAAGTATTAGAGAGCAAAAAATTAAACGCTTTGCTTTCTTGCCTAGTGCCTAATTGTGGTTGCTAAATTTGCGTAGAATGCCTGAAGTAAAAGAACCCAACGCCTGGTTAAATGGGGTGGATGGCAGCAAGTGTGCCTTGTTCGTAGACCCCTGTTTACATAGCCTGCCTTCGTTTGCCTTTTTACATGCTCTGTGCCTTGTTCGTAGACCCCTTTTAACATGCTCTGTCTTCATTTGGAGCAGCAGCGATTGGGTAGGTAACTGCCACCGCCACTATTATTCACACATGTGCATGTATGCATAGACGTGCACGCACATTCACGCACACAGAAGCACACGTCTACATGGAGCGCATCTTTGAGGGGGGAGGGTAGCAACATGCTGATGTATATTTTATGAGCTAAGGTGCACTCACAAAAAGTCGGCTGCAGACAGCGGAGCTCCATTTTTCAAACCGTCATAAAGTATGACCAGTTTGGAGGCATATCTGATTATGACTCCTATCTCACGTACTGCATCTTTCAATCTGGTCGCAGCCACGAGGCTGCAGGAGTGGTGGAGAGCGTGGGTGCCGGCGTGACTCATTTGCAGCCTGGTGCGTACAATGGAAGTGTGGTGGAGGGCGAGGGTGCTGGTGGGATTTAGGCATAGGCAGGTAGATAAGAAAGCAATGCAATAAGAAGCGCAGGTGGCGGTGTGGACGAATCCTAGGCTGGTGCGTAAGAGAAAAGTGTGATAAAGAGCGAGGGTGCTGGTGTGAATCAATTGTAGGCTGGTGTTTGAGATGAATGTGCGGTGGAGATTGTGGGTGCAGGTGCGATGTGATATAGGCTGGTGCCTAAGAGGAAAGTGTGATGGAGAGGGTGCTGTGGCAAGGCATGCACGATTATTAGTATAAACTGTTGTATTCCATACAGCTTGTCCGAATTAAGTCTGTGCAAGCATCTCTCGTGAGTTTAAGTTGCTTGAAGATGCTGCAAGGTCCTAAGTCTTAAGTGCTGGTTGAAAAGCTTCTAAAGGCCTGCCAAGCTCTTGCCGGCCAGCCTTGAGATGTGCAAGGTTCTATGCCATCGCTTGTTTGCTAGGTAAACTTGGGCGTATTTACTGCGCTGTGCACTGAGCCAAATCTGCAGCGGAAAGCTTGTCCTTGTGAAACCAAGCTCGTATTTGCTAATGACTTGCCTATGTCATGTGCTGCTGTGCTGCAG
>Ga0307942_1001090_pt1:12500-21017 | contig 21017 bp, 20 predicted proteins | sample OrgLakmetagen175_FD_201846 | JGI IMG/M metagenome (GOLD analysis project Ga0307942, IMG submission 201846) | Saline water microbial communities from Organic Lake, Antarctica - #175 | ecosystem: Environmental > Aquatic > Non-marine Saline and Alkaline > Saline | place: Antarctica... | reverse complement strand
CATACAGGCAGTATTGCGTTCTGTGGCACACAGGCAGTATTGCGTTCTGTGGCATACAGGCAGTATTGTGCGTTCTGTGGCATACAGGCAGTATTGCGTTCTGTGGCACACAGGCAGTATTGCGTTCTGTGGCATACAGGCAGTATTGCGTTCTGTGGCACACAGGCAGTATTGCGTCCTGTGGCATACAGGCAGTATAATGCGTTCTGTGGCATACAGGCAGTATAGTGCGTTCTGTGGCATACAGGCAGTATTGCGTTCTGTGGCATACAGGCAGTATTGCGTTCTGTGGCACACAGGCAGTATAGTGCGTTCTGTGGCACACAGGCAGTATTGCGTTCTGTGGCATACAGGCAGTATAGTGCGTTCTGTGGCATACAGGCAGTATTGCGTTCTGTGGCATACAGGCAGTATAGTGCGTTCTGTGGCATACAGGCAGTAGTGCGTTCTGTGGCACACAGGCAGTATAGTGCGTTCTGTGAGAGAGCTAAATCCTTCCTTCCCCCTGCAGCACTTACATACCAGCCACCCGTCTATTAATGTGCCTGGCACGTGCGACCCCATCCAACACCCTGATTCCTATCGCGCGCACAGATTTGCAGCGCACTCAGAATAGCAATTGACACCCTCCCACCCCTGCAGCACCCCCGTACTAGCCACCCTACTTGCCTACGTCTCCGGCACTCGAGACCCTGTCCAAGGAGGAGGGCTCTTGCTAGCATACACCACAGGCTACGTGACGCCCCTGCTAGTTGCAGCCACTGTTGCGGTGGGTGGGCCTTGGGCTAGGCAGTTACAAAGGACAGAAAAAGGAAGGGTGAAGCTAGGTGGTAAACACAAGCAGCGTGATGAAGGGAAGGAGCACGTGGGGGCCAGCACCTGAAAGCCCCTCACCGCCTATAATAGGTCATACGCCATTTATTGAGGATCAGGGGGTTTTGTGCAGAAGCATCCATACCCACGCCTCGGCTGCAATCAGCATTGTTCTGTACAGTCTGTCTGTTTTAATTTAGAGGCATACTTGGTAAAGTGTTCACTGTGAAAGAAAAGAAAGACTACGCAGGCAGTGAAAACCACTCCCCACGTTAATTTAGGAAGAGAAAGCCACTTTGGTACTGAGTACCGTAAAACTCCTTAACCAGCACACAAAAAAGGCCCAGGCCTGTGCTAAGTGTTTTTCCATGCAGTAATCCACAAGTAACGCATGCGATGCGCCAAAACACCATTGAATCGTACTGCTCTTCTTTGCAGGGGTCCATGAAGCAGTTAATGGACATAAGGAAATATTCTGCGTGGGTGACTCCAGCCAGTGGAGCTCTCTTGATATCCGGGGGTACATACACCCTCCTCTCTCGGTTACTTCCTGCCTGAATTAATCACACACAAGCCTATCATCCTTATCCTAGATGAGAAGGGTGCACTGACATGATTTGAGTGTGCGTTCTGATGATTCTTAGTATCTATGTCGTTTCTACCATCGTCGGTTATGTCTTACCCTTCTTAGCCCATACCTATCATGAAGCGCGTATGATAAAGCAGTGCCATGGTGTAAAGACTTGTGGCATGAGAATCTCCTACAGATTCATGGGGGGTGGGTGATTGTTGTCATGTAAGCCGCTGTATCTCGCCTGGTCAAAAGCCCTTTGAAGGATGTTGAAACGCTCAGGGGTGAGCATGCCTTAGCATTTTCCGTCAAAATTGTAGATGCAAGCTACTGTGGCAGTGTACACTTCTGGGAGTACAGGGTCGTCTGAGGGGGGTAGATTGTCTTTTCCTTGGTGTTTCTTGAGATCAACGTCAGTTGACCAGTATTCGCAGCACCCTGTGACCACTATGTCTGCTTGTGGGTTGGTGGGTTGGATGTCAAAGGTAGTTTTGTTCTGAAGTTCAATGTCGTATGTTTGGTGTTAGTTGCTGTTTTGTTTATAACTCTTGTTATTGGAGATAATGAAGGTGTTCATCTGGAGCAGGTCTAGACAGGTCTGGCGTGGTAATTAGCTTTTCGTACCTTTCGAGGCTATGTCTGAAGCTATTGCATTTTTATCTTGCTGTTCTTCTGGCTCCCAGGACAAGTCCCACGAGGCTTCCACCAACTCATGTTTGAGAGATTTATAGTTTCAAAACTTCTTTTCTTGTTCATTTTCTTCAACACAGGCTGGGCAGGCCCATGTGTCGTTGGTGTCAATAGCCTCCCGCTCATTGTCATTGTAGCAGTTGGTTCTAAATAAGCACTGCCAGTGGTAGGTACAATTGCACTCACGTACATGTCTTTGAAAGGTGGGAGGAGTCTGGTGATTCAGATAAAGCAGATATCACAGGTAGCGCATTCAATTTAGTCACGAGCAACAGCTTTGGTGGTTTTGCTAGCCCAAGAGAAAGAAATAGAGGCAGGGCCCATCTTTCTAAAATCATAGGGATAGTAGGTGTGAAACTGTTTTTGCTTTTCTGGAAGACCACCGTCTCTACCTTTAGTTGCAGGTGAACTAACTCTCTGAGTGTCAAGACCTAAGTCCTTGAAAGGTATGAGTATCGAAGATGGTGCCACCCACGCCCCAAAGGATGGTGTGGAGAGTAGTAAAAGCTCCTTTACTCAGGATGTTGCAGAGACCTTCTAGCTGTTCCTGTGGTATGGTGTCGTCACAGTATGCGATCTCAATGAGGTGAATGTCGCGTTGATGTCTGGCATAATATCTTTAGGTCGGTGCTGTCTGAGGATGATTGTGTTTGGTGGTGGCTGGCGGTGCTGCTGAAGTGCTCCCAGTCTCCTTAAGTAGCCTCCTGCCACTCTGAAGAAGAGAAATAGCCGCTATAATCAGAGTTTGCATAGTTTTGTGTTACAGTTCCTACAGTTTCAAATCCAACCTCATAGTTTTGGTCCCCTAACCCCCTAATCCTAATCCTAACCCTAACCCTAACCCTAAACCCTAAAACTATGGCCCTAACCCCTAAAACCTTGAGGTTGAATGAAAAACTGTAGCCAAAACTATGAGAACTATAGGTATAGCGGCTGTAATAGCTGAAGAACCCACCCCCCTCCATTATTCTGTTGTTTACGTGCCTTAGCAGAGATGGGAGCAACCAGCACAGCATCTGGACGAGGGCAGTGTACAACGCGGAATTCATTGCTACCTTCAAAGAAAATAATTGTGTTGCCTTCGAGACGGAGTCATGACCGGTCAACACAAATAATTGATTTTATTACAGCAAGTTTTGTGATTTTTCTCTTTGTATATAACCGGGACGGCTTTTCATTCAAGGGGGGGGGCAATGTAACATTATATGTCGCATGAATATTGGTAATTTTACAGAATAAGGTGGTGCAAACATCCTTGTTGCAATGCACGTTCTGTGAAATGTGGGTACCGTATTCTCTTCCACTAGAAAATAAGCAAAAGATCACTGGAAATCATGAGGGTTGCATTGCTTATTTGAGACCACCTGCTCCTAAGTTGATTATAGTGCTGGAAAGATTGAATATGGTATGGATAAGTTTGGCAGCGTAATTGACGGAATGGACATGATGCTTGGAAGCAAGTTTCTTAACTCTTTGAGAATCAAGACCCAACTCCAGCGTGTGATTGTTATAGATGGTGCCACCCGCTCCCAAAAGGATGGCGTGGAGGGTAAAGGAGGCTCCTTGCAGGATGGAGCAAAGACCTTAGTGCTGTTCCTGTATGTGTGGCGCTCAGCTGACTCTGAGGTCTCGTGTCCTCACAAAACTTGAATGTCTCGTCTCAACTGTATGATTCTTGTTGCGGACTTGGTTGCATGCAGGCTTCATTTTTTCACGAGTGCTGTGGTGTAGACCAGTAACAAAGGCTGAGGAGTGGGCTCCTTGTGTGGCTGCTGTAGATGGTGCCTATTGCTCCTAACAGGATGGTGTGAAAAGTATTGCGTGTGTTGAAGTGTGCGAGCTGCGCATGAGATACAGAGACCTCTTTGAAGGAATGTTTAAGACTCTGCGTGTGTTTGCTCCTTCCAGCTCTGAATTTATTCCTTTCTGAACTTGTCATCACAGTATCACTGATTTTGAGATCAATGCATTCCTGAATCAAGCCTCATACAGGCTTCTCAAGTTTGTGTCAGATTTAGTTTCAATTTTCGACACTGGTTGTTTTTGTTTCACCAGCCAATTGCCATCAGCCAGAGACTCGGGCTGTAGGCCATCCTTGTAACCCTTGCGCATAACATGATACTGGTAAGTGTTTGCGTGCTTGTTCACAACAGCGGGATTATTACACAAAAAATACGTTCAGCAGGTACCTAATGTATTCTAGCAGCAGTGATTTTTTTCCATTTTCTATCTAATAATCAGCATCTGCTGAAGAGCAGGCAACAAAAAACACACTTGGCTCGAGCCTGTTGTATGCTCCTGAGAGCTTGATATGTTTCCTAAATAACGATTAATGTACACTCTCAATTACTAGCAGTCAGCCACACCACAGCTATCCAGGGCCTCGGTGCTTTTCAGAACAGAGCGCATGCCCTCACTCAAATGTTTTGAGCAAGTGCGTCGACTTCACAACATTTCATACTCCTCTATGACTAAGAGCACCAATTTAACCGGGCTCCTGTCTGATCCCCATTCTCTCTTCCTCCTAAACAAGGTAGCTAGGGATACTGATGAGCGGATGCCATCTAGACCTGGACATAGGCTGAGGCTTGGGCCTATCCAGCAACCCTACCCTAAGACAGGTCAAAGCTCCCCTGCCCTTCTCGAACAGCAAAGAGCAGACGGTCGCGCATCACCGCCTTGGAGCTGCAGACGAACACAGCGAGAAGAAAGGTGTGTGAGCACCCCATGACCCAGTTGTTGTGCAAATATATGTGCCTGTAAGTTTGTGCAACAGCGAGGTCGCTTCAAATCTAGCAATTCACGCACAAAGCAAACAATACACTTCCAGTCTTCCAACATGCTTCCAGAACCACACAGCAGAAACACAGCAGCCTTACAACACACGTGGTGCTTTCTCCCTGTGCTCTCCTTACCTGTAGGGCGGCATCTTGATGTAGTTGGCGCACGTCATGACGCTAGGCAGGTCCCCATCAGCTAGAGTTGTGCCACAGCCGGGGGGCACACCGCCCTCCTACATTTGCATATATGTGTGTGTGTGTGTGTGTGTGTGTGTGTGTGTGTGTGTGTGAGCGTGTACCTATGTGTGTGTGTGTGCGTGTGCATGTGTGTGTGTGTGTACCTATGTGTGTGTGTGCATGTGTGTGTGTGTGTGAGCGTGTACTTGTGTGTGTACATGTGTGTACGTGTGTGTACGTGTGTGTGTGCATGTGTGTGTGTGCGTGTGTGCGTGCATGTGTGTGATGTTACAAGACCGCCGCCACAGCTCACAAGGCACATTGGTGCATGTGTGTGTGCATCAGGGAAATTCACTTTGCACAGGGCTTGCAAATAAAAATTTCTTACTCTGTCTGCAATCCATTACTGAATTATTGATTTGACCCCAGGTGCCAGGAATGTTTTGGGCAGAAGTGTAGAGTTGTTCCCAACGTGTGAATTAACTAGTATTACTAGATATGAACGGACGGGATATGAATGGACGGGATATGAATTGAGCTTTCCCTGCCCGGTACAACGGTTTACATGTGGTGCGACAGAGGCTGTATACGTACCTTGAAAGAGCCCACAGGTGTGGTGCCCTGATGGGAGCTGTCTACTCCAGAGGGCTGCTTGCGCACAACAGTCAGACGCGGCTGCAAAGCAGCAAGGCCTCCAGGGGGTAAGCGGGGGCAACCTGTGCGTGCATGTATGTACGTGTGTGTGTGTTTGTGTGTGTGTGTGTGAGTGTGTGTGTGTGTGTGTGTGTGTGTGTGTGTGTGTGTGTGTGAGAGAGTGTGTGTGTGTGTGCTTGTGTGCGTGCGTATGTCAGTGTTTGAGTGTGTGTATGTGTGCGCAAGGCTGCTTAGCTTCTGCTCGCCTGAACTAAGCAAAGTCTGGCAGCTGCTGTAACATTGGCGCAAGGATGTGAATTGTGCCTGGCCAACACCATCTTTTAACGAGTCTGGCAGCTGCACTAATCAAGGGGATAAAACGCCCATGTCACGTAACATAAATTAACTCCCTTGCAACTTTAAGATGGCCAATGTACTCCCACCCTGCGACACCATACCAGCATCACACACCTGCATGGCAAGTCAAAGCCAAGAAGCAGGCCACACCATCATACCCCTTCCTACCCTTGCACGCACCTGTCAAAAATGCAGGGAGGGCTGGCTGCACAAGAACCCACACATCTACAGACCACGCACCTGCCACAAAATGCAGGGAGCGCTGCGCATGGACCCACACTTTACAAACCACGCACCTGTCACAAAATGCAGGGAGGAACTGACTACCTGGTAAACATGAACCCACAATTCCACAGACCACGCACCTGTCACAAAACGCAGGAAGCGCCGCTGGTCCAGCAAGTCCAGCTCACTGAGCACCTCCAGGAGCGACGTCACAACGGGGGAGGAGGAGGTGTAGCCGTGGTCAAATTTAATGGCCTCCAGGAGGCTCTGAGAGCATGTGTGCGTGCGTGCGTGTTTGTGTATGTGTGCATGAGAGTGTGTATATGTGTGTGTGTATGCGTGTGTGTGTGTATGCGTGTGTGTGTGCACGTGCTTGCGCATGTGTGTGTGTGTCAATGTGTGCCTCAATTGCTTTGCATGTCCCTGGGTATGGAACTCCACGGCTCGCAAATCAGGCGGCTGCATGTGCCTCATAGCCTTTCTAAACTATATTGTGAGACACGCCTTGATAGCCACGCAAGTACAACTTGCTTTACAATAGAAGACAAAGCTCGTCACTTTTTGGAGGACACGTGTAATTGAACACCTTCAAAGTTACCAACACGCACAAACACACACACGCGTGCGGAAGTGCCTGACACATGCCCTGCATGCAGTAAGACATGTGCACGCACGAATGCACACACATTTCAGACACACACACACACGCACGCACACATGCACATGTATTTCAGACACACACACACACACGCATGCACGCAAGAAGACAGTTTCTCAAACACACACACACACAAACACACACCTGTGGGGTCCAGTGCTCTCCTGCGCCACACAGCAGCGTCTCAATCTCATCCTCGTAAAAGCAGCCCAAGCTGCTGAGGGAGAACACCTGTGTGTATGTGTGTGTGTGTGTGTGTGTGTTGTGTGCATTTGTGCATGCATCTTCACGTGTGTAGGCTTGGCCAGAATTGTATAAAATACGTATGACTGTAAGTTTAGTGAAATCCCTGCAAAAAATCTCCGTATATACACCAAATATATATGGCCAACCCTACGCATGTGTGGTGGGCAGAGGGGCAGACCTACTGCTTTGCATACACATGTACACACATCAAAACACACACCCACATACACTCAGATCATTAAACCCCTGGCTGCATGCTGCCAGCTGACAGGCCACGCGCACACACACACACATATGTACACACACCAAAACACACCCACACCCACCCAGACACACACACACTCACCTCACTGAACCCCTGGCTGCACGCTGCCAGCTGAGAGGCCACCCCACTGCCCAGAGTTGCATCCACCACAGCATCGATCCAGGAGCCCAGGTTTGAAGAGTCTACCATCACGTCCGCTCCGTTAGGGACGAGCTCGAAGTCTGGGTGGCCTGCAACAGCGAAGGTGTGTGCATGAGTACATTGCGTGTGTGTGTATGCGTGCCTGCATGCACACTGGAGGTGAGAAGTTGTGGGTAAGGTGTGGATAAAAAAAGTTGCAAAAGTGTGGACAAGAGCCACATGCCAATGACCCTCACCCTCTCTCGCATTTGTATACCTTCACACACAAACGCACGCTCACATGCACTCACACCAACACTCTCACACACCCCCCTACACCCACACACACCCACCCACACCCACACACACACAAACACACACACACCTGGCAGCGTAAAAGAGAGGCATAAGTCGTCCACTGCCACGCCATCAATGCATACAGGGTCCACCATAGCAGGAGGGCCCGTGTTGTTGCTGGCTTTGCCCACACTGCTTGCAGAGGTGCTGTAAGAATGAGGATGTGTGCACACAGAAGTGTGTGCATACATAAATATGTCTATGCGTCCTCATTTCTTATGTTTTTGCATGCACATGTGCATGTGTGTATTTATGTGTGTGTGTGCGTGCATGTGTGCGCATGTGTGTGTGTGTGTGTGTTTGTGTGTGTGCGGGTGCGTGCATGCATGTATGTACGTATGTGTGTGTTTGTACGTATGCATGCATGTACTGAGTGAGTGTGCAAGCGTGCGTTCACACCTGCGTGACCGCAGCTGCCCTCCTGCTCCTCCACTGCCACTACGGTGATGTTGTTGCTGGCCACCACTGTTGCTATGGGTGCTGGTGGGTGCTTTCTGCCCTGCCGTGGCTGCCCCTACGTGCGTGTGTGTTTTTAAATGTTTTGTGCACGTGCTGGTGGTTGCTTTTTGTCCTGCCGTGGCTGCCTCTGCGCACGTGTGTGTATTTAAATGTTTTGTGCGCGCGC
>Ga0307942_1001090_pt1:0-10000 | contig 21017 bp, 20 predicted proteins | sample OrgLakmetagen175_FD_201846 | JGI IMG/M metagenome (GOLD analysis project Ga0307942, IMG submission 201846) | Saline water microbial communities from Organic Lake, Antarctica - #175 | ecosystem: Environmental > Aquatic > Non-marine Saline and Alkaline > Saline | place: Antarctica: Organic... | reverse complement strand
AACAAAAGCTGGGTGAAAGTCCGAAGCCACACAAACCGTCCAGCATTCACGTGCGTGCGTGCATGACATGTACTTATACACGTGCACACATATGTGAACGTGTGTATTGCATGCATGTACTTCCTCCTGCCAGTTGTGTGTGTATTGCATGCATGCATGTGTACAGCCTGCCATTTATACACACCCATCCAAGTTTCTTTCAATCACACACATTTTGTAGCTTTAACTCAGCCATGCTGCTTTTGACCACTCCATGCTCGCCGTGTCATTGCACTCCATGCACAACCTCTGTGCCTTGCACTCCATCCTGCACTCCATCCATGCACTCCATGCACAACCTCTGTACCTTGCACTCCATCCATGCACTCCATGCACAACCTCTGTACCTTGCACTCCATCCATGCACTCCATCCATGCACTCCATGCACAACCTCTGTACCTTGCACTCCATCCATGCACTCCATCCATGCACTCCATGCACAACCTCTCTACCTTGCACGCCATGCACAACCTCTGTACCTGCCTCTCCCAGTGTATACCGCTCAATCCTTAAATCTGAAGCGCTTATGCTGCAATAAATACTCACACCAAAAGCGGACGCAAGAGCTAGCTTACATACGAGGCATGAGCACACACACATACACACTTGCATGCACACACACACATACACACTTGCATGCACACACACACACACCTGTCAATGTCCATGGCCTGCCCTTCCCCTCCAGCAGTCTTTGCAGTGCCGTCAAGGTGCTCTGCGTCCTCATGTCGCCACATGCCCTGTTTCACACAAGCATTGATAGGCAGATGTGTGTGTGTGTGTGTGTGTGTGTGTGTGTGTGTGTGTGTGTGTGTGTGTGCGTTGAGACAGTCAAGGCGTGTGCGAGCTAAGGTGCGACGAATGCTTGCGTTTATTGTGTTGGGTCTATGTAGTACTCTATGTTTAGTCTTAATGTATGTGAAGACCCAATGATATCCCACTGCATGACTTGTTCAACACACAAATCTAAGCATGGCCTGGGCTTGGACAGGTGCTGAAGTGGACTTGGACATACACACACGCATGCGCACACGCACACACATACACACCAGGGATCGTCGCTGCAGGTCATGGCTCAGCAGGGTGTAGAACTCCAAAGTAGGGCCCAAACCAGTGCCCACCTGTGTCGTATGTGTGTGTGAGTGTGTGTGTTTATGTGTGTGTGAGTGTGTGTATATATGTTTGTGTGTGTGTATATATGTTTGTGTGAGTGTGTGTGTATGTGTGTGTTTGTGTGTGTATGTGTGCACGTGTGTGGGTGCACTCAGGTGAAAATTGTGTGTGGGTGCACTCAGGTGAAAATTGTGTGTGGGTGCATGCAGGTGAGAATTGTGTGCACACCGGTACTCCCGGATTGAAAGTGCTGGCTTAATGACGGAGATACCACGCCAGGGAAGGCAAGTGACCTCGTCCTTACAAGCAAAGGTACCCTGAGGGGTCCTTGTCCATAGACACAGAGGGTACCATGCCAAAAAAGGCAAGTGCCCTCATCCATAAACACGGGAAAAGCACTTGTGGTTTAAAAAGGAGCAGCCTGCTCCTTGTCTTTCAGTTTCAGAAAGTGTGCCTCACATGACTAGGGTTGGCCCAACAGGTCATATACAGTACATAAACTCTCGTCCTTTTTGGCAGGGAAACCTCCATAAATTCGGTCAAATTTGGTGTATATATATACGGTTATGGCTAACCCTATTTGGTGTAAATAAATATATGTACGGTTATGGCCAACCCTACACACGACATACCTAAGGGATTAGTTTTTGCGCGAGGAGGACGCGCAAACACACATGTTCCTTATTCCAAACTACCACAAATCCCACGCACGTTTCAATCTCCATCTCCTCTAGCCAACAAAACCCACTCCCCACTGAACACATGCCTATAAAGTGATGAATTCGTAAGAGCGGTCTCATACACAACCATTAACACACGGTCCTGTTCATTTATAAGTGGTCTCATACACAAGCTGGCAACATGCACTTCTATTTGCAAAGTGCTCCAGCTCCAGCACCAGCAACACAGGCTCAATTCTTACATGTTGACACACACAGAAAGTGGCTTTTGAAACTGTACTGTGCCAATGAGGGCCTCTGTAGACGAGCCTTAACATCAACGTAGATGGTAACATCATACATACACCCTCATCCATGCTTACTGCTTACTCTGAAATGTTACTGAAGTGTTACTCTGAAAGACTTACTCTGAAGTGTTACTCTGAAGTGCTTACTCTGAAGTGTTACTTTGAAAGACTTACTCTGAAGTGTTACTCTAAAGTGCCTACTCTAAAGTGCTTACTCTGAAGTGCTTACTCTGAAGTATTACTCTGAAGTGTTACTCTGAAGTGTTACATTCTGAAAAGCAACCTCTGACACAAATTGTAATACGCACCTCCCCAAAGTACTCCAACTCCAGCACAGCTCTGTGCTTAGCATACAGCTCCATCACCTGTGAACAACGTCAGCATGCGTGTGTGTATGTGTGTGTGCTATGTGTGTTTATGAGTGCATATGCTGTATTGAGCACGTGCCTGCCACTATGGGTATGCCTTGTGAGCATGTATCATGCCTTCTAACAAGGCGCGCAAACGCACCAATCGCCCCTTCCGACTTCAACTCCCACACCCACACCCACACCCACACCCACACCCATACCAACACGTATCATGCCTTCTAACAAGGCGCGCAAATGTACCAATCGCCCCTTCTGACTTCACCTCCCACACCCACACCCACACCCACACCCACACCCACACCCATACCAACACGTATCATGCTTCTAACAAGGCGCGCAAACGCACCAATTTTCCCCTTCCAACTTCACCTCCCACACCCACACCCACACCCACACCCACACCAACATGTGTGAAATATACGCATACAGGCTTGCATTATGAAAACAGCCAAGTCTAAGCAGTGACGCGAATTGCTCACCTTCACAGCAGACTCAAGAATGCGTTTACGTGACACGCGCACTTTTTGGCGCTGCAGTCGCCCAATGCGCAGCTCCCTGCCCTCCCTCTCTCCTATGATTACAAGATGCGGCAAGGAAAGGAGCAAGGTAAGGAGGTAAACATCCTGGCATCGGCAAGAGGTGTTTAAGTTTTGAATACGTTTGATGAGGTGTTTTAAATGTTGTACTGACGCAGATGCATCAAATTAGCACACGCGCCAGTTGACGAGTTCACCCAATCCGTCTGCGAGGGACACTATAACAACATCAACACTGTTTGCTTAGGTGAGAAGCTTACAGTACTAGCACCCTCTGTTGATAAGCAGATTCGTGTGTGTGTGTGTGTCTGTGTGTGTGTGTGTGAGTGTGTGTGTTTAGAACGATTAATAAGAGCACGATAGCTGGGAAGCTGGTTGTACACAAAGAAATGCCGGGGGGGCACTTTACAAAGACATAACTTTGTCTGCCCATGGCCTGCCCACTGTAAGTAACTATAAAGAGTGCTAAAAAGACGTCAGTCAGATAGGCTGCTAGGCTACTGAGAAGGGGACACGAGGCGCTGGCAGTCTTTTCTTGATCAAAAGGCACACCTGACGAACGTCATGACATCTGGACACACATGATGCCGACTACAGACTGTTGTAAAAAAAAGCGTAGTACTGTACTACAATTAATGTAGTGAATGCTTGCTTGTGATTACGTTACCTGCACCCCCACTGCCCCCCAGCTCAGCAGCATGCAGGGCGTGCATGTGTTGCAGGGCCCGGTTCAGGCCAAAAGCAGTGCTGTAGAAGTAGCGGCGACGCATCTCAAAGGGGAACAGGTGCCTGCACGGGCGTGTGTGTATATGCATGTGTGTATAAGTTTTTGAGTATGTGTGTTGCAGTACCTTTAAATCTGACACAGATGCCAAGGTTATTGCGAAGGGCGCATGTATGACAGGGAATGTACAACCTGGAAAAAATAGAACAGAGGCCTGGCATGGCAGCACCAGACAATCCTCCCCTCATTTGCTCAAAGTCATACACGGTGTGTGTATACTGATGTTCAGCAGCAGTATGAACGAACATGCTGTGGCTCCCTCCCTGCTTTCTTTTGTCCTGTGGCACCTTAGGCCACGCATGAAATTAAGAACAAAACTGCAGCACGGGTCCCCACATCTTGCATCACATCTGCACACAGTGACACTAAACAAAAATGCAGCACGGGCCCTTCCTGCAGCACACGTCACTTTTTGGCTGGCCTTTTGGAAAAGCGTCAGAAGGCCGCGCGTGCACGGTGTCACCCTCGACTGTCTGTGATCATTCACCACTTGTGAAGCAAGCAAACAGACAAACAGACATTCCCTCCAAACTAAAGACTGAGAAGAAAAGCTTCTCTTCTGTGGGATCAGCTGCTTACTTGCTTCATGCATGCATACTTGGACCCCACACTTCCTGGCAAGCGCGTTGCAAGTACGCACTTGTGTGGCAGTGCTTGCTTTACGCGTGCTTACTTGGACCCCACACTTCTCGGCAAGCACGTTGCAAGTACGCACTTGTGTGGCAGGAGCAGAGGCTAGAGGAGAGAGCTCCAGATAATTATGAGGTCAAGCAGTAATCAATAATAACTACTATTTCGAGTAACTTCAGGGTGTGTCAAGCAGTATTAATAATAACTACTATTTCAAGTAATTTCAGGGTGTATTAAGCCAAGGAGCTGACATAAGAGCTGTACGTGCTTCACACGTTTCTTGTGTGTTATTTACAGTAAACACAAGGCGTCTGTTTTATTGTTTAAGAGCTGCCAGATGGGTGAGCGTGTGAGAAAGGAGGCAACACTGGCCTGTTGGCTCTGAAAAGGGAAAAGAACAGTAACGAGCCAGGCCATTCATTGATACATTAAAAGCCTCTGTATTAATCAGGGCTACCAGTCCAGTTAAAAAGGCAACCAGTACCTGCTATTGCACCAAATTTGCTCGCGCACACACACGCATGCACACACACGTATTTGCACACAAGAACACACATGCACACGCAAGCATGAGCGTACACGGACACACACAAATAAACACACACACAAACACCAACGAAAACACATGCACGCGCGCTCGTACACACACCTGGAGTGGAACACCAGCTGGTGGCACCAGCTTGGCAGCCCCCCCCCACAGATTGCCAGCACGTCCTTGAGCTGCTGCGCAAGCTTTGATGCCAGCTTGCTGCTTACAAACTCCTCACGCGGCGCGGACACGTATGCTGGCCGGCCTGCAGGTGAACATTTATACGTTTATAGCTCAGATAGGTGTCAGACCAAGCTTGTGCAATGCCACTTTGTGCGGCTTATGAAGTCCTGACGGGGATCATACGCCGGAAGGTAGCCATTGACAACAACGAGAAAATGAAATATGAGCAGAAAATTTTACTGTTGCTGCTGCATTACTCCCACGCAAATGTTTTTGCATCTCTCTTTGCAAGCGTAACGCATATCTGGCATTCCTGCCTGTGCACTGTCAAATTGACACCCGTTGCCTGCTGTGCAAAACATTTCATACTGTCAGCCATAGCACCAGCACCCTCTGGATAGCATCCACTGCAAAGTGCATTTGCATACTTGCAGTCTGAAAAAATGTTCTTAAATCGCTTCCCTGTGTAGAATCACACAAAAAGCCCCTCCCCCTAGTAGATGACACTAGAACTATGTACCTGGCTTTTATTAAAACTTAGCACCTTTTTACCCTCGACAGCGCTGTCTCTAACACGGCTGGCCTGCTGCACCACTACTCCGTGGTAATGATACCCACCAACCCCACACAACCCCTGTATCAGATATTTTTCTGACGAGACAATAGCAAATAAACATTAGGACTTGCCTGTTGCGACAGCTGCCACTGGAATCATTCTATTCTTACTAACAGAGTGTTTTCTTCTATTGAGTGAGCAACCAAGAACTGACCTCATCCGTTGCAACAGCACAACAGCACCCACTTCACAATCTGCTTCATTTGGTAGGCACACCACGGTGAGCGTCCTTCTGATCTACGCGGCCTAAAGTGCCTACTCACGGCCTACTCACGGCCTAAAGAGCCTACTCACGACCTAAAGAGCAAGACTCACCTGTTGCGACCTAAAGAGCAAGACTCACCCGTTGCGACAGCACCCCCTGGTGTGGTGCCACACCCTGAGGCTGGCACGAGGGAGCCCCCACGCATGATGGTGCTGGTCGCTCCACCTGCAGCAGCGGCGACCTCCTCAGCATGCACGGCGTTGCACAGACGGCCACCCACCTGTTTATGTATGTGTGTGTACATGTGTGTGTGTGTGTGTGTGTTTGTGTGTGTGTGCGTGTGTGCGTGTGTGTGTGCATGTTTATGTATGCATGTACGTGAGTGTGTGTTTGTTTATGCGCACCATGTATTGTGCCAAGCGTGTGTGTGTGTGTGTATCATGCCATTCTTGTGTTGCAACAAGACTAACATAGACCAACTCTCCAGCATCTTCAGCAGTGCCAGCAGTAGCAGCAGCACAGCACCCACCAGCGCCTTGCTTGCCACCTTGCATGTCACCTCCTGGCACCACGCCCCACTCTCATACTATTGAAGCCAACCATGCATATACACACACATGTGCATACACAAGCATCTGACCCACCCTGTTAACAGCTTCAAGCATTCCCAGAAGCGTCACCACTTCCTTGCACCACACCCCTCTCTCATTCTCGCAAGCCTTCCACCCACATAGACGTGGACATGTTCTCACGAAGCCTTCCACGCATATAGACGTGGACATGTGCACACACAGGCACAGGACCCACCCTGTTAACAGCCTCAAGCAGTCCCAGCAGCGTCACCACCTCCTTGCACGCCCCACTCGCTGCCAAATGCTGCGCAGCGGCTGCTGCACTGGTCACCTCATGCAGAGGCACCACAGTGCCTAGGGGCGCTAGTGCAGCGCCTGTGTGACCCTGCCTGCCGTTATCACCCTCACCACCCTCGCCTTGGTCAGCACCAGCTGGCATGCCTGCACCACGTGTGCGTACGTGCGTATGTGCGAAAGTGTGTACGCAATTATGTGTGAGCGTGCGTGTGTGTGCATGTGAGTGCACGTGCGAAAGTGTGTACACATGTGTGTGTGTATGTGTGTGCAAATGCGAAAGTGTGTACACATTTGCGTGTGTGCGTGCATACATTTGCATGTGTGCACATTTGCATGTGTACAAATTTGCATGTGCGCGGCAAACAGAAACATAACTATTAGAATTGGCACACTTGCTTGTGTGCAATAAGAGGAAATGTGGGCTTGCTACCCGCCTGTGGCTTCAACAGCATTACAAACAAAAGTACTGCCTTTCATATCAATGCACACGCACGCTGCAAGGCCACCCCTCCAGTAACAAACGTGAAGTTGGACATGTAGGTTGATAAGCACTGGAAGCTCAGTCCTCAAGGCACGGCTGACAAGCTTAAGCTGAGGCGAACAATGGGACTTTTGTAAATATGCAGAGACAAATTACCACCAGAAAGCATACTTTGACCATTAGGTCAATTAAAAAATAATTCAGCAGCGTGCAGCATTATTAAGGGGCACATGTTGCTGCACGTCTCTTAAGCAGGCAAGGCCTGTATGACAGCTGTATTGTATGACAGAGTGGCTTTCAGCTGGCTATCAATAAAGTCAGTAAACTTTGATGTTACCTGAGGTACGTGCTGCCGCAGCCGCAGCAGCGTCTGCACGCTGCATGGTGGCGCCTGGTGCTGCAGCAGCAGCTGCTGCGCTTGCTGCAGCCTGCTGAGAGGCAGAGCCAGTGCTCACAGCAGGGCCAGGGCCGGTGTTGGAAGCGGCCTGTGTGTGTGTGCGCGTGTGTGTGTGCTTATGTTTATGTGTTGTACACGTGTGCATGTGTGTGTGAGCGCGTGCCAAATTCAACATGCGTGCACGTGTGCGTGCGCCTGTGTGAGTACGCGTGCGTGCGCATGTGTATGCATGCGTGTGTATGCCTGTGTGTGTGCACGTGCATTTCACGTGCAACATGCTGTTACTCATCATACAAGGTAAAAAAGACACTTGGGCCACCAGTCTCTACTGCCACCCGTATTCTAAAGGCTCAACCCCTTCAGATCATGTGGATAGTTCTACAGACGGTGGTCGCCATCATGCAAATGTTCACAGCTTTTTGGAAGAGGCGAACAAAAAGGGCAGATTTGTCCATGTATGAGTGAAGACATAAGCCTGTATCGTCTCTGTATGCAAGCCATAGCGAGTAAAAAGTAGCGATGGCTTGGAATGCGGGCATCTAGCACACACACACACACACACACCACCCTCAAAATTTAGGAGGGCTCCTGAATGTCTGAGTGGGACATCTATCTGCGGCCATGGAACGCAATTTGGCAACGATGGGCCAACCACATCTGCCACCTCATATGATTAGGAAACCAAAGTGTTGGCGTGTATGATGGATGGACCAGCAACCCAGGAACACTTGAATGTTACAGCTCCCCTCATGGGCTATATACAGACCTTACCTTTCCTTACATCATGGGCTGCTGTTTTGGATGTGCATGGGTGACACACAAGTTCAGAAGGGCAGCCTGAGAGCTGCATCGCACCCCTAGCACGCAACACACGAGCGCGCATGCTCACACACAAATACACATGCACGCACACATACATACACACACACGCACACACCGCTGCTGACGGTGACGAGGATGCTGCTGCTGCTGTAGTGTCTGCAGCAGCGGCGGTTCGGTAGTACAGCATGTGTGTGCCGTCCCACATACGCCTGCCCCCTCCTGCTGGGCCACCTGATAGCCTGGCCTGGTCAACGTTGGCAGCTGCTGCCAGCTCCTCTGCTTCCTCCTCTGCATCAAGGCCGCTCTTCTCCACACCTGACGCAAGAGTTGACAGTGCATGGTGCCATGTTACTTTAGGGTCGTGGATGCGTAAAAAATACTCGTGGTCGAGCTCTACTGATCCTCTGCATTAAGGCCGCTCTTTTTCACACCTGTCACAAAGGGATGTAGTGCACGTAATAATGTTTGTTTGTTTTCAGAGCTGTGGATGTGTGGACACTACTGATAGCATAGAACCAGCAGCACTTGTGGTGTCAAGATCTGTATTGGGGCTGCTCTTCTTCCCACACACCCGTCGCGACATAACACAGAGCACTTGACAGACAACAAGGATCCACTTGACAGACAACAAGGGTTTCGCTGCTTGAGAAACGGAGTTCTGAAGCAAGTGAGTTTTCGTAATCTATTGAGTGCACTTCTGTTGTACTTCAGGCACGAAAGACGCCTGGAGTTTTAGACACTCCACTTCCTGCAGCAAAAATAATGCCAGCACCTGCACCGCTGCTGCACCTCCATCACCAACCGCAGCTCAGCCCAAACACACACACACACCAAGTTACACATGCATCCGTGTTTGAGCAAAGTACCTGCAGCGTTGGCGCCGCCGTTGCTGCTGCTCTGCTGAATGGCCTGGAACACTGTGCTCTGAGGTGACAGGGGCTGGTCGTCTAGGAAGAAAACCTGTGCGTGTGTGCGCATGCGTGTGTACGTTACAAGTAGGTGTGCATATGTACGTGTGTGTGTGTGTGTGTGTGCGTGTGTGTATATTTGTATGTGCGCATGCGTGTAGGTGTGTGTTTGTATGTATGTGCATGCGTGTGTATGTGTGTGTGTATGTGTGTGTGTGTCATTGTAGATGCCAAGAACATTGTGTCTTTATGCATGCATGTGTGAGTATGTAAGAGAGCATGTCGATGCACACGTATCAGCATATCACAAGGTACAGATGCAAGCATGTGCACCGCTTGCTTTGCTCGATTGATATACACACACCAGATCATGTAAATCGCCCGCTTGAGATGATGTCGATGCACCAGATTATGTTGATTGCCCGCTTGAGGTAATGCAGATGCACCCCTCCCCCCACACACCCATGCGGCCGTGAGAGCATACAAAGCACACCAGCATTCAGAGTATTTGTATTGTATACGTACTGTACGTTCATGTACTCACCGCGC
>Ga0307942_1001089_pt1 | contig 21050 bp, 18 predicted proteins | sample OrgLakmetagen175_FD_201846 | JGI IMG/M metagenome (GOLD analysis project Ga0307942, IMG submission 201846) | Saline water microbial communities from Organic Lake, Antarctica - #175 | ecosystem: Environmental > Aquatic > Non-marine Saline and Alkaline > Saline | place: Antarctica: Organic Lake... | reverse complement strand
TGCTCCCTTTCCTGCTGACCCTCATGCTTGCAGCACCACTTCATCTTGTCCTGCCCTTCCTCATCATCTGAGTCCTCCTGCACCTGCTGCACACTGCTGCCAACAACCACCTCAGCAAACTGCTCCCGAGCCCAAGCATTCTTTTTCTCTGCCTTGTTCTTGGGTTTGCCTTTGCCCACCTGTAGCCCGTTGGAGGGGGGGGCTCGCAGGAGTATACTGGAGTCCTTTTGCAAGGCTCGGAGGGCGGGAAGGGTGCTTCCCCCCAGGCCCACTCTCGCGCGCTTTGCAGTGGGGCCGGAGAGGTCCATCGATGTGAAAATGTTAAGCTTATAAATGTATTAATCAGTATCACTTGCAGTGTGACTTGCTTTTGATGGCGCATGCATGTAAACATGCAGTGTACGGTGGGACCGAACTGTACGGTTTGGCACCGTACTTTTGCTCATACCGTATTATACGGTAAAAGCTACGATACGGCGTACACCGTACCGTATATACGGTGTCATTTTGGAAAAACGGCGTAGTGCAACAGCCCTGTATGTGTTGTATGTGTGCATATATTTGTGCAAATACTTGTTTTATGTTGTGGCCACCACTCCTTGCCACATGCCCTGAATATACAAAAGCTAATGGCAAACAAGCACCCCACTTGTTTCATGTTATGTGGCCACCAGGGCTGTGCTTTGCTTGTTGCTCCTTTCCACATGTCCTAGATATGCAAAAGCTAATGGCAAACAAGCACCCCTCTTCTTTATATCATTGCTCACACTCTAACACACGTGACTTTAATACTAGTAGTACACGGGCAGACAGACAAATGGGCCTGCCTGACTTTTGCTCAAGCATGCAACAGACACAACCCACCTGATGGCTGCAGTACAGGCCCGCCAAGCTGAAGCTGCTCATGCCCAGCGCGGCCGTGATGCAGCACACAGTCAGAGTGCTGCCCTCAGCATCGTTGGGCAGCTGCATTGCTAATGTCAGGAAGGCCGTGGGCACACAAAAGGCCACACCTTGCGCAAGCCTGCAAACACGTCCACACACAAAGGCACTTGCGTACACAACTGCCCCATATTGCTGGTTTTGACTTGCTGCTCAACAATCTCGCTCGGTCCCCTTCATGCATTTATATCCTGCCACAGGAAAGAATGGCAGTACGCTCTCCCCTCTGTTTCAAAGCAGCGCCCTTTGAACAACCTCCCAAACAGTCTGGCAACACAAAGCACACACTGACGACTCACTTGCGCACAACGTGTGTTGGTACGCCCAGTTTAAGGAGCCCATCTCCAGCCACACCAGCAATGCCTGAGGCGGCCACACCCGCCAAGGGAGGCAACAGGGCAGTGTGTGCGGCGGATGTGAGGTCAACTGAGAGGGTGGTGGTGAGGAAGGTGGGGAGCCATGCCAGCCAGGTGTAGTGGAACCTGAGGGAGGCGAGGTGCGTGTGCGTCTTCGTGCCTTTTTGTATGTGTACGTGTGTGTGTGCGTGTGCGTGTGTAAGAATGTGTGTGTACGTGTGTGGTGTATGTGTGTGCATCTGCATGCATGCAAGGGAAGTGTAGGAAGCAAGTGATGAGTGGAGCGGTACTAGGTGGAGGGAAGAAAGGATTATGAAACAAAAAGCAGGGCAGAGGTGTGGTATGCTACAATCAGCATCATGTAACCACCAAGGTCTAACCACCATTATCGCATTCAGAAATGTATTCTCGTGTTCAAACGTTTTGTACTTTCTGCGCCTGATTCCTTTTTTGCAACGGGGTTACCCCAAGGCACCTATCGTGCCTCCCTAAGAAACTCTTTGTTTGAAGACAGCAGCATGCCCGATTACCAGTTGTGCGCAAAGTGGGTGAACATGAGTACGCGCACAGCATGGGAGCGCAAGAAAGCACGGTACGGGATGGACTGCTGCTGCTGCTGCTGCACACTATCTTGTTGTGGTATGGACGGGCTTGTGCTGCCCTGTATACTTCCCCCAGCCACCACGCTAGCTGAGGCAGCAGTTGGGCGTAGCCTTCGCATCAGAGATCCCTTGATCCCCTGCATTCCACCCTCCCCCCACGCTTTCCCTCCGACGCTGTTGCTGCTGCTGCTACTGCTACTACCAGGGGTGGTGATGCTGGTGCTGCTACAGTTTAAATTGCTGGTGCTGCCGACCCTAGGGCTGTGTGACAGCCTGGGCAAGGGTATGAGGCTGCTGGTGAAGTGCTGGGCGCCCTCGGGGAGGAGTTTGGCAGCCATCTCAGGGTCGCGCTGCTTTAAGCCGTTCACCAGCTTGAGGAACCACAGGGACCATAGGGTGCCTGCAGGGCCGTGCAGGTCGCAAGTGCGTAGGGTTGGCCCAAACTACAAAAGCGCGGCATGCTTCAACACGCCGTATATCCAGTACCGTGTTTGGAAAATCCTGACCGGATCTTTCTCTATATGAGCGTATGCAGGTTTTGGCGGAAAGTGTATGAACCATATTTCCGCCGTTAATCACCATACATGGACTGTATTTGCAGGTGGTACACTCCACACTCGGGTTCAATTCCCAGCAGAAGCAGTCCTTTTGACTCTTTTAAGTCTAATTTTTCTCTCGCGCCTCTTTTTACTGAGCACCTCCTTCGCCTCCCTTATCTATGTATGAATGTAATAAAGGCAGTATATAAATAGGTCTATTGGTGATTGTGGCAGCTGAACCCTTTCTGCAAACAAGGCCACATTTGGGTTGTGTTAACTTGAAGCAGGCCTAGCTTTCCAACCATTCAATTCCTTGCAGAGTCTTGCGTGTTCAGCTCTTCAAGGGGCTGCAGAATGACCCTCTTTTGGAATTTTTGTGAGTGACTTCAAAATTCCTTACATTTGATGTAGGTAAGGTGTACGGTGATACGGCGTAACTACTTATGTACATTTAGGTATGTGGAAATCCCATGTACGGTTCGGGATGACTCTGCAAGTACGTGAGCAAGAATTGATTTGAGCCTCTATAGGGGCTGGCTCTTGCCAAGTGCACCAGGGCAAGGTTGTCGGCCGCTTGCACGTGAAGCTATGCCTGTGGCCCCAGCAACATCTTTAGAGTTACACCGGCTTCTTTTACAGCACCTGCCATCTCTGAAAAAGATATAGGTTATCCATTAACAGACAGGCCCCTCACCTGACATGCCCAGCAGGTAGAACAGAGACGGCCAGCCGAGTGTACTGATGATTGCGGGTGAAACTAGCAGGCCTATGATAGAGCCCAAGTGCAGGCCCGAGAAAGCAAAAGACACTGAGCTGGCACGCTCCTCAGGGGGTACAGCACGCGAGATGATGTCGACGATGGAGGAGGGTGCGATGGCCTCTCCTAGGCCAGTGACTGCCCTGTTCAGGTTAAGAGAGAGTAAGAAAGAGTGTGTCGAGGGTTTGAACTCCTGGCCTGAGTCACAGTCTTTCGGTGGGGTTGGGTGGGCGCTTGCATGTTGAGGTGAGAGCAGTCATCGTGGGCAGGGTGGCACGTTTACCTTATGTGGTACTGTTTGGCAAGAACTCTGGTCGTACAAAGGAGTTTAAAGGTGGCAGTGAGTAGAACAGGGAAAGATTGTCTCCCTTCCACCCTTGGTCCCCAGCAGCATACCTTAGAGCACACAGGACAGGCATGTTGGTGGCAAAGAAGGGCACGCAGGCTGTGGAGCAGGACCACAGGGACACTCCACGAGGGAGCACGTTGGCCCCGCCGAGGCGTGTTGTCAGGATGCTCCCGGGTATTTGCATCAGCAGGAAGCCGTAAAAGAACGCGCTCTGAAGATGAAGGTGGTGAGGAGGTTGCAGTAAAGGAAGATGTGGGAGTGTGCATGCCACAGCTGTGAGAGAGAGAGTAAAAACTCGTGGGAAGCAGCGAGAAGCTGGCAAACAACTCCTGCGCACTGGCGTTCTGCTCACCTGCACAAGGCCTATCATGGTGGGCGTCCAGTCGTTCTCCAAGCCCATTGGAATGACAGCCAGTGTGAAGTTCACCTTGTCTGTAGGTCAGAAAAGGGTCCACACATGTCAAAGGGAAAAGAAACCGCTCTAGGCACGCGCGTGTGCGAATTATTAGCGCTCTACTCCTGGCCCACTCCTGGCCCACTCACCCATGTTTGCCAGGCAAAAGCCCAGGCTGCAGGCAAACACCAGCGTTTGCTTAGTAGAGAGTGCCGGGAAGTATCTACTGCTCTCGGTCTGTTGAGGACCCTCAAGCTCGCGCCCGGTCGAAGAGTGACCACCAGCAGCTGCTTGCTGCTCCTGGCTCTCCAGAACGGACACTGCTGGCTGCCGCTTGGCGACATTGGGAGGGCTAATTAGCACACGACTTCCCCTCAAGTTCAAACCAGTTCTGTGCACCAGCTTAAGGCGCGCCTTCTTAATGTGTTCCAGTGGTTGCGACGGCCGGGTGACAGGAGGGGAACCGAGCGAGCTCGAGTTCAGCAGAAATTCCATTCCGGCCGGGAAAGCTCCTTGTTGCTGTTCTCTCCTAAATTTCAATATTGAAATGTTTGTAGTTACATCAAAATTCTAAATTTTGTGGAGTGCTGAGCTGGAACCCAGGTAATATTTTCACACATGCGCGCACACATACGCACACATACGCACACACGCACACATACGCACACATACGCACACACACACGCACACATACGCACACACACATACGCGCACGCACACATACGCACACACACATACGTGCACATATACGCACACATACGCACACACACGCACACATATGCACACACACATACGTGCACACATACGCACACACACATACGCACACATACGCACACACACATACGCGCACACATACGCACACACACGCACACATACGCACACATACATACGCGCACATACGCACACATACGCACACACACATACGCGCACACATACGCACACACACATACGCGCACACACACCACAAGCACACGCACACGCACACATACACACACACGCACACATACACACCACAACCCACACACACCACAACCCACAACCCACACGCATACACACACACGCACACGCACACATACGCGCACACACACACCACAAGCACACGCACACATACGCACACACACATACGCGCACACATACGCACACACACATACGCGCACACACACACACACACCACAAGCACACACACACACGCGCACACACACACACACACACACACACACACACACAAGCAAACACACACACACATACACTCACACACACAAAAGCAAACACACACAAAAGCAAACACACACACATACACTCACACACACACACACACACACACACAAACAAACACACACACATACATACACACAAACACACATACATACACACACACACACATGTAAACGCACACACGTAGGCACGCACATACACACACAGTTAAATTCTAGATGTGTTAGGAAGGACTCTCAACTTGTGCTTACACTTGCCAGAGCCCCATCAAATACACACACACACTCACTCACATACACACACATAAAGACACACACGTACCCATACACTTACACGCACGTGCACGCGCTCACGCACAGGGTTGAAGGAACCGATGCCCGGCTTTGTCGAATTTGGTGGCAGCATAGAGTATGCAAAGGAGGAGCACGAAGTCAAGGCTGTGTGCGTTGCCTTGCTTGAGCAAGCTCGGTCCAGCAAAAAACACTTGGTGCTGGGCTTTGACATGGAATGGTAAATGTTATACTTATTCTCTTTATACTGTATAAGTATGTTGTACATAAGATATTTTGATATTTTCCTCCTTCTTACGCAATACAAAGCTAACGTGCTAATTTCACTTGCGCCTACCAGATGTGGTTGAAAAAGATGGAGATGAACTACACGGAATAAGTTCACTGCCTGCTTAGAAAAAAAATCACGTCACATACTTGATGACGGACTGTAGTGAGGCTGGCTCAGTGACGGATCTGCGTGGCCTTGTGATACCATTGGAGGTGGACAACAACTCCTCCGCCCCCTCAGCAAGAATTATTTTTGTAGCGAGCTGCCTCTACACTATAAAGCCAAATAAGCATTATTAGATAGCAAAATGGAACCAGTGGGTCAAAATGTCCCCAGCAATCCCGAGTCAGGGCATTCTCCTCCCCAAAAGCCAACAACGTAAAGCTATCATTTGCATTCTATCAACCGTAAGCTGCTAAACTTATCCGCACTAGACACTCCCTATCAAGTGTCATTATTAACTCCCACCAGCAGAGCAGGTTTCAGGGCAAGCCTGCAGCCACCCTGATCTCCATTGATTTCTCTGTTTATAGGAGAAGTTTGCGGGTGTGAGCACAGCACCCATTTGGGGGGGAATTGCCATTCCCATCAGGAAAGTCCATCCGTTCAAACAGCCAGCACAGTGCCAAGCCCCAAATAAATGGACTTTGGATCCGATCAGACCTTCTAGTGCCTTACGAATAAGCACGTGTTTGGTAAGGGCTGCTCATGTTATCATCGTGCTTACCGTGCACAGGCAGTACATGCCTGAGGAGCGGCCTCCTGCTCTCATACAGCTCTGCCAGCGCCTTATTCCTCCAAAGGCAGAGACACCAGATTCCAGCACCACTTGCAATCTGAGTGAGGGCAGAAAGAGGAAGCACCCTTATGGAAACGACGAGCAGCAGGATTTTGCCAGTAGCCAACAAGAAAACTCTGAGCCTAGCTTTAAGTGTTACCTCCTGCAGATATCGTGCTTAGGACCTGGCGGCAAAGATCGTGCGCATCCAAACCTCAAACAGCTCCTTGAACATCCAAAGGTGTGAAGGGATTAAGCTGGGCTGGTGATTGGGAATCCTTTCCTTATGAAAATTGTAGAAGTTATAAGGTGGCTCTCTTTCAAGGTGATCGCTAGGTGTGAAGTCAAACGAAAAACAAATGAAAAAAGAGAGACTTTCTTGCGTAATTTTCAATCTGCTTCCATACCAGCAACGCCAGCGTCTGCCCCACACTCAGGTCTTTCTGGCAACTATTGGCGATAGAGATGAGGAGAAGCTTGTGAATGATCTTGGAATACGGCCAGCTCATCTGGAGCAGGTACGTGACAAACACACACACCCACACACAAACACACACACGCACACACACACACACAACACGCACACACACAACACGCACACACAACACGCACAATTGCGCGCACGCAGATACACATGTACACATGTATGCAGTTATACTAGATCATGCCACGAAAGCTCAATTTTAGCAGGCATTGCTTCTTTCACTGGTATTTTGGCATTGAGTGAATGGCTTCAATATTGGGCTGCAACACAGGTCAACATGGCTCACTTTTTGCTCAACCAAGAACTGCGTGTTGCTGCAGCAGAACAGCCCAGAAGCACTGCTCTCTCAAGTCAGAATCATAAGGCAGTGGCAAAGCGGCAGAAGCGCCGTCAAAAGCAGAAGATGCAGCATCACGTGCTAGAGGAGCAGCAGCAGGATGCTGATAAGCTTACACAGGAGCAGCCGTCAAACGTAGCACGTGAAGTCGTCTCTTTAGCAAGTCTTGTGGGTGAGTGAGATATGCAGAAATGAAACTCCTGTTGGTGCAGCCGTGAGACTACTGTGTGGCATTATGAAAAAGGTGGGCAATTTAATTTGTAGTAAGCCAATATGTGAATGCAATATTCTGACAAACATCAGCTAATCTTACCTTGACTTCTTTGCACACATGCGACATGTTGAATAGTGCAGAGGGAAACAAACGTAACAATTAAGTAGGGTTGGTACATAGGTATGTACATGTGCCACGCTCGATATGTTCTGGCTGACCTAATTATTCCAGGCTTATATCTTGGCCTGCGCATTGACAAGGGCTGCCAATTAGCCAATGAAGCCTGGGAGATGCCATTGAATGCCAAGTGCATTAGGTAGGTTTTAAAGTTTGGTGCGGTTTGCAAGAACTCCTCGGAGGCCCAGAAGCAGGTTTGGGGCTTGATAGCAACTTGCAGTTATACCTTCAAGCCCTGTAAACAGCTAAGACGACTGGTAGTGTTATGCTAGCAACATGTCAAGTCACAGAGTCCTAATGCTTTGCTACAATAATCCAAGACCAATTTAAACAGAAAATACGGTACTCTGCTCGCTGTAACCGAAATGTGCATGCAGGTACGCGGCAACTGACGCCTATTCGACTCTGCTCGTCTTTTATGAAATACAGAAGAGGCTTAAACCATTGCTGCTGTCTTGTAGATAGCTTCTTCTCGGTATTTTTATCGCACGGTATATTTTCAGTTTCGAGACAATTGTGTCAAATGACGATCAAATGAATACACATTTTGCTTATTATGCCCCTTATTGTCTGTTTTTCTGGTGGGACGCATCTAAGGGCTGGTTTTATGTCTTTCCTTAATGCATGCCGGTTCTGTCCGAGCCTAGTATTTAACTTTTTATGTTAGAAAATGAAGACCACTCCCCACATGAAGTTCAGGAAAAGTAAGCCACTTTGGTACCGAGTACCGTAAAATTCCTTTACCAGCAGACCAAAAAGGCCCAGTCAGAGAGGGTCTCAACAGAGTACTAAAAGGTGGAAAGATGTCACAAAGAGACTGGAGTACCAGCCTCAAACAAGCAAGAGCACCAGGCACAGACACTGCAGAGCTAAGGGTCTATCAGGGATGACCACCCATCTCGGCCACTGCCACTGCCAATCCACAATAACTACCGAGTCTCATAGCCAGCCCTACAGTACTGAACCTGCCGCGCTCTCCACCACACAGTCACTCAGTGCAAGCCTATAGAAGGGTCTACTAAGCAAACATTGCTTGCACTACCTCAGCATTACACCGCTCCCACCGTGCCTGCCATAGTATGAGGAGGTTCCCAACTACCGTAACCACAGAACCGGCTCTCTTCGTGCACTGACCGTTCTTGCCTGCCGGAATTTGTATGCTCACTCAAAGTCTTATGTACGTCCTCTACATACAAAAAGAAAAACTACAAAGACCAAAAAGCCACTCCCCACTATAATGAGTGAGGATAATGAAAAATGAAGTGAGGGGACCTACACCAGATAGCATTGCAATTGAGCACAATTGACTTTGTGAGCTGCCCAAACCTACTCAGCAAAAACAGGGAAATGGGGTGAATGTTTAGACCTTGCCCTACGCATACCGTCCTTGGCATTTCTGATCGTGGCAATGCAGTAACACAGTACTTAGTCTCATTTGCTACAAAACAGTTGCATAGCAACAGTAATTATTCGACTTCAAACACTGGCCCTCGCCTGCAGAACATGGACACTTCTAGGTGGTTGATGCAGGCAAGCTGTCGAGGTCATGATCACTGAGGTCGCTAGTATAGCTGTTGGCGCTTTCTGTGGTATCACCACCCAAAACATTAATAATTGGAGCATCAGTCTCTGCTGGAAGAATTGCTGTTATCGATGCTTCTGACAGCGCATCTCGCCGAATCCCCCAAAAAACAGCAGGTGACAGGGCATCACTGGTGGCCGTGAACCTCCAGCCCTGCATGAGCAGCACTTTGTTTACTTGTGTTTCCAATTTGCATAATTGAGATATGGGCAAGTGAGTACAGGGTCAGGAGAAAAGCTGCTAGCAATAGTTGTCGGAATCATGGTGTAAATAGCGTGATTGCTGAATTACAGAACATGGATGCTTGGCTATCCGCTCATGGGAAATTTCACAAGGCGTCGTACTTACCACATTGCTTTGTCCATGACTTAAAGGAAAGCCCAAAGTGTAAAGCCATGACAACCTCACTTCCAGAGCCTAGAGCAACAGACCATGCAAGCTGCCATACAGGCTGTTACATACATGCTTCACTGGCACTGTAAAACTTAGCAACTCCACCATTAAAAAACGTACCAGGTGATTCAAACAGCGCGAACAGGAAGCAATGGTCCATGCATAGCCCTGAAACCATGAGTGTGCAGTCTCAGCTTGGCCATGTAGCGTTACCCGGGCCCCTCCAGCAAGGTACAAAAAAGTAGCAAGGTCATGGATGTGCCTGCAAATGAGGCAATTGCGCACAGTGTTAGAATGAGTGCACAATGCATGTGCACCAGTTCTTACAGAGCAGTAAAGCCAACAAGCTGTTCATGTGAGTGCCCATAAATGCCCGTCTTTCCTCACATTAGTTACGCCCTCTGAGCAGCAAATTATTCTTGTGAATCAAGTGAAAAAGCTTCCTTTTGCACTGATTGTCGATGCTTTCCTCGTTGTATAAGACAACAGAGATCTTGGGCTGCACTGATTTCCAAACATAACTTCCATTCTGCAAGGCTGCACACAATACCGTGGGAGCGCCAACTTGTCAAAGAATATCATAAGACAGTGAACAGCAATAAGGGTAAAGGCACACGGGCCAAACTTGCATAAATAAGACCTAGAGGTCAAAGACAACATATTGATATCATTGCTTTTGGGTTTTTCCATTTCCTTCTCACCCATGTGCATTGCAGTAAGCGCCCCCGTCGTCTGTGCTCTGCAGGGTTCAATGAAATAGACCATGAAAAAAAAGTCGTGACTGCTCAAGTAGGTGGCGACAGGGATCATAATGAGTTATTGTTGTGTGGCAACAATGAGCTTCCTAATCTCCCTCAATGTAATCTGTAAGTTGGCCCCAAATACGGTGGAGGATCTGTGATCATGGCCATATGTGTAAATGCTCAGACCATTTTCCATCACACCGCTTCAAACCCATAGCACACATAACGCATTATGCAGGGTTAACAAAGTATTGGCTAGGGCTATGGTCTAATTTATGCGAGCCATTGGTCATTGTATGAATGAGTCAGCTTCCATCTTTTTCCTGGCGAACTTTGTTGTTTTGACGTATCAACAGAAACTGTGCTGGTACCTAAGAGAAGAGGTTCAGGGAATGGCCGCAATAACGGAGGCCAATAAAAAACCCGGCTAAAAATCAGGGATTGGCATCCCTTGGAGGTGAATATGATGCTAATATACACTAGTAGAAGTACACTAGTAGAAGAACCTTGGCAATTTACATCTAAGAATTGAGCGAAGAAATGAACTGATCAGACACACCTTTAGTAGGTCGTTCGCGTTTGCAATCACAGCATGACACGCCTTGCAAAGCAGCGTGACTATGGATGCCAAATGCTGGACCTCTAGCTTCAGCCGGTGAAGGGCAGTGGGGGCCTCCAGCAAACGCTGCCTGCCACCACCAAAACAGAAGATCTCCTTGGAGATGTAGGTGTGACAAGCATTTGATGCCCAACTGACTGTGCTTTGCACAACAATGGATTACACACAATTGGTTTGAAGGGTCCTGTCTACAGAATACAGACAATGTCTCTTAGGATTTGGTAGACTATTTAATTTGGGAGGCGATCACAATGGAGCAGGGCAAAAAGTTTGAGTGGCACTCAACATCTAAAATGTGTTGCTTCAGCCTCTCTAAACTGCTCTACTGGGCTCCTGATGAAACAGAAAACAGATATTCAAGACAATAAAACATCTAAACAGGCGTAAGAAAGGCACCTGTGCTTGCTCGCAAGTGGAAGTACCCCTGCCAGCCAGTGGGAAAATGGCAGAGGCTGCAGCGGAGCTGAACCTTGAAAAGCCTCCCCCACACCTCCATGGCCCTCTTCGCTGCTTTGGCTGCAAGCAACAGAGAAGTGATCAACAATTAAATTACTTACAATGCTCCACACATGCACACACAGGCAGTGTACAAGTCCAACTTTTGGTGCATGAGCTCATGCACCAGAACGTAGGCAAAGAAATAACTGGCACACCCCACTTTCCACACGTGAGATTCAGATTTAGGAAGTAGGGGGAGTGAAATGCTGCTGTAAAAAGTAACAAGGATAAGTGTTTACTGATTCCTTTATTCCGCGCTTGCTGCACTTGGTGAGCATTGTCCAATCTAAAACTCTGCTGACCTGGGATGCTGGTGGAGCTTGGGGAAGAGCTGTGCGCAGAGCAGGGACGCCTGTTGGAGTGCAGTTGTTGTGTTAGATTAAATGTGGTGATATGAGAGCTGGATATGAAACAAAATGAAAACACGTTGCACTTCTTCTCTGGCTCCTCCTATAGACAAATCTCATTCGACGCTTGACAAGCTAAGGGAATCCCCACCAAATATGAACTACATGACCGAAGACAGAGAGCCCTTTGAACAACAATTTTGGGCAGATCTGGATGAACCCTCTTTTGCCATTGTCATCACAGTGCTGCCCCTCTCGCTACTAGCTCGACAACGCAAAATGTAAGCATAACATGAATTTGGGAAGAATGCCACACCTTCCGTGCTAGGAATGCGACGTCCCACGGCCTTGCCGTACGTGGATCAATAGAAGCATAACCATCCATCAACACTCGTGGGAGCGGGGGTACCTCTCCATCTGGAAGTACTGTGACGGCCTGCATGACATTAGATCAAAGTCATGAGTGATTGTACGCTTGTTTAGAGATGTGTGGATTTTGCATGCATTGAGAGAGGAGAGAGGAAGAACTCCAACAGAGACAGGGTCAATGGTGACTTTCAAAGGCTTTGAGAGCCCTTTCCACAATAGCCGTGGGTGCAAAGCTTGGAGCTGTAGCTCACGGAGCACATGAACAGTTTGCTATGATGTATGATGTGACAACACCAAATAAATAACCCCCCCTGATATCAAATTCTGCGCCTCTTTTCATAAGAACCAGACAAATTGCAGCTCCCTTTTTGCAGAGAGGGTACGCATCTCCCCACCCACTTCACCGTCTTGGGACCTGAAAGTTGGGTTAGCTATCTTCTTTTTTATATGCCTGCGACAAAGTAAACCGAAATAGCCGGCTTTGTTCACTGTCATGCACAGTTGATTTTGTGCCTTGAGCCAGGAGGCTGCAGGAAGCAAAGCTTTTGGACGGCACGTGTCAAATCATTTAATATGTATATATTTGGAATCCTGACGTCGAGAGCTATCGATTGGTATATATATGGGTCAAATTGGGGAGGGGGGAGGGTGGGGTGGTCCCCTGGCGGGATTTTAGTTTTTTTGCAAGGGTCTCTAATTTATTTATGGGCCACTTCCATGGTACTATAAATATATCATCGAAATCCTCAGCTCAAGCCCAGTCGGTTGGCACCTTTTTAGAAAGTAAGTAAAAAGGGGGGTCTGTGACGTGTCCAAAAGTCAGAAGAGGCACATGCGCTTGCAGGCCGCGGGGTAAGTCATGCCAATGGAGCAGCAATTCACTCCAAACTTCCAGGATTGTGCCAGCGTGAGATAGTCAGTATAATTTTGAAAAGATGAAAGCAATGTTGGGGGCTGTGCAAGCCAATTGTGGGTGCCTAGTACTCCATGTGTGCATGGGCATCTGTATCTTAATTTTTGCCCCATAACTCTGCAATACTTCAGTTTCAGGTCTTAATGAGTATGCGAATGGATGCAGATTTCAAAAAGGAGCAAATTGGAACCATGTTTTATCTGGTGGGGGCACTGGAAGGGGGGTTTGGGGGTGGGTGGTCCCTCAGGGGCGTCCACCCCAAAAAGTATACGTGCCTTGCAAAAAACAGCCTTCTGCTTGAGCAATGAAATTTGATTTCTCAGTGAGCCGGTGATGGGCGCTCCCTTTCTTTGAGCCTAATATCCAGGTATTTTCTGGGAAATAAATCCATAACACGCTACGTCTTTTCAATATTTGACCATTCCTGCAGTATACAGGTATGAGATAAGTTTCTGCCTAAACTTGACATGGAGAACGGCAATGTCTACGAAATACCCTACTCTGCTCCCACTTAATCATCCCTCGGTCTTCCATCAAAGATCAAACTCAAACCCATACAACTCAAAAATACAGGCACCTACGCTCCGTTACACATGTTGTGTGTGTGTATGTGTGTATGTGTGTGTGTGTCCAATTCAGGAATCACAGCCTTTCTTATCCATCCTCGCACCGCTGGCTCAGACCCCAGAACCACGCGCACGCGTTGCCGCCCTCGCGCGAGGGCTCTCCAGGAGCTGTCAGGACCACCTTCTCCGACCTGCCTGATCTCTGCACTGCAGCCTACTACGTGCCGGCTGAGGGAGTCGTCTAATATGCTGATCTGTATCGCAGTGTGCAAAGGTGGTTGAGGGAACTGATGTTGCGCATGAATCAATACAGAGGGTGCGAGAAAAAAAAGTGCAGGAATCTGAGTATGAGCACAAGTTATGCTTCAGTTACTCGATGGGTGCATAATCGCAGAGTAAAGCAAAGCCGGAGACAAAATGTTCAGTTTAAAGCACATTAGGGACCTGAAGCAGCACTTCTTGAACGCGTCATTTACGGCAAAAGGCTGCTGGTGCTCCATGCCGTGTACTGTGGCCATTTGTGCAACTTAGCTCAAACGCAACAAAGGCGGCTTAATTATTCTCCTATTTTAGATGGAGCAGGAAGGAGAGTCGGATCGCACATTCGGCTTCGGTAAGATTAGGTCTCCAAAAAGAGCTTGCAAAGTACACAATCGTCAATGTTAGACAGGTTGAGTGGAACAGGCAGTACGTATGCTTGAGCGCACCACTGCAACAAGCCTTGTCAAAGGTGCTGGGGCTAGAATGGCACGCTAGACCTCCTGCAAGTACAGGCACAGAACAACTTATCTCAAACACACGTGACCAGGAGTCCTTGCTGTGGTTCCTCTCCGGTTACTTACTGTCCGCATGCCTGAGAGAAAAAATTGGTCGTCCTCCAGGATGGGCAACGATCTGCCAGGGAACAAAACACAGCCTGAAGTCCAAAGAGCAATTGGTAGTTAGGTAAAATTGAAAAGTAGACCATATCAATTCGGGGAATTCTATGGTAGCTACCTCGCAGCGGGATAACGGGCAGCAGGTATTGCTGTCCAACTTCTAGGGGCTCGGTTGGGCCCAATTCATTCATCCCACCTAAAAACATGTGTACTTGTGTTAAAACGTGTGTGTGTGTGTGTGTGTGTGTGTGTGTGTGTGTGTGTGTGTGTGTGTGTGTGTGTTGTGTAACGTTGTAACATGCTGTGTGTGTCCTTGCATGTGTTTGCGTGTGTGTGTGTGTTTATGTGTGTTTGTGTGTGTGTGTGTTTATGTGTGTGTGTGTGTTTATGTGTGTGTGTGTGTGTGTGCGCTTGTGCGTGTGTGTATGTGTGTGCGTGTGCGTGTGCTTGTGTGTGTGTTTGTGTGGGTGGGTGTGGGTGTGGGTGTGGGTGTGGGTGTGGGTGCAGGTGCGGGTGCGGGTGCGGGTGGGTGTGGGTGCGTGTGCGTGTGCGTGTGCGTGTGCGTGTGCGTGTGCGTGTGCGTGTGCGTGTTTGTGTGCGTGTGCATGTATGCGCGTGTACGTGTGCGTGTATGTGTGTATGTGCGTGTGCGTGTGCGTGTGCGTGTGCGTGTTTGTGTGCGTGTGCATGTATGCGCGTGTTCGTGTGCGTGTATGTGTGTATGTGCGTGTGCGTGTGCGTGTGCGTGTGTGTGTGTGTGCGTGTGCATGTATGCGCGTGTGCGTGTGCGTGTATGTGTGTATGTGCGTGTGCGTGTGCGTGTGCGTGTGCGTGTGCGTGTGCGTGTGCGTGTGCGTGTGTGTGTGTGTGTGTGTGTGCGTGTGCGTGTGCGTGTGCGTGTGCGTGTGCGTGTGCGTGTGCGTGTGCGTGTGCGTGTGCGTGTGCGTGTGTGTGTGTGTGTGTGTGTGTGAGTGCGAGCGCGTGTGTGTATGTGTGTGTGAGTGTGTGTGTGTGCATACTCGCCTCCCAAATAAGGATGCTGGCTTGAAGCGCTCGTGTTGAGTACGCTCATTTTTATGTAATTTTGTAATTCAGTGGTTGATCTCAGTAAATATCACCTGCATGGAAATTCCCCAAGAGGTAGGCAGAAACCTGAATTTGAATATTGCTCAGATATTTGTGGGGGTTGAGTTCAATGTGAGTTGCGGATCTGATTGCTTATAGGCTTGATGTTTCATGAGAACTCCGAGGCTGTGGAGTGGGTTCCTTGTGTGGCTGCTGTATATGGTGCCTGTTGCTCCTGGCAGGATGGTGTGAAAGGTTTTATGGTGTACGAGTAAGCAAGGCATAAGCAGCTAGTGCCAGATTTTTGCTTGTTGAGGGGTTTACACAGTACTTAATTTCGATTGAATACATATATTGCGTTTGTTTGGTTGTACGTCTCTTGGTTTAGGAGGTATGGATTGGCAGGAGGTATGGATTGGCAGCGCCATTTGCTGGGTTATCACGGACAACTCTTTTTGCATTATTGGCAGACCTCGTTTGATACGTGTTTGTTGGGTATCGTTTGGGTTGTGGTTGCTGGGTTGGAGAAACTATGATAGCATCTGGCTTGCAGAATTTCCGCCGCTGTTGTGCATTGAGATTGGAAATTTATAGCCAAGTTGGGATTATTCCTATCCGTGTCTCGTCTGAAGGGCGAAAAAAGCCTTGTTGTACCATGTTTTCACGACTGCCTACATCATGCTTGTGCTAGCAGGCCTATTTGCCTTGTTGGATCGCTTGTAAAATCATTCGCCCAGCAACGTTGTGCCTGTTAATAGTCATTCTTAATAAAGTGACGACTGCAGCCTGACAGCATGTGGTAGGTGCCGTCTAGCTTCTGGCAGATGGGGCAGATTGGTGGGCCTTCTTTATGGTTGCACTGAGCAGCACGCATATGGTTGTAGATCAAATCTGTGTGGCAGAGCATGACAATTTCTTTTTTCCAGAAGTGACACTTGCAATTTCCCAAAATGAGTTATGTCTTTCTCGACAATGCCTTCCCTGATCAGTTCTTAATATTTTGTGTAGCATTTTGTGGACTGATGGTCTGAAACCTTTTAAGACCTAGTTTGTGTTGGACGTGCGTGTGTGCTTTTACAGCATCAAGATCTGAGAAAATGGAGAGCCTTTCTGCTAGAGGCCCTCGTTGGCAGGTGTCAACAGTATCTAGTAGGCAAGCTGGGGGGGTTCTCCCACCCTTGCTGGCCAGAATATGGATGAATGGGGATGGTCGTCGGATTAATGTGGATATCATGGCCACTTTGATTTTCCGCAGAGCAATTTGCTATAGCATCAGCACACCCATTCCCTAGGATGCCAGCATAGGCGTTGACCTTGTAGAGATAAAATTGTGTCTTTTAGATTGCTGGATGTAGTGTACAATGGTTTCTAGCTATTTCACGTGCTTGTGCCGTTTCATGCGCTGGGGGTAGAGGATGCTGTTTCTTATTTGCCATAGTGTAGTAGCGCTGCCTGTTGCGATAAGGGTGTGTTCATTTATCATTCCTGCTAGCTCGGCTCTGTTTATGGTTTTGTGTTCCCTCCAGGATTTACTGTGGTGATTTTGTTGGATTGAGGGTGGTACACTCCAGCTCCAATGGACTGAGATCTATTTTCTTTGTTTGTAATACAACTCCCATCTGTGAAGGCCCATTCGTTCCAGTTAGGGGCCTTGAGTTCTAGCAAGCGCTTTTGTTGTATATGATGGAAGGGGACCTGGATGTGCAATGTATCGCTTATGACTGATGGCTTACTCTGTAAACTCTGTAATGCATCGCTTATGTCGCCAATGTTTGCATTAGTAACTGTGTTTCCAAAGTTTTGGGGAACTTACGTATGTTTGCCATTCTTGGCAGCATCCTTTCAGTTGGCGATTCAAGAAAAGTTATGGTGCCTGCGTTTTTATTCCAAATTGCCTCTGGTAATATGTCTCCTTTGTATTTTTAGATGAGTTGTTCCAGGCTACCAGGATGTGCACCTGTTCAGTCAATTCTCAATAGAGCAATTGGTTGATTATCCAATAAAGCAAGTCAGTGCCCAGATTTCCTCTGCAACACAACAATACATTTTTCTTTAACGTCTGTGCTTATGGATTTAATGTTGACTGACAAGGACCCGTCACTGACCGATCAGCCGAACAGTCTGGCTCCCCCCATGTACATCTACAATCGTACGGAATGCAACTGCAAGCGTTGTCACGCAAAGAATGCAAAGAAGCAGGAGGACTAACTTGCTGCCTGGTGTCTGCTCAGTGACAACCGTCCAAAATTAAAATTCAGTGCAAGACTTTCAGTTCAGGGCTTTTTTGACAGTCTGTAGGGTTTCTCCTTTTTGTAAGTGTAAGCATGGAGATCATCCTGGTCTCTCTGCTGTTCTGTAACCTGGATGTTCTTGACCAGAACTGAACCTAACATGAACATCATTACTGAGAACGTCCTGGGCAATCGAATACACGCAGTACCCTCCCAATTACACACTGCAAGAATCGGGGATGCAAGCTCCTTGTACTTGGCACGGCACCCTGTCAGTGGCACTACAGCAGCTGAGTTTTGTGGAGGTGGAGGCAGACCCTGGTCTGCGGTTTAGGGGGGAAGGAAAGCAGAGGGTTTGGGTGTTAGGCACTGGCCCTTCAAACATCTGCTGTCAGGCTGCAAGCACATGTTACGTGTGTACACGTCCCTTGAGAAAAGGTGTATAACTAACTGGAGGTTAGTCCAACGGTGACCGGTGAAGCTGGTTCGACTCCAGAAGGCAGTTCTTAATATAAGTAGCAATATACACCCACCCTACTGCCTTAGCCGTTGGTCAACCATAGTACGCTAGGCACTTCGTAACAGCACAAGGAGAGGGGAGAAGAATTTACGATGACGCAATGAAGCTTCTTCACACTGAAGTGCCAGAACTGAACAATTGATATGCTTGATAAACTGATGAAGGGCTGGCTCACAGAACAGAGGACGTGGTGTGTGCATAGAGGTTTCATTCATGTTGACTCTTGCCTGAGCGCAATACCTTAATACAAACAGCAGTGCTTCCCCTATGAAGAATGTGAAGAACAAACACCATTACATCTTGGCTGCAAGGTGCGTTGATTTCAAGGCAGACATAATGAGTCTAGATACGCTGCGTCAATTCAAACAAGTCCTTGTTCTGATTGTGCTTTGCTGTGTAGCAGCAGGGCCCATAGCAAGGGAATGATGAACCTGACCATGTTTGATGTTCCAGACCCTCTCGTTGTGCAAGTGCTGCTCCTCACACATGAGTTTTATGTTTGATGAATTATGCCTCCCTCATTCTGGTATCCTCAGTGTGACAGGTGTTCAACAACATGAAGTTCATGTGCCCAAAACATACAGATGATGATTCCCCCTCTTTGGTTTAATGCAGTTGGTCCTGGCAGATGCGTAATTGATTTTACTATTTTATTCAGCGCTGCAAAAAAAGCAGGTATGCCTTTTTTCCCTTTCCTAGTTTTTTTTGTAGGTGCTACAAGTCTATGGTGCTACCACAGACACTCCTCAAATGCTTCAAATTGCTTTAAATATGCAGCCTAGCACCAGTAACACTTTTTGACAGAGTGGCTTTATCTGTAGCCTTTGCAACCTTTGTAACCAGCCAGTATGCGTTGACATTCACAAAGGGAAGCAGTGCCTGCCAAGGTTGTTGTGTAACTTGTCTTGAAGACACACTGACTGATGGCTTAGTCTGTAACATCTGTAACCTCTGTGAGACGCAATAGATTTAATTTGTCACTTGCTGAAAGTCTGATGATCTATTATCAAGTTATCTGATCTGACTACAAGCAATGACATGAAAGCAATCCAACAGGTCAAATTACCAGCATGATAAGTACCTGCCTAGCTAGTAAATCATCTGACTGATTTGAGGGTGGAACATAGATAAAAGGGAGTAGCAGAATCCTGCTAGCAAAAATCCTGCAGCTCCCTCCCTAGCGTGTCTGCCGCCTTGCTCTAGGTACAGGTTGGCCTGCTTCCCCTTGCTCTCAGCTCTTAGTAAAACAACCCGACTCTTGTGATCTAAACCTTTAGCTCACTGCACCCCTTTCTTGTCTCCCTAGTATGGGCTCGTAATGCTGAGAGTGGCGTGTTGGCGCAGCTGCGTTTTCTGCAGGGGAACTCTCTCTTCTCTTTGGGTTGTGTTGGAGTTAGTTTTGGCGCACCAGTCATCGCAATGGCTCAGCTGCTTTTATCCTGGCTAACTATTAACTCCCCTGGGTTTTATGTTGAGTGCCTCGCGGTGGTGTAGCTAACTCTTTACTAGCCCTGCCTGTCTTCCTAAACCTTGTTCTTTTTACGTAGGCACCAAAGTACGTAGGCTTTCCTTCTTTCTTTCCCGTGCTTGACCTTCTCGTATACGTTTTGCCCTTCTTCTCATCACCCTGGTTGTCCCCCCTACTTTATTTTATCTCTTCCAGTCTGCCTCTCTTGCTCCCTTTTTATTTATAAATTTTCAGTTTGTTTCAACCTCGTAGTAGGGAGTTTGCTATCTCCTCTTGACCTATGGAACACGCTAAGCAACGACCAAAAATCCCTACATTACCCTAACAAAAAACACCCCCATGCTGGTAGTGATAACACACCCAAGTAATTAGTCACCGCTGAAATTAGTCACATGATGAAGGTCAGGGAAACTGTACCAACACGATTATGTTGTAGGATCTCACCTGTTTGCTTATGGTGGCTGTTGCGCTTCATTTGAGCAAGCAGTGCAAGCAGTGCGGCAGGGCACTTCCATTTCTAATCAAGAGGGATGGAGAGATGTCGAGGGATTGAACCCACAGGACACAAATAGCAAGTTGGCAACATGTCAATCTCTTTAATTTTGCTGTGCCATTGCTTTGATCTTAATGTGCGTGCCCTGCCTCTTCTTTTGCCGAGACATTTGCATTCGGGTCTGTCTCAACATGTCTTGCGGAATGTTAGCCGTTTTAGGCTGAGGGTGAACACCCTCAATTAGGATCATGAAAACTCTCTTTCGTGTGACTGTTGTGTTTGTGAGGAGATCCAGGATGAAGCGCGTGCCCTTTTGATGTGTAGAGACGCAGACGTTTGTGCTTTAAGGAGAAAGTTTGCTCCTATTCAGTCAGATGATTTTCAGTTTCAGTTTGCAACAAGTCAGTGCCCTGGTGGTTTATAATTTCCCAATAATTTCCTCTTACAACACAAACTTTTTTCTTTGTGTCTGTTGACTCACAAGGACCAGTCACAGGCCGATCAGCCGAACTGTCTAATCTAATCTTGAAAATGTGGCATGAAGATGGTTCTTGTGTATGTGACCAATGTCCTGGTGAAGATGAACATGTTCAGAACGAGGTGCATGCTCTTTTAATTTGCCAAGACCATCGAGTTTGTGAGCTGAGGAAACACTTTTCC
>Ga0307942_1001087_pt1:10000-21052 | contig 21052 bp, 16 predicted proteins | sample OrgLakmetagen175_FD_201846 | JGI IMG/M metagenome (GOLD analysis project Ga0307942, IMG submission 201846) | Saline water microbial communities from Organic Lake, Antarctica - #175 | ecosystem: Environmental > Aquatic > Non-marine Saline and Alkaline > Saline | place: Antarctica... | reverse complement strand
TATGTATGTATGTATGTATGTATGTATGTATGTATGTATGTATGTATGTATGTATGTATGTATGTATGTATGTATGTATGCATGTATGGTTGTATGTATGTGTGTGCGTGCGTGCGTGCATGCATGTGCGTGATTGTGTGTATGCACTCTACGCACTCGTCTGGTCTCTGGCATTGAATGTAGTTGCAAGCGATTGCAGCACGCTCAATTCAAGTTCCTTTCTTTATTAAACACAGCTGTGCAAGCAACTCATACATGTCGGGCCAAAAAAAGGGACACCGGATGCTTCATATGAAATAAATCTCAAGGCTTTCCATGGGAAAACAGTTAAATAAACCAAATCTAAACCAATCTCACTCCATTTCTTTTGCATTGATGTTTGTTTCTTACAAGGACAACATACCACCAAAACTTATGTGATTTGGTGACATTGATTTCTTACAAGGACAACATACCACCAAAGCTTATGCGATTTGTTGAGGTTGGTTTCTTACACGGACAACATACCACCAAAACTTATGTGATTTGTTGAGGTTGGTTTCTTACACGGACAATATACCACCAAAACTTGTGTGATTTGGTGAGGTTGGTGGCCTGCTTTGGAGATTTTGTGGGACAAAGTAGGGTTCACGCCACGGCAAATTGAACATGGGCGCCCCGATTTGCTACAATAAAACTCAACTGCTAGGGACAGCTACGATTCGAAACTAAGCTTGACTGTAGCAAATCGGGGCCCATTAACTATAAATAAGCACAAGAAAAAATTCCGGCTCAATCCGCGCAAGTTTCAAAAAGTGAGTTTCTAACCGTAATGCACCAACTTTCTGTCACCCACACGAGGACTGCCAAATGAATGGCAATGAATAATAGCTGGATTTGCCATTTCATATATCGACAAGCCTCGCCCTCAATGCGGTTCATCGAGCCTTGCTGGCACAATCATACACCCTATTTTTAGGGTTGGCCAGAACCGTATATATACACCGTATGACCATATATTTGGTGATTTCCCTGCCAAAAATACCGTATATACACCGTATATATATGGTTCTGGCCAACCCTACCTATAGTATCATGCTTAGAGATGATACTGCCTGTAGGCTCGGGCATCTGCACCATGATGCTTCAAATGAACCAGGGCCTCACTTATACAGAATGACTGTACCTATGGGCTCAGCATTGGCACCTTTTTCGCACCCAGATGCCCAGTAGCCGCAGCACAGGGTTAGGAACGGCGACGCATTTTTCATGGAGCGCCCCTGCCCGTGCTTAAGAGCACAACATGAGAACAAGGGCACCTTTTTGCACCCAGATGCTCAGTAGCCACAGCACAGGGTTAGGGACGGTGACGCATTTTTTATGGAGCGCCCCTGCCCGTGCTTAAGAGCACAACATGAGAACAAGGGCACCTTGCTCTACATGCTGCCTAGAAAAAGAAGATTTTACACATAATGCCATAGCCGTTCCATTGTAAAGTGGAGAACGCAACGGTCTTTTTGGAATTGCTTGTCATTGATGAGTATAAAAAAAAATGGATGAATTGGACACAATATTTGTTAAAAACGGATTTCGCGTCATCTACATAACTCAGTACATGCTGAACATAAACCACTACATGCTGCCCCACATGAATCAGTCTTGCCCACAAGGGCAGCTGTCTAATCCGGCTCGGTTCATCGGTTGATGCGCACTGGGAGGGGGGATTTACACTGGACAACGTCCAAGTGTAATGCCTGATGCTTGATATGTAGGGTTGGCCAGAACCATATATATACGGTGTATCTACGGTTTTTTTGGCAGGGAAATCACCAAATATATGGTCATATACGGTGTATATATACGGTTTTGGCCAACCCTAATAATATGACAAAACAGTGAACAAAACAGCAGGCTCAAACACAGGCACTGTCAAGCCCAGCGACCACAACAAAGCAACGACCCTAAACAATGACCTTTAAAATGATCTTAAACAATGACCCTAACCAATGACTCTACATATGGGCTCAAACACAGGCACCATCATACCCAGCAGCCACAACAAAACAATGACCCTAACCAGTGACCCTACCTATGGGCTCAAACACAGGCACCATCATACCCAGCAGCCACAACACAACAGAGCCCCTAAACAATACCTTTGAAATGATCTTAAACAATGACCCTAACCAGTGACCCTACCTATGGGCTCAAACACTTGCACCATGATGCCCAGCAGCCACAACAAAACAATGACCCTAACCAGTGACCCTACCTATGGGCTCAAACACAGGCACCATGATGCCCAGCAGCCACAGCGCGTGGGGAGCGTAGGCAGTGAGCAGCTGAGAGCTGCTGGCATCCAGTTCCTTCTGCTTTGAGCTTGCCCACACCTGCGGCAGTGCACAGGGTGGCATGAATAATTGCCTTATTGCGATAGTACAGTTCGTGATGATTGAAGAACACACTCTGCTTTGAGTTTGCCCACACCTGCGGCAGTGCACAGGGTGGCATGAATAATTGCCTTATTGCGATAGTACAGTTTGTGAGGACTGAAGAACACACTCTGCTTTAAGTTTGCCCACACCTGCGGCAGTGCACAGGGTGCAATGAATAATTGCCTTATTGCGATAGTACAGTTTGTGAGGACTGAAGAACACACTCTGCTTTGAGCTTGCCCACACCTGCGGCAGTGCACAGGGTGCAATGAATGATTGCCTTATTGCGATAGTACAGTTTGTGAGGACTGAAGAACACTCTGCTTTGAGTTTGCCCACACCTGCAGCAGTGCACAGGGTGGCATGGATGATTGCCTTATTGTGATCGTACAGTTTGTGAGGACCGAGGACTGAAGAACACCTTCTGCTTTGAGTTTGCCCACACCTGCGGTAGTGCACAAGGTGGCATGAATGATTGCCTTATTTCGATAGTACAGTTTGTGAGGACTGAAGAGCACACTCTGCTTTGAGTTTGCCCACACCTGCGGCAGTGCACAGGGTGCAATGAATGATTGCCTTATTGCGACAGTACAGTTTGTGAGGACCGAAGGGCACACTCTGCTTTGAGTTTGCCCACACCTGCGGCAGTGCGCAGGGTGCAATGAATGATTGCCATATTGGCGTGATCACTGTTTGTGAGGTCTCCAGCGCTCTCTCAGCTGCAGTGCAGCAGTGCACAGCTGCAGCAGTCCACAGAGTGTGATGGATGATTGCCATTTTGGCATGAACGTCACTGTTGTGCCGCTGCTGCCTTAGCTGCAGCACAGCCCATAGCTGCAGCAGTGCGCAGGGTGCAATGAATGATTGGCATGATCGTCGCTGCTGCACTGCAGCTCAGTTGTGCCGCTGCTGCCTCAGCTGCAGTGCAGCAGTGCACAGCTGCAGCAGTGCGCAGGGTGCAATGAATGATTGGCATGATCGTCACTGCTGCACTGCAGCTCAGTTGTGCCGCTGCTGCCTCAGCTGCAGTGCAGCACAGCCCATAGCTGCAGCAGTGCGCAGGGTGCAATGAATGATTGGCATGATTGTCACTGCTGCACTGCAGCTCAGTTGTGCCGCTGCTGCCTCAGCTGCAGTGCAGCAGTGCACAGCTGCAGCAGTCCACAGAGTGTGATGGATGATTGCCATTTTGGCATGAACGTCACTGTCGTGATGCTGCTGCATCAGCTGCAGTGCAGCAGTGCACAGCTGCAGCAGTTCACAGAGTGTGATGGATGATTGCCATTTTGGCATGAACGTCACTGTCGTGTTGCTGCTGCATCAGCCGCAGCACAGCCCATAGCTGCAGCAGTGCGTAGGGTGCAATGAATGATTGGCATGATCATCACTGATGTGCTGCTGCTGCCTCAGCTGCAGCACAGCCCGCAGCTGCAGCAGTGCGCAGGGTGCAATGAATGATTGGCATGATCGTCGCTGCTGCACTGCAGCTCAGTTGTGCCGCTGCTGCCTCAGCTGCAGTGCAGCAGTGCACAGCTGCAGCAGTGCGCAGGGTGCAATGAATGATTGGCATGAACGTCACTGATGTGCTGCACTTGTCTGAGCTGCAGTGCAGCAGTGCACAGGGTGCGGTGTATGCACGAATAACTGTCACTCGTCCTCACTGCTTTGTTGTCAGTCACCCCCACTGCTTTGTGTCATCGTTCAAGCGAAACACACTGTCTCTTATGGCATGAGCAGCTGCTTCCTCTAGGCTAGTGACACGAGGAGGCGGTGTAAACATGCTGCGGAACGGTGTGGCACTAGTTTGTGCTAGGGGTGAGCGGCAGCATGCTGCGATCTCAATTAAGGATCGACTCCATGCTTACAGCTCATCCTCACTGCTTTGTGTCACTCATCCTCACTGCTTTGTGTCATTCATCCTCACTGCTTTGTTGTCACTCATCCTCACTGCTTTGTATCATTCATCCTCACTGCTTCGTGTCATTCATCCTCACTGATTTGTGTCATTCATCCTCACTGCTTTGTGTCACTCGTCCTCACTGCTTTGTGTCTGGTCACCAGAGCACTCTCTGCTTTGATCTAGGCAATGCACTCGCAGCAGTTCTCACGCTTGCAGATCACAGTGCTTGCAAACTACGGTGCATAATTCAAACTACGTTGCTTGCAAATCACAGTGTCGAGCCTGCACAATCATTGCCTTAGCGGCTGCATGTCTTTCCTTCTTCAGAGCTAGCCAAAGCCTGCATCCATCCCTCTTGTCTCGGAAGTTGTAAGATGGAATAATAGAGTTTGAACTGCCCCCCCACCCACCCACCACACACACACACACACTTACACACACACACACGCGCACACACACACACATACACACACATACACACACACATACACACACACCTGATACAGAGCTGTCACGACTGTGGAGCTCAGCCCAACGATGAAGCCTAAGGTGTTGTCAATCACAATGCTGTCGGTGACGGTGGCCACTGCCACGCCCACACAGACCTGTGCACGACAACAAGAAACTATAACAATGAGACACAGAAAGCTGCGCACGACAACAAGGAAGTATAACAATGTGACACAAAAAGCTGAAATGCCATGTACACACACAAACCTGCACACGACGACAAGGAAGTATAACAATGAGACACAGAAAGCTGAAATGCCATGTACACACACACACACACTCACACACGCACATACACACCAACATGCACACACACATTTGTACACAAACACACACACACACACACACACACACACACACACACACACACACAAACACACACAGTATGTACAAGCGCGTCAATCAAATTGTTGGGATATAAGCTGGTGCTGCTTCTACAGCTAAAGATTTCGAAAAGAGTGTGAGCTTGGCGCCTTTTCACGCAGCAAATCCTCTCATTCATCCCATTGTTTCATGAAAGCACATAAGGACAGCTGGATATTGTTTGCTCTTGCGTTATCTGAATAGTTGCGGTATTCCTCTTTAGTGGCGTACGCCCTCAGGGCAAGAATCCAATTTGTTTGTTTTACAATGCTGCAATGCAAGCAAGGTTCAGAACAACCAGCCACACTCCGCAGGCACAAGCATGGACACACACACACACACTTGCATTGCAACATGAGGACAAACAATTAGGGTTGGCCAGAAGTATATGTACGGTGTATTTGCGGCATTTTTGACAGGGAAATCACCAAATATACGGTCATATACAGTGAATATATACAATTCTACAAACAATACAAGTTTGGGGGGGGGCAGTTCAAACTCCATTATTTCATCTTACAACAACTTCAAGTTTCGTTTTATTCCAGCTTCACCACAGAGGTGAAGCACGTTGTGCCCTTTTTGGGCCTCATGCGTGCATATGTTTGTGAGTGTGCGTGCACGCGTGTATTTGTGTGTGCGTGAGTGTGTATGTGTGTGTACAAATATGTGTGTCTGTTGGTTTGTGTGTGTGTGTGTTTGCATACTTGTGTCCCTCAGAAGTAACCCTCTTACCATTTCCTTCCAACTCAACCACAGTGCATATCTTATGCTTGACTTCTGCAATTCTTATGCTTGACTTCTGCACATCTTATGCTTCACTTCTGCATATCTTATGCTTGAATTCTGCAATTCTTATCCTTGACTTCTGCATATCATATGCTTGACTTCTGCAAACCTTATGCTTGGCTTTTGCATTTAATATGCTTGACTTCTGCATATCATATGCTTGACTTCTGCAAACCTTATGCTTGACTTCTTCCCAGGAAATTATGCCCTTACTATTTTAACTCGACCAATAAGCAAACAATAGAACAAGGTGCTCGTTTTTACCACTTGAAATATTTTCAAATCAAATATTTTCAAATATTTTGCCACAGAGCACGTCACAAAGCAATTGCGCCTGTACTGTGGCTAAATTACAACCTTCGCTGCACTTTTCTGCACTTCACTTCACTTTGCGGCCACATTGCAAGAAATAGCACGACCGACCTCAACCACAGAGCGCACAAACAAAGTCCGGGACATACCACTGCCACAAACCAACCCGACTGTTCGTTTTCACGAGCCCCTTCATTAATTCACTGTGTTTTTTTCTCTCAGAGTTTTGCTTCTTCAAAGTGGTTTTGGAGTCAGTAGCGAGTCGGTACAGTGTAATTTCCCATCCAGCAGTTTGATGGATATGAATTCAATGCAGCCACAGAGCGGATAAGAATCAGCGACACTCATCACAACCACGGAGCACATCATCAGCTTATTGTGCTACTATTACAGTATTTTCTGAATTTACCAATGTAACAGAGCGATAAGAGTCAGCAACACTCACCACAACCACGGAGCACATCATTCGCTTATTGTGCTATTATTACAGTCTTTTCTATATTTACCAAAGTAACAGAGCGATATGCAACAATGACACTCACCAAAACCACGGGACTTGATCTTATTTTAATTTACCAATGTACAGAGCGGATAAGAGTCAACAACACTCACCACAACCACGGAGCACATCATCAGCTTGCTGGGGACATTTTTGTACAGCAGAAACTCGAGGAGCACCACAGTGGGCGCGGTGCCTATTTTCAGGATCTGATACAGGCCCACGCTATTCATGCTGAGGCTCATGTTAGACAGCACCTGCGTGTGTGTTGTGTTAAGTGTGTGTTAAGTGTATAGTGTGTGTGTGTGTGTGTGAGTGTGAGTGTGTGTGTGTTGTATTTGTATGTGCACTTTGTACCTCACTGCAGAGAGGTAAGTGAGAGCAATCCCTTGCTTGCACAGAACATAGTAATCTATACTGTAGAAACTGATCACAGAGCAGTTTTAGCCATACACCATCCATAAGTCACGCACACGTCATTCATAGCTAGAGCAGTCATCCATTGCCGTCCATAAGTCATCCATAAGTCATGCATACGTCATGCATATGTAGAGCAGTCATCCATAAGTCATCCATAAGTCATGCATGCGCCATGCATAAGTAGAGCAGTCGTCCATAAGCCATCCATAAGTCATCCATAAGTCATGCATGCGCCATGCATAAGTAGAGCAGTCGTCCATAAGCCATCCATAAGTCATCCATAAGTCATGCATACGTCATGCATACGTCATGCATATGTAGAGCAGTCGTCCATAAGCCATCCATAAGTCATGCATGCGTCATGCATACGGCATGTATATGCAGAGCAGTCATCCATAAGTCATCCATAAGTCATGCATACGTCATGCATAAGTAGAGCAGTCATCCATAAGCCGTCCATAAATCATCCATAAGTCATGCATACGTCATGTATATGCAGAGCAGTCGTCCATAAGCCATCCATAAGTCATGCATACGTCATGCATATGTAGAGTAGTCATCCATAAGCCGTCCATAAATCATCCATAAGTCATGTATACGTCATGTATATGCAGAGCAGTCATCCATAAGTCATCCGTAAGCCATGCATGCGCCATGCATAAGTAGAGCAGTCGTCCATAAGTCATCCATAAGTCATCCATAAGTCATGCATACGTCATGCATACGTCATGCATATGTAGAGCAGTCGTCCATAAGTCATCCATAAGTCATCCATAAGTCATGCATACGTCATGTATATGCAGAGCAGTCATCCATCAGTCATCCATAAGTCATGCATGCGTCATGCATATGTAGAGTAGTCATCCATAAGCCGTCCATAAATCATCCATAAGTCATGCATGCGTCTCCATGAGCAGAGCAGTCATCCTTAAGTCATCCGTCAGCAGGGAGCAGCAGCATGTAAGCTCTTTCAACACAACTAGACGCTCTGCTCATGTTTCCCTCGTGGAGCACTTGCAGGGCCCATAGGGAGCAGCAGCACGTAAGCACTGTCAACACGACTAGACGCTGCTCATGTGTCACTTGTGGAGCAATTGCAAGGTCCCGACAGAATAAAAAGGGGTGAGCGAACAGGAAACCAAGCAGTTTGTGAGAGAGAGCTTACAGCCTGAAGGGTCTCAAACAGAGAGAACAGGCAACCAACGTTTTGCACAGCAAAGCACCTTCGCAATGGCAGTATGCCAGGAATACCAATGCGTGGTGCTAAACACAGAACTCAACTTGGGTATCCAACAGCCAATGCAAGGTGCCTACGTTTGTGCTGCCCTACTCCCATGCAAATACTTGATTATAGATAGGCATGTACGAGGGCGAAAGCTTAAGCAACAGAACGAGGCCATACTCAATTGCTGGTGCACTTGATGGTCCTACCCTGACCCTTTACACCTCATTACAATTGAAATGCATGTACGAGGGTGACAGACAATAGGAGGAGAAATAAAGTGATTAGCATCTTAACACAATGGTGCGTTCCTGCTCGCTAGTGTAATCGGCCAGAAGACACGTTTGAGCACAAAAGTGTACAGAAAGGGTTCAGCAGTGATCAACGTACGGTGTAAATATTACAACATGATATGTAAGGAATATGACAATCACAACATAATATGATTGATTCGAGACATGATGTCAGGAATTGATAATACGTAAAATATGATACAATCATGAAATAATATGTAATATCATACAATAGTGACATAATATGTAAGGAATATGATATAATCGTGACGAAATCGTGCTTTGTCTCCACACTTCTTGCGAGCAGCCATGCAAGGCCGGAGGCCTTTGTGATCCAGACTACATTTATCCAAACCGGTTTGGAGAGTAGGGCCTGCCACGCAGCCCACACACCCTAGAGCCAAAAAGCTTGGTTTTGGCATGCTGGAGGCCTTTGTAATGCAAAAAATAGATTTCATACGTATATGGTCCAAAACAAAACCATTCAAACGAGGCCTGTCTGAACTACCCGCCACGCAGCCCACAAACCCTAGAGCCAAAGAAATTGGTTTTGGCATGCTGGAGGCCTTTGTAATCCAAAAAATGTCATTCCAGACTGAAACAGTAAAAACCCATCATTTCAAATGAGACCCAGGTATATGAATAGGGTTGGCCAGAACCATATATATACGGTGTACATACGGTATTTTTGGCTTGGAAATCACCAAATATACGGTGTATGTGTACGTATATATACGGTTCTGGCCAACCCTATATATGAAGCATTCACCACAAAGCCCACGAACCCTGGATCATTCCAGACTGAAACGGTCCAAAACACACCATTTCAAACAAGACCCCTTATTTAAAATGCCCACCACGTAACCCACGTATCCTAGAGCTAAAGGGATGCCTTTGGTGGGCTGGAGGCCTTTGTAGTCCAAACAATATCATACCAGACTGAGACAGTTCAAAACAACCATTATAAACTAGACCTGTTTATAATACCCACCACGTAGCCCACAAATCCTAGAGCTAAAGGGATGACTTTGGTGGGCTGGAGGCCTTTGTAGTCCAAACAGTATCATACCAGACTGAGACAGTTCAAACCAACCAATATAAACTAGACCATTTTTTTAAACCCACCACGTAGCCCACGAATCCTAGAGCTAAAGGGATGACTTTGGTGGGCTGGACCTTCTTGGGGGTGAAAAAGTTGAGGGACGCCAGCCCATGCATGCCCACTATTGTAAAACCCTGCATGCACAAAATCACACAAAATAGATCTGATGGGCTGGATCGTCTTGGGGGTGAAAAAGTTGAGGGACGCCAGCCCATGCATGCCCACTATTTTGAAACCCTGCATGCACAAAATCACACAAAACAGATCTGATGGCTGGATCGTCTTGGGGGGGAACAAGTTGAGGGAAACCAGCCCATGCATGCCCACTATTGTGAAACCCTGCATGCAAAAAAATCACACAATAGATCTGATGGGCTGGATCGTCTTGGGGGGGAACAAGTTGAGGGAAACCAGCCCATGCACCGATGCCAGCACATGCACCGATGCCAACCTGCAAAAACTCTGGACTGAGGAGGGAACACATTGGAGATAAATGACGACGGAGAAAAGGGGATGGACATGAAGAGAAAAGGGGATGGACATGACGAGAAAGGGGATGGACATGACGAGAAAAGGGGATGGACATGACGAGAAAAGGGGATGGACATGACGAGCAAAGGGGATGGACATGACGAGAAAAGGGGATGAACATGACGACGACACAAATAGAGAAGTGTGAGAGGCGATCTTAGCGTGTGAGGATGTTTTGGATCGCACCAAGGCTGACGCCCTTTTGAGCCGCTATTGTGAAGCCCGGCATGCAGAAATTGACTCATGTTTTATTATGTGCCAGGGTCTATTAGAAGAGGGGGTTGAGGGGTGGGGGTATTGGGGTACTTGCAGCAAAAGGCCAGGAGTTTTTATATGTTTGCCATACATCTGTTTCATGTTTCCTCTAGCTACTATTTCTTTTGTTTAGCCAGGTGTGGTTTCAGACTTTTGCCCAGCTTCCGCTGAGATGCCCTTTGAGGCATATAGCGATGTAACCTTAATATTAACCTTATGTGTTTGCCAGGAGCCTGCAAGTACCATCAAAATGTTTGCCAGCTCAACCTTTTGCCAAAGGTGTCGAATCTGACAGACATAAAAATCAGAATGTGGATGTTGAGAGCGATTGCTTGTTGTATCAATGAGTTGAAATTACGTGAGTGATAAGAACTGAAGTGTTGTTCTCCTGCAGCGCTTGCAGATATTTGTGCGTGTTTTGGCCTTTAGACAAGTTCGAAGA
>Ga0307942_1001087_pt1:0-5000 | contig 21052 bp, 16 predicted proteins | sample OrgLakmetagen175_FD_201846 | JGI IMG/M metagenome (GOLD analysis project Ga0307942, IMG submission 201846) | Saline water microbial communities from Organic Lake, Antarctica - #175 | ecosystem: Environmental > Aquatic > Non-marine Saline and Alkaline > Saline | place: Antarctica: Organic... | reverse complement strand
TCGCAACGGGTGCTGTAGCAGGGGTGGATATAACACAAGGTAAGGGTGCGAGGAAGGGAAATTTATTGCAAACTTGAACAAGGTAAGGGTGCGAGGAAGGGAAATTTATTGCAAACTTGAATTGGGCACAGACAGATCGATGTGCAAGGGGAGATTTCTAAGTAAAACAAGAGGACCAGAAGCGACGAGTGTTTGGACACAGATCAATGTGCAAGAGAAGATTCCTCACGTAAAAAGAAAGGATCAGAAGCGACGATTATTTAAGCATCAGGGTGCCCCATGTAAGCAAGTAAAAACAAGAGTATGTCATATATTGATAGTTTAATGAACAGTGATGAGTTTATCAACAACATGCTTTCCATGGGATTTATCAACAACATGCTTTCCATAATCCATGTTGGTATTGTTTGTACTGTCTCAGTTCTCTTATGTTTTTTGCTATGAATAGGCCTGTCGACACAGACGTCCAAGAGCCATCAGGATCTCAGGACGGCAAAGGTCACTTCGCAGAAGAAATTTGAAAGGAGAAAGCACATATCACAAAGTATTTCTCACATAATATTTATCACAAATCTGGTAAAGGTTGGCAACTAATAGAATTTCAACATCAAAGGGAGCGCTCTCCACCATTGAAGTCAACACATTATGAAAGACAATGATCAGTCTTTAGAAGCTTGATCTCAATTCCTATCATAGCTCCAAGTGTCACGTTTATTCCTATTAACAGCTTTCCTTGTCACAGTTTGCTTCCCCTTAAATCCCACCAAGACATGAACAGGGATTTTTAACAGAGGGGCAGAGTTGCAAGCTTGGCCTGAAATTGGCTTCTTCAAAGGCGTCTTAAATATCGATGCATATATTTTGACATAACTTTTACACTGACTAGAACACTGAACTACAAGCAGATACTCAACCACTTGCCTACAAGCAGAAAAAGAACAACAAAATAAGTATCAATGTTCACGTATATGACCGCATGTATGGTAACTTCCCTGCCAGAAATACTGTATATACACCGAAAATACGTAAGCATGTTGGTTTTGGCCAATCCTTTACGCATACACACATGTACACATAGCAGTTATTAAACAACATACACACATAAACAGTCATAAACGCACCCGCTCCATCCTGCTATCAAGCTCCAGCTCCAACGCTTCAAGCCTTTTAGGGATCGCGTCAATCCTAGCGCTTGTGATCTTACGTTGGATATAGAGGGGCTGCACGACGCGTGCAAACTCACGAACTGCAAACAGAAAAAGACAAAAGCGTACACATGACATGCGTGCTCATGCACTGCAAACGACAAAAGACAAAAGCGTACACATGACATGCGTAATCACGTACTGCAAGCAGAAGAAGACAAAAGCGTACACATGACACGCGTGCTCATGCACTGCAAACGACAAAAGACAAAAGCGTACACATGACATTTGTGGTCACGTACTGCAAACAGAAAAATACAAAAGCGTACACATGACATGCATGCTCATGCACTGCAAACGACAAAAGCCAAAAGCGTACATGACATGCATGCTCATGCACGCAGACAAAAAAAACAAAGGCGTACATGACATGCGTGCTCATGCACTGCAGGCCAAAAAAGACAAAAGCGTACACATGATATGCGTGCTCATGCACTGCAAACGACAGGAAAGGCAAGCGTGTGTACAAGCACAGTACCGTTTACAAAAACCGCTTACAAAGTCATGGTAAGCATGCAAACCAGAGACAAGGCCGAGTGGATATACTGTAAGGTTTACGTTCCTTAGTTAGGCCTGGAACTCTTACTTGGGACAAGCATAAAAGAGATGGCTTCCACAGCACAAGCTGTGCCAAGACAGTTCCAACTTACAGTCGGTTGCAATTGCCTCCAAAAGGTCGAGAGCTTTTGCATATTGCAGAGCACTCAGCAGGTTTACATTATGAGTGCAGATACAGGATCGCCCCTTCTGAACTTGCTATACAGGCATTTTTGAGTTGTTACTTGTCTTACCCGCTTGTTCCATCCATCCGTCAAAGAAAGCACGGGCAAAGCAAAACCTGTGCAAGCAACAGCGGGAATATTTCAATCCAGTAAAGCACAACCATGCTTGGAAAAACAAGATAAATATACATGTATATACACTCAAATAAAACAGACATATACATATACATACGATATAAACCAGACTTTTCCATCATAAATTTAACCAGATTTCCATGGACTTATTCAATCATAAATTTATCCAGATTTCCAGACCCAGGTTGCAGCAGCAGGGACGAAGAAACAAAGATTTTCCTGAGGGTCACAGCTCCCCGCTTGGCTAAAGATACAGATGACTCAATTTTAAAGAGTAGAAGTTGTAACAACATATTGCATGAAAACCAAGAACGTGCAGATCTCCCCTGGAAATGACGTGCTGAGGTTGCCCACTAGATCCCTGACAAGCTAAGTAAAGAGTAATGTAAAAAGTATAGGTCGGCCGATGACAATGAACAGCATGCATGCAGTACTCATGCGCAAACCAGCCAAATGAAACCTCAAGACTGTCAGGGTTAGCCGATGATGTATGTACACTTATACCTGTGCCTATGTCCTTTGTACACCTATGTCCTATGTATCACCTATGTTTATCTATGTCCTATGTACACCTATGTCCTATGTACACCTATGTCCTTTGTACACCTATGTCCTATGTACACCTATGTCCTTAGTACACCTATGTCCTTTGTACACCGAAGTCCTATGTACACCTATGTCCTATATACACCTACGTCCTATGTACACCTATGTCCTATGTACACCTATGTACACCTATGTCCTATGTACACCTATGTCCTATGTACACCTATGTCCTACGTACACCTATGTCCTACGTACACCTATGTACACCTATGTCCTACGTACACCTATGTAGACGCCAATGTCATATGTACACTTATGTAGACGCCAATGTCATATGTACACCTATGTCCTATGCACACCTATGTCCTACGTACACCTATATCCTACGTACACCTCAGTCCTTTGTACACCCATGTCCTATGTACACCTATGTAGACGCCAATGCCATACGTACACTTATGTAGACGCCTATGTTCTATGTACTCCTATATGAATGCACAGAGAGGCACATGAAGCTATGCCTGGACCTTGAAAATATGCAGAGGTACAGCTGCCAGAAACAATATTTTTTTGTAATGACAAGGTGACACAAACTTTATTCTTGAGCTTTGACGAAACCTCAAAATGCAAATATTAATCAATGTGTTTGTATGTGTATATGCTGTTACGTGTATGTGTGCAGTTTACCAGAGAAGAGGATCAAATCCAGGTGATGCCGGGCGCAGATCGGGCACCAGATCTTCTGCAGACCAAATTTCGACTGCCTCCAGTGTGCAGCGCTTTGCAGCTGCATGGAGCGCTTTGGACTGCAGCACCTGTAGGCATGCAAGCGTAAAATGAAACCGTTTCTTTGTGCAGTATTGTCTTTGGAATGTGGCAGCCTTTGTCCTGTTGCGCTTTGCAGCTGCAGGGAGCACCTTGATGCAGCTCCAAAGTGCATGCGGACACGTTTCCATCTTTCTGTGCAGTATTGTGTTTTGATGTGGCAGCCTAAAGCTTTCTACGATGTAAAAAGCTCAAAGGACATTAGAGTGCTGGACATACAATTCTGTGTTCACTCCATACAGTGTGCACAGAGCTGTGTACCGTTTGCTTGTAGTGTATGGACAAAGCCGACCGACTGCAAGGGATTCCTTGCTCCTTATTGCCCTTCCCGTATGTTTACAAGCACGATCAACTTTTGTCACGCCCAATCAGTGGCAGCGGAAGATCGTGTGACGAGCAGTTAGTTTTAAAGTTCTCAGATTAGGGTTGGGTATTTGCCGATGTGCTGAATCTTATAAATTACTAAAACAAAGGTTTTTATCTCCTTTGCTGTGACACAGTGCAGTGTTTTCATCAGACAACTTGGCATCTGACAACTGCAACTTGGCATCTGACAACTACAACTTGGCATCTGACAACAGGAAAAGTTCCTAAACTGCATTTTTGAAATGCTCAGCGACCAAAGATTGCTGGGCTGTCTGCTCAGATCCCACAAGTTGAAGTTGGTTTCTGCACCTTTTGTCCCTTTTAGGTGTTTTTACACCCTTTGTCCAAAGGCTTTTTTTCAAGCTTCCGCTGAGATGCCCTCTGAGGCATATATAGTGATGTAATCTTAACCTAACCTCAACCTTTTACTCGCTTTGTCCCTAGTGTTTCTGCACCTGTTGTCCCTTTTAGGTGTTTTTACACGCTTTGTCCCTAGAGTGTTTCTGCACCTGTTGTCCCTTTTAGGTGTTTTTACACGCTTTGTCCCTAGAGTGTTTCTGCACCTTTTGTCCAATTTGGTGTTTTTACACACTTTGTCCCTAGAGTGTTTCTGCAACCTTACAAGTGTTTTGCCATTCTGCCCTCATAAATGTTTCTGCACTTTTCTTCCCTTAATTGATTTTACACCTTTTGTCCCTTAAATTTCTTTCTGTCTTTCTGCGTACGTTGTTATTCCCTCTTAGTGGTGGTGGTGGTGGTGGTGGTGGTGGTGGTGGTGGTGGTGGTGGTGGTGGTGGTGGTGGTGGTGGTGGTGGTAATGGTGGTGGTGGTGGTGGTGGTGGTGGTGGTGGTTCATATAACATCTGCAAACCAAATCACATCTTACCACAGAGTCTTGCCCAGAAGGTTGAGACAAAATGATCGGCTCCCATATCTGTGTGCATAAGTGGTCAAACAATATATCTGGCAAAAAGTTGTGAATTTAACAGAGGAGGTAACCACATTTTTCTGCGTTTGCTGGCTTTTGAATTTGCTGGCTTGCTTTGCTTCCTTTCCTTACAATTGAAAGTGCACAATTGTGCAACGCATCCTACACACACACACACACACACACACACACACACACACACACACACACAAACACACACACACACACACACACACACACGCACACACACACACGTACACACACACGTACACA
>Ga0307942_1001086_pt1 | contig 21055 bp, 28 predicted proteins | sample OrgLakmetagen175_FD_201846 | JGI IMG/M metagenome (GOLD analysis project Ga0307942, IMG submission 201846) | Saline water microbial communities from Organic Lake, Antarctica - #175 | ecosystem: Environmental > Aquatic > Non-marine Saline and Alkaline > Saline | place: Antarctica: Organic Lake... | reverse complement strand
GAAACATGAAACAGATATATGTAGAAGAGAAAAGTGTATAGAGAAAGAGAACGTTTGTTTCGAAGAAGCCCGAAGAGAAAGCATCAAGGAGAACAAGAAAAAAGCTTTTGATATGTCTCAGGATGAGGAAAAGAACATAGATAGTATTATGATGATATGGACATCCTGCACGTAAATACTTGGAGGTTCTTCACCCCCAAGAAAAGAGACAGAGATGATACACCCCTAAGACAGAAACAATACCACACTTACTATGCCCCCATGAATATTAAAAGATGGGCCCTACCCCTCTTTAAATCAGTTTGACTAGTGCCCAAATCCAGTAAGACTATTGCCCAGAGCCAAATAAAGTGCGCAAGCTGCAAAATTTGCTCCTACCATCTAGGACTTGACACCCATACAACAAGCATGGCCCATTCTCCTCCCCCAAAGCTTTGGTACCTACTAAAACACCGTGACGCCCTTCAAGCACACATGCATTTTCTCCATAAACTGTAAATTGCCAAAACTGAAGCGAACTACTATGCGTACTACCAGACCCTCATAAAGGACGGCACTGCCAATGGAGCCACTAGCAATGCTTACCTCCTAACATCATCCGATGTCCCCTTTAAGACCAAATGTATCATTATGAAATACAGAACAGGCACCCTATATAATCAAAAACATGAGGTATTGTTCAAACTCTCAACATGTCAAACCTGCCCCCTCTGCCCACAAGTAGACAGTGTCCTGCACATCCTCTCTGGGTGCCAACACACACAAGATCACCGAAAGACACAACTTAGCATGCTGCATGATCTTTAAGGCTATCAGCATAACAGGCTCCTTAGGATCATGCGTTGTCTCCATGGATATAGGCAGCAACGAACGGCTGACCATGCAAGATCTCCAGATTCCTAAAACAGCTGAAAGCAGAATTGTGCCAAAATGGCTCTTCCCACCCCGCTTCTCAGATAAAGACAGATTTACCTCCAGCCGCCCAGTTATTGTGCTGGTTACTCCAATCCCTGCAAAAACACAAAAACAACAAACCACTGCATGAGGGTGGGTTCTTCGGAGTGGCAGGGGACAACTGAGGGAGATTGGGAGCACCTCAGCAGTACAGCCAGCCACCAGCAGAACCACCAACCCCAGACAGCACCGACCTAGAGATCTTGGCAAATCTCAGCGTGACATCCACCTTGTTGAGATCAAGTACCGTGAGGACACCAGACCTCAGAATAAGCTGAACGCCGCTAAAGCACAACACAAACATCTCTGCAACATTCTTCAAGGAGCCTCCGTTACTCTCCACATCATCCTTTTTGGGTGTGGGTGGCACCATGTACAACACTCACACTCTGAAGCCTTTCAAGAAACTGGGTCTAGATTCTCAAAAAGTTAAGGAGATTGCTTCCAAGCTCCTTGTGCACTCTGTGAACTTTGCTGCTAAACTTGTCCATACCAGACGTGCCCTTTCCAGTACTGTTATCAACTCTCAAGGAGCCGGTTGCAGGCCAAGCCTGCAACCCTCTTGATCCCCATTGTTTTTTCCTTTCCTTTTCGCGGTGGAGGAGCTTTACGGTACTCGGTACCTAAGTGGCTCCTTTTCCTTAATTAATGTGGGGAGTAGTTTTCACTTCCTTGTCACGACGAATCATGGTACCAGCTTAAGCATGGATTGCAAGTATGAGCCATAAAATCACACGATTCGTCCATGCCACTGATTTAGCATGACATCCTGCGTAGTTTTATCTTTTTTCTTTTCATTATTAACATGCATCTTAAACAGGCAGCATGAGACAATTAGGCAGGTGCAAGCAGCCTCTGTTTCAGCGCTGCGTGAAGAGAGTCAAACTTGTTATCTACTCGAGCCAGAAACCCATCCATGAAAGTCTCAAGAAATCGCATCTTTGCCGTAACTAGCTCAAGGCTGCTTGCGCCGGTTGTTGTCGCTGATTCTGTTGCTGGGGCTGCTTGGGATGGTTTCGCTGATGTTGGTGCTGCTGGCTTGACTGATTCTACTGGCTTGGCTGGTGCTGCTGGTTTAGAGGGCGGGGGCATGCGAAGCCTGTCGAGCTGATGCTTGAGGAGAGCGGTGCTGAGGGGTGGGAGGGGTTGGCCTGGGTCAGGGAGGCTCCGTAAAAACTATGGCAGGCAAGAATTGAAAAAGGAAGAGGATGTGCTCACTCAATCAGTGGCAGCTTCAGCGCAATTTCTCCTAAGCATGCATGTCTGTGATTACTCAATGAAAAAACAGGCCCGGGAAGCAAATTAAATTCCACACGTGTATGGTGCCACTTTATAATATTGTGATATTGTTGTACTGCTAGCACCATCTTCAACAATCACGCACTGGAGCCGGCAGGGTCAATTCAGGAGGAGGAGCTGGGTCTTGGCTTTCTAAAAGCTGAGAACTTGCTTCCACGCTTCATGTAACTGTTGTCAACTACGCTACCGAACTTGTCTATACCAGACACGCACTTTCCAGTACTTTTATCAACTCTCATTAGGAGCCGGTTTCAGGTCAAGCCTTCGACCCTCCTAATCCCCATTGATCTTGTTCTTACTCTTTTGGTGGAGGAGTTGTATGGCACTCGGTACCAAAGTGGCTTACTTTTCCTTAATCAATGTGGGGAGTGGTTTTCCTTGCCTGCGTAGTTTTTCTTTTTGCCTGTACTGTTCCTTGATGTTTACTGATCTTCGTCTGCGTAGAGTTCTGATCTCAGTTGTGAGGGTGCCCCATAGACCAACCGAGGCTCTCTAGAAAGAATAAAAAGAAAAAAATGCGCAGGAAGTGAAAACCACTCCCCACATTAATTAAGGAAAAGGAGCCACTTTGGTACCGAGTACCGTAAAGCTCCTCCACCGCGAAAAGGAAAGGAAATATCAATGGGGATTAAGAGGGTTGCAGGCTTGGCCTGCAACCGGCTCCTTGAGAGTTGATAACAGTACTGGAAAGGGCACGTCTGGTATGGACAAGTTTAGCAGCAAAGTTCACAGTGTGCACATGGAGCTTGGAGGCAAGCTTCTTAACTCTTTGAGAATCCAGACCCAGTTCCTTGAAAGGCATCAGAGTGTGAGTGTTGTAGATAATGCCGCCCACACCCAAAAAGGATGATGTGGAGAGTAGCGGAGGCTCCTTGGAGAATGTTGCAGAGGTCTTTGTGCTGTTCCTTTGCGGCGTTCAGCTGGTTCTAAGGTCTGGTGTCCTCACAGTACTTGATCTCGACGAGGTGGATGCCACGCTGAGGTTTGCTGAGGTCTTTGGGTCGGTGCTGTCTGGGGTTGGTGGTTCTGCTGGTGACTGGCGGTGCTGCTGGGGTGCTCCCAGTTTCCCTCAGTTGCCCCCTGCCACTCCGAAGAACCCACCCCCATGCAGTGGTTTGTTGTTTTTGTGTTTTTGCAGAGATTGGAGTAACCAGCACAATATCTGGGCGGCTGGAGGTAAATCTGTCTTTATCTGAGAAGCGGGTTGGGAAGAGCCATTTGGGAACAATTTAATTTTTTTGTCCATTATTTAAAACATGTATGATGCTGATGAGTACATTTTGAAGGATGGAGAGAAAACTGCTCGAGTGTACCCTAACACAGGTGTGAAGCAGGGCTGCCATTTGTCCCCTTTGCATTTCTCTGTATTTTAACGACGTTGATGAAATTGCAGAGGGTGTTCAAGGTGCTGTCACAGGCACAACTGGTTCCGCTGTGAGGCATATGTTGTACGCCGATGATTTGACTCTGATGGCTAGCGATCCTGATGCGATGCAGACCATGCTCAACCGATTACACTGGTATGCTCAGAGAAAGCACCTTCTTATCAATACTGCAAAGTCTCAGTTGGTTCATTTTAATTACTCTGGTTCAAATGTGTTTGTATTCAACGTTGGGAGATTTCTGTTCGCACAAAAAGATAATGTTAAGTATCTGGGTGCTATATTTCACAGATGCATGAGCATGATAAAGACCTCTAAACAGCCACGCAGCTGGTCCTTTTATGGCATCTGCTTTTCGGGTTTGTTAGTTTGTACGTGAGAACTCTCTGGTGGAAAATCCGTATGTGTATCTGTGGCTTGGGAAGGCGTATGTGCTCCCAGCAGGTATGTATGCTGGCCAGGTGTGGGGCACTGAGTTTATTAAAGAGGACAAGGTCTTCACGATTGATTTGCAAGTGCGACACATGAGTTTTTAAAGGGCACGCTGGGTGGTGTTAAGCGTACCATCACGAATTTGGCTGTCTTGAGGGAGTGTGGCTGGACACGAGCCACTGCAGTTTTACTGGCTCAGGTCTGTTGTCAAGTTGTATAATAGCATGCTTAAGTCAAACAGTGAGACGTTAGGCAGGGTAGGGTGCTAAAAGAGGATCTGAGCGTACATTCACGTGACCCGTCCTGCTGGACTGCTTGGGTCTTTAGATGCTCTTCAAGGGTTGCGGCGTTGCGATTCATTTGAGCAAGCAGTGCAGCAGGGTACTTCCACCATTTCTAATCAAGAGTTCACTGATGATCTCAGGCACAGATTGCGGACAGTGTGGTGAGATGTTGAGGGATTGAACCCATGGGACACAAACAGCAAGTTGGCAACATATCAATCTCTTTTTGCAATGGCACTTGATCTCAATGTGCGTGCCCTGTTCGTTTGCCGAGACATTTGCATTTGGACCTGTCTCAATATGTCTTGCAAAATATTAGCCATTTAAGGCTGAGGCTCGGAGGCTTGGAGGCTGACGCTCGGAGGCTGAGGCTTGGAGGCTCGGAGGCTGAGGCTCGGAGGGTGCATACAGCGGATACAGCATCTTGGATCATGTAATTTCTCTTTTATGTGACTGTTGTGCTTGTGAGCAGATTCAAGATGAAGTCCATGCCCTTTTGATGTGTAGAGACGCAGACGTCTGTGCTTCAAGGAGAAAGTTTGCTTGCCTGTTCAGTCAATTTTCGGATGATTTTCCAGCAACCTCATTTGCGACAATATGTCAGTGCTCGGGTGGCTTATGATTTCTCCTTGCAACACAGCAACACATTTTTTATTTGTGTCTGAGCTCATGGATTTATTGTTGACTGGCGAGGACCAGTAACAGGCCGATAAATTGAACAGTCTGGCAGAAGGTCTAAAATCTAAATCATTGCAAAAGGAATGAAGCAAAAACATAATCGTACACACTACCGTAGTTGGCGAGATATGCAAGTTGATATGCTATTTCCTATAGGAGCACCCATCTAGTGATCAGACTCCATGAAAGGCCTCCCCTACGTGTACATTTTGTCGCTCCTGTTAACGTGGCTTCAAGTTGGCTAAACCCGAGCACACCCTCGAATAGCTTATAACGTCGCTCAACACTTGAGTTTGAAGGCACTTGAGTTTGAAGCTATAAATTGGATCTGATTCGATGAATTCTTCAAAGTTATATGTAAGAAGTTGCAATTCGAACGTTACAAAGGAGCGTGTTTGACCCTTGCTCAGTGAGCTCCCTCTGGCTGTTCACAAGGTGATCTTATAACAATGGAACATGCTCAGACTCAACACCTTATCATAGGTGGCTTTCATAAGAAAGCTAAGGATTATCATCTTTATAGATCAACGCTGCTAAAGTGTGCAGCATTATACAGCACATTGCAATACACACTACTTTTACACCCAAACAAACTGGAAGGTTTTGAAAGTGCATCCTGCTTGTCCCTGCCATCTGACCAGTCCCCGTCGTATCTTGCGGCCACTGAAAGCTGTGTGTCATCCTCCTCCGGTTGCTGCTCAACGCTCTCATGCTGCTGCATCTGCTCCTGCTCCTGCTGCTCAATATTTTGATGGTGCTGTACATGAAGCTGCTCCGTTTCCTGTAGCTGCACCTGCTGCTCACAATCCTCTAACCCTGAAGCCCAACCTCCAGAGTCACCACCAACCTCAACGCTGTCCTGCAGCCCTGAGGCCTCATAATACCGATCTGGGCTGCTGCTCCTGCTGTTGGTCTCGCTGGATGGTGTCTGAAGTATTACTGGATCATTATTAGGAGCGGTGACTGAGTAGTGATTTGTTGGTGGTGTACGGGGTAATGAGAAGTTGGCCCCCGCCGACCGTGTGTATACAACTTCATTTGGGATAGCTTGCAACTGCTGGCTGCTCTGGTTATGCGGGTGAGAAACCTCATCCTCCTGTGTTTCGCCTATTGGCTGCAGGTGTGACAACCTCTGAGGTGAGCCTGACCAAGGCTGTGACGGCTGAAAGGGCTGAGGAGACAAAGGAGGGGGAGGAGTGTGTACAGTAGATGCTGCTGGTTGCTGGGCCAAGTCGGTGCTTGTAGCAGGCTGAACTGCGGTTGTTCTGCGCATTGCCATTCCTACAGCACCAGGAGTATTCTGAGAGGGCACTCGTGGATTCAGTGCAGAGGGGGGGTGCTCCCTAGCAGGAGCGCACGATCTACCCCTGATAGGGAGATTATCTATGCCCCCATCCAAACAACCCCCTCCCCCAAGACCTCCTGATGGCTGGTGCCTTTCAGAAAGTGTGCGCTCCTGCAGGGGCGCACATCAAAACAGTGCAAAAAAGTTGTATCAGCAGACCTCCAAACGTTCAGTTGTAAGCAGCAAGGAAAGCCTTTGCAGTGTCCCACAGTTTTCTATTTCATTCCCCCCTCATCTCCCTTCAGCATTGCCGTGTGTGCAAATGAGAGCTCCCTAATGCTCATATTGACCGTTCAGCTGTGTACACGTGTCTATGGCAAAATGCACAACGGCCCCCGCAGACGCACCGCTGATGGCCGGTGGTGCTGGTGCTGGTGCTGACTGCCCTCCACCCCAAGAGTAGCGAAGCGTGAGTGGGCAGCGAGCGTGATTCCCAGAGCACGAGAACCAGAAGAAGTGCGGAAGCTTAGCGGGTTTGAATGCCCTCCTCCTTCAGGAGTGACCTATGAGACACAATAACCGAGGAGAAGGGGGCATTAACGCTGAGTTGGTATTGCTTAAATGACGATGACATTGACTAGCATACAATACGTGCCTTACTAGGCCAGCCAAAATTGATATTGATAGATGCGTTTCCAGCCACCGCTTACAAAAACATTCACGCATTTTGAACAACTAATGCCGAAGACACTGCCAGTGTTACTTGCTTGACAGAGCATTTGGCTTGGCCTTGAGCGTTTCAAACTTGCAGGAGTGCACTTTGACTGTACTGGTCCGAATTGCTTGGGCAATTACAAGGACAGGCAGCCAAAGAACGCAAAAGGGTTTAGAAAGGTGACATAATGAACATGGACCTAGGTGCACTTTAAGTTGGCAATTTGGTCGTTATATAAACACACACTCACCTGCAGACCAGGTACAAGGTGCTGCTCCTCCCCCTGACAATAATTCCTGGTAGCACCGTGTACCCGCCCGTTGTAAACAACAGGCCCAGCACGCAAGCGTTGCCTCTGCCGCTGCTGCTGCTGCTGGCGCTGCTGCTGCTGGCGCTGCTGCTGCGGCTGCTCGGAGCCATTTACCTCAAAAGCCGGGTGCTCCTTTGGTGCAGAGTGATGCCGACTGCCATTCCTGACTGCATGCCCACTGATTCCGCCACCATTAACAGCTGCATCCCCAATTCCACCACCTCCAGCAATACACCCGCCCTCCACATTAACCCCACCCCTCCCTTCCATTGCTCTCAGCTGAGCTGCCTCTTGGCCTCTACAACGGGCTGCTCTAGTTGGCACAGCAGACCAATGCTCGCGCAGCTGTAGCCCTTGCAAACCCCCTGTGAGCTCGTGCTGCTGCAGGTCCTCCCTTAGCTGTTGCTGCTGCTGCTGCTGCTGCTGTAAAGCCAGGCCACGTCTCACACGCCCGGCTTGAGGCAAGGGAGAGGCTTGTACGGTCAGCAAAGGCTGTGCAGGCAACTGAGGCCCCGGATGATGCTGCTGCTGCTGCTGTTGGTGTTGGGGGTGGTGCTGCTGCTGCTGCTGGTTCTGCTGCTCTGCGTTAGTGGAAAGGTGTTGCACGAAGCCAGAGGAGTGTCCTGTCATTTGGATAGGCGGGTGTATACTGAACTGCTGTGGGGGCAGCAGGGTTTGGGTGGGGACGTTTGAGGGAATGATGACAGGAGCCCCGCTGATCTGCAGCCCTTCTTCAAGAGAATAGGCTCTATTAAATGCATCTTCTCTGTGGCCGGAACTGGATCTGCTGCCTCTATGCGTGCTGTTGGTGCGGTGCACATCATGCCCTGTGTGTGCGCCACCGGCAGACCTGGACAGGAAGCATGTATACATTGTGTTGTTGCGTGTGTACGTGTGTTTTGCATGTGTATGTGTGCCTTGCGTGTTAGCTTGTGCTGCAAGGGATTGCACGCATGCCACACCTGCCTGCATGTGCGCAGGTTGGTGCACACGCTTTGTGCACACGTTTTTAAAGCAGGTAAGATAAAACCTCACGTGCAACAGAATCTCAACCTCAATTTGTGTATGGAAAGGGTGCAAGCCACCAATACACGTACTTGCATATGAGTTTGTAAGCACACACAAACACACACACACATACACACCTGGGTACCCTTGGAGCTGACGCATGGGTAGGTGCTGGTACTATTGGGCGGGCTCTGACAACAAAACTGCTGGGCACCCTCCGTTGGCTACACAGGGCGCGAAATCGCTGCCCTGACAAAGCCTGCTGCTGAGATGGATAACCTGCACAGCATGCACGATGTGTCATGCTAGGAAGGGTGCTTATACACGAAACAGGGCACTGTCTGGAATGCTTGATAGGTACTTGAAACTGCTGTGCTTAACAACCCTGCGACGCCCGCATAGGTTGGTTGCTGTCCTCCTTAAATTCAGAATTCGATGCTCACCCATTTGAGCCGCATAGCAATACACAGGTAGAGCAGTGAGGTAGCATAATATATGTATGTACATCATGAAAATCTTCAAGATGCGTGCATACATTTCATAAGTATTATGTTTGCAGCATTCTTTGATGCAAAAGTTCGTTAAAATGCATGGATGTAGACAGCCCAATTGTGGGAATCGAAGTCTGTTGCGTCTGCCTCCCTGGGTTTTCCAGGAACAACGATCCATGCACCAAAAACACAATAACAAAAAGTATGGATCAATTTGGATCCCTCCAGCCACGCCTGTATCCTGTGGCCACACTCTCGATTTCTGTGCACTCACAATAACTACTTAACAAAACTCACCGACCAGCACACCTGCACTCCCATCATGCCTGTCCCCTTGGCCGCCGCCGCCAGAGGCCTGACCCACTAACCCACTGCCATTCACAAGCCCTTCCTCTCCAGCCCCTCCCCTCTCGAATGTGCTACCATCGTTACTAGACGGCGCCTGCTGTGCCTGCAGGGGTGACTGGATGGCTTGCTGAGGAATCGTTGAGGTGGCAGGGTCAGGCTGATTGGGGTGCACTGGCTGTGGCTGGCAGAAGTGCTGAGGTGCGGTAGCTGGTGTGCTGCAGCGTGATTGCAGCAGAGCAGGTACAGCTATGTCACTGACAGCTTGAAGCCCCTGTGGGCCATGAGCCTCTTGTGGATCATGCTCTTGCGTGGTGGCACCTCCCTCTCGCAAAGTACCACCCTCTTGTGCAGGACCGCTCTCGCCGCTCTGCGCACCACCGCCACCGCCTCCCCTACCAGCCAATGCTGTAGAATCTGCAGCGGGTCCGGGACCTGCTCCTGTCAAGCTGCCAGCAGCAGCTTCTGATAAGCCAGCAGAAGCTAATGCAGCGTCACTTGCTGCAGCAGCAGCAGCAGCAGCAGCACGCGCCTCGGCAGCCCTAGCTGCTGCTGCCCTAGGGTCAATCCTCTGCCCCTCCCGATGACTCCCCAGCCTTAAGGTTTCCCTTTGGATTACCTCGTGAGGAGGGGTTTGTGACTCAGCCATGGGATGGAACGCTGCCTGAGGTGGTGCGTGGAGCGCAGCATTTGGAAGCTCTGTTGGCAAAGATGGCACCGATGGTGTGTGCGGCAGGGGTTGTATGTGCAGCATAGCCAAAGCCGGGGTCTGTGGTGTGCACGTGCGTGTGGTGTCTTGCAGGTTGTAGGTCTGCAAATGAGGGGGAGCAGGGGTGTTTGTGTGGTTGTATGCTGGCATGGTTGAGGAGGGAACATGGGTGGCAGAGGTGGCTGGGACAGAAGGGCGGCTGCTGCTTGTGTGGTGGCCCTCTATGCAAAGGCTCCCATGGCTTGTGCCGTTAAAAACGGGTGGGCCGGTTCCATTTGCTGCGTGGAGGTGCCTGTTGTGGTGGTGTGCGTGGGCAGCTGCGGCAGTGGAGGTGGTGATGGTGGAGGTGGCACTCTCAAGCTGGTCTATGGCCCTGGTGGGGTCACGTTGATGGTGGCTGTGGTCGTGATGCTGGTAGTCGGCAGGGGGGGTGCTGTGGTGGCTTGCACTGTTGGATGAATGTTGGGTGTTGCTGGCAACACAGACCCCCATGCGGGTGGCGGTGGGCATGAGGTCTGGGCGCTCAGCAGGTACTCCGAAGGCTGCAGGGTAGCAGGGCAAGGAGGGAGGATCTGGTGAGCGGTATCTTAATGAGCCGGCATATGGGGCGGATTGAACTGGCCAGCTTCCGAGATTGCATACGGTGCTACCGTTTGGGATAGGGAGGGGAGGTTGTAGGGTAGAGTCGATGGCAGATTCACAGGGCCAGGCTGACAGGTAGCAAGTTTGCAAGAGAAAGTCAAGAAAAAACAGCAGCTGCTACAGCACAGAAGACCACGAAGGCACAAGCAAAGTTTTGCTGCAGAAATCACGATGTAACGAATGAGGGGGACCCCAAGTGACCTTGAATTCTAAAGCATTAGTTCTTTCACACACAACACCTCAACTGTGCCCTCCAGTGGTTCTCTTAAATTAGTTTGTCCACGCGCCAAAGCTTGACGGATGGCTTACCGGTGGGCGTGGCACGGCACGCAAAGGGGTGCTGCGCGTGCTGGCCACTGCTGAAGCAGCCTTCACACAGATCATAGTCCGCACACACAAAGCAGCGGAAGCGCTTCCCACTGATGGGTGCCTGTGTATCACATAGATCATTTGACAAAAGGAACAAACAGGTGATTAAACATTTCCTCTCCAAGTGTCCAAACAGGTACTAAAGGTGTAAAGTCTCCTGCTCTCACACTGGTAACGAAAAGGTTATGCGGACATTCCACCCACAGGGTGTTGTCTGGTGCGGGCACCTATATGCTCTCCTCATGCTTAAGCAAACTATAACAACCAGCAAAATTGTTTGTGATGGGTATCCATCCTGGAGCTGCTAACTTGTTCAATGTGTGTTGTGTTGTTCATTGGAATGCAAAGGAGGATGAGGAAAGCATATGCATCATTAGAGAGCTCATTCTGTTGCAAACCTGCAACGTGATTGGTGGGGAGCAAAACGGAACTAACACAATACCTAAAAAGTGGGATGCAAGTCAGGTAAAGCTGTGTATCAGTTGCACCCCTGCACATGTGTTGTTCATGATTCACTCTCACCACTTTGCACACGCCACTTTGCACACGCCATTCTCACCGCTTTGCACACGCCAGTCATGATCTCACCACGTTGCACACGCCACTCATGATTTCACCACTTTGCACACGCCACTCATGATCTCACCACTTTGCACACGCCACATTTGCTGCCCATGTGCTGTAGAGCATGCACTCCTTCAGGGCCCCCTTCCCTGCGGTGCACACGTTTCTTGGGAGGAGGCGGCCGCCACTGCAAGGGCATAGCACGTTTGCAAAAGTTAGAATTGTGCTCTTTGTTGTAAAAAAAGGGGAGGCCACTATTGCAGGGAATCCTCGCGGTTTAAAAAGGAAGCAAAATTAAATTGTTGCACCAGGAGTACGAGACAGACGCATCTGTCTGGCGGGCAGTAGAACTTATAATATCTGCGTGCAGTGTTAAATGCACACACTTTGAGATTCCTGGAATTAGCTGCCAACAAACAAGATTGTTTACAGCGCAGCAAACAAAACTTGCACAATTATTACAGGCAATGGATTATCCATTTATGGTTGTTCTCAGATAGGCATGCCATCGCTCACAAGTCTGACCTTCCTATGGGCACCACACTACAGACGTGGACAGCATTTTCAGCAGACCCCTTACACGTGGCACAAAACCGCATACGGGGACAGTCCTTGTACACCCTCCACCCTCCAGAGCACTGTGTGCCTACGTGCCTACGTGCCTACGTGCCTACGTGCCTACGTGCCTACGTGCTCCAGAGCACTGTGTGCCTATGTGCCTACGTGCCTACGTGCCTACGTGCTCCAGAGCACTGTGCCTACGTGCCTACAAACCTTGAACTCTCCCCATGCGGTCCTGCACAAAGGGCAACTGAGCTCTTTGCCCAGTGACCTGGTTTGGTGGTCAGCCCAGATCCTGTGCACAAAAGGCATTCACACAATACGGTGACGTTGATCACGCAACCGGATGATGTCTGATGTACGGCCAGTTATCAGTCACATCAGCGGCCAACATTTGATGTACACAGCTCTTTGCTGCGCTTAAATGGTCACCTTAGGCTTTTTTTCATAGCCCTGAGACAAAGGTCTGAAGGACATACAGATGTATAAGGCTGTTGATCAACGTTTGGACAGTACAGATGTAAGGATCGACGTAAGGACAGTACAGATGTATAAGGCTGTTGATCGACGTTTGGACACGGTACGTCTTTGTTTCTCTAGCACGTACAAAATATGCTGTAGGCTGTAACAAAATTGGCAGTAGGCTGTAGCAACCCTTAGGTAGGCTGTAACAAGATTTGCAGTAGCAACCCCTTGCGCACTGTTCTACAAGATGCACCAGCATTGCCTCTAGGTATCACAGCGACGCTCACAGATCTTACTTTCCCACATCCATTTCACTTTACATGTGTGTACGTGACCACACGCACTTACCCAAGGCACTTGCCGTGCACATTTCCTCCACATCCAGTCCTGCAGTACACCAGCATCGCCACGTCCACAGCGGCCATGTCCTCGTAGCAGATGGGGCATGGACTACAACCTTCTCCCTAAAAAGCATTAGAACAATGTCAGGGCACTCAAAACCATATTTGAGTTGTGTGAACCTGACAGAAAGACTTTTTCCCTTTCTGCAGAAACAAATTTATGGCAGGCAAGTGATGGTCCAACCAGGGAAGAAGGGGCTGCAGACCTCTCCCTGCAGCAATCACATGAGTGGCACGCATGAAGAAGTGAGGATCACTTTCCAGCTTTCCAGTGGTCAATTTCTTAGCAGCCAGCATAGCAGAGGCCGTAGCTCTCTAGCACATTACAAAAGATCAAGGCTCTCTAAAAGATCAAGGCTCTCTAGCACATTACAAAAGATCAAGATAAGGTGTTGCACCTGTCTACAGGCCTTTCCAAATGCAAGTGACTGGAAAAAACTATTTCAACAATTGCGGTTGAGTGCGACAAGTGAAAAACCCATCCTCTTTTCTTTTGCATCTAGGGAATTAGGGTCCAAAGCGCAATCAAACAATCCGTTCAAGGATGGATGATAAGTCCTGTGCTACTTTTCACATTTCACACCATTCAGCAGGGATTCTCAGGAATGTTGTGGCAAGAAGTGTAGGCTGGGAAAGGTTTAAATACGCACAAGTAGCTATGATAATCTCCTCTGATAAGTCTGAGCTTGAGATCTCCAGGGGAAAGCCCCTTGCATCAAATCACATACATGTGCACACAAAATATATATGCATTGTAAGTCATAAGGCTGTACGCATACACACCTCCTCAAGTGGCCTGCGCTCTACTTCTCCAGGGGGGAGTCTTTTGCGTGCCTCTTGTGCCGGGTGGTGGGAGGGAGGGGGCGCTTGAGGCATGGCGCTGCACTGCAGCACTTCGTCCAGCTCGCGATCTGAAGAAATACGGGTGTGTGTGTTATGTGTGCAAGTGGACAAGTCACAGAAGAGTCCTGCAAGACGAGTGGGTGCAACCCTGGTGAGCTTGCTGAGGTTGGGCCCCTCCTCACCCAATTTGCGGTCTCCAGAGAGTTCGACACGTGTGCAGAACCCAGTGTCTGCAATGGGGGTGTAGCTGGTAAATGGAGCCAGCTCTGAGCACCTCGAACGGCTGCTATTTAAAAGGTGAGTGAGTGTAGGGTTATGGTGTCTACAAGACTGTGTGGCATGTGTGTGCTGTGTGTTCAGTGGAATGCGATCAAAGTAAAGGTTGCTTTACTAAGAACCTAGGGTCCATGCTTCTTTCTTTGTGGCAAAGAGTGCGCTCACATCAACACGAAACCTCTTCTCACACTACATACTTATCCAGCGTCCAGTACAACCATCCCATTATGTCCTTATGTGTTCCCCCCTACTAGCAGTGTAAAATTTACGCCCATGCATTAACGCGCACCCCCTACACACATGCACACACATGCACACACGCATACACACACACACAAACACACACGCGGACACATATACACACACAGAAACACAAACCTGTACCTGTGAGTGAGAGCTGCCACACAAGGGGGTTACTTGCAGGCACCCGTAACACCTTGAGCATGGTGAACAGGAGGTGCAGGCACAGTTCCTTGCTGCCACTCCCTGGCCCACTGCAACGGCAGAACAGACCAAAACGTAATACACACTTTTCAAACATGGTATAAAGAAACATCCTTTCATTTCTTCACACACTGTTTGTGAGAGTTGGCAGGCCTCGCTAGTACGCTGCCTGCATTCCTCAGGATAAAATTGAGCAAGTCAAGCTTGGATTGAGGACCGAGCAAAAGCTAATTGAACTAATATTTTAGTATCACAGTTTGTCATTCATCTGTGTGGACGTGCTGTATACACTAGGCTCGGAGCTGATCCTATTCCGCTCAGGATGAGTGCAGTGGTTCATAGCCTTATGGAAGGGTTTAAGTGCAAAAAAGGGTGCCTGTGTAAAGATTATCTGGTCCTGGTAAAAAGCCTAAAGAGCCTCACCACGAACAGCTGGGCCTAGCGCCGATCTGGACCTTGCGTTTCATTTCTTGACCGTCTTCACGCACAATAAAAGAGGTGGGCCCTGATCTATGCACCAGGTACAAGACAGTACTAGGCACCAGCTGCATGAGCTCAAGGACCTCCTGTGTGTGTGTTTGTGTGTGTGTGTGTGTGTGTGTGTGTGTGTGTGTGTGTGAATGCGTACGTGTGTGTGTAGCGTATACTGTGTGTGTGCGTGTGGATATGTATATGTGTGTGCGCGTGCGTGTAATGTGTGCTTGTGGAATGTAGGTGTGTGTTTGCGTGTGTGTGTGTGTGAATGCTTGCATACGTGTGTGCGTGTGTGTGTGAGTGTGTGTGTGTGTGTGTGTGAGTGAGTGAGTGTGGGTGTGTGTGTATGTGTGTGTATGTGAGTTAGTGTGTGTGTGTGTGAGTGTGTGTGTGTGTGTGTGTGTGCGTGTGCGTGTGCGTGTGCGTGTGTGTGTGTGTGTGTGTGTGTGTGTGTGTGTGTGTGTGTACGTGCTTGCAATTAGTTCCTACTTGGCTTGGCCGTACGCGCCAAGGCACTGCCCGTTCAGACATCTCCTTTAAGGTTATTAGACATTTGTTTTTGACTCAAAAGTTGCAGGGTCATATATTAACTTTTAAATTGTGCAGTCCGGTGTAGATAAGCAGCCGGGCTGGCAGGGATCAAGAGAACAGTAACCCTAAAAAATGGCCGATAGGTTTCCCCCTCCCCCCATGATGGTCACGCAGGTGTGGCAGAGGGCTGAAATAGGGCAGGCGCAGATTTCTGTGTTGACGTAACTTGTGAAGCTAAAAGTTTTCCCTCCCTGTGGCCCGCTGGCCCGCAATACACAGGAGCAAATGGATGTCGCGGACGTGCCGTACCACTACCGCGACTTCTGTGCGCACTTGTGGATCGATTACAAGGAGTGCAGGACGCACAATCCCGTGCAGTGGCGCAAGAACTGCCACCACGAGGTGCACGGCTACAACAAGTGTGGGTACAAGGAATTCAAGCGGAGGGTGGCCATAGCTATAGAGGAGAAGAAGAGGAGGGGGCTGCTCTGAGAGGGGGCAGGGAAAGAGTTCTTTCTGAGAGGGGGGGGCGCCGGGCTCATAGCAAGGATGTAGATGTAAACAAACACACACAGAGATACAACGGGCAGGGGTTTCTAGAAAGATGAGAGGCCCTGGATGGGATGGAATGAGCAGTCAATGGCGTTCATGTTTTGATGCATAGGAAGTTTTCCTTTTGTGCTTTGGAACCTGCTCCGTACGTGCAGGGCAGGAATGTTTTCGTATATAGGACGCATCTATTGCAAGGCACTCTGGATGCTATTTTCTCTCTTGCAGAACTGGCGGAGTTCCTTTCCCTTGAACGTTCCTGTAATGCTTGTCACGTCTGGGTATGTCTTGCGGGCTCTTGGGAACGACTTCAGGTGGGCACCAAAACAGGCAACTGATCAACGCAGAAGCCAAAGTATAAGCGTGTGTGTGTGCGTGTGTGTACGTGTGTGTTACGTGTGTGTGTGTGGGTGGGTGGGTGTGGGTTTGTATGTTTGTATAGTTCAACTATATACTAAGTTAGTATGTGAGTATGTGTGAGTGTGTGTGTGTGTGTGTACGCATGTGCATAGAACGAGGTGCGCCGCATACACAAGACACGACTGACAGGGGGGGCTGGGTTGCTACATTGCACAACAGCTTAGCATGGATTGCAAGTACGAGAGCATGAGCCATGAAGTGTACTTAATGTCTCCTCCCTCGCCCCCAATACTGGAATGAACACCCAAAAGATAAGGTAAGGTGAGGTTACATCGCTATATATGCCTCTGGGGGGCATCTGAGCGGAAGCTTGGAAAAAGCCTTTAACCATACCAAGAAGGCGTTAAAAAATCAAGGGAACAGGGCTAGGCACTCAGCCGCAAAAGAGGCCACATCATACATATCTGGCTGGTTCAAAAAAATCCTCGAACGAGTTGGGCTATCCTCCTACTGAGTTGGGAAGACCAGCTGGCGGTGCTGTGTGCAAAGGCTAACTAGATGTTCATGCGAACAGTCCAGCAAAACGTGTTCCTCATCCTGAGCAGAGTGCCAGTCACATTTGTCATAGATCCTGAGCTCATGCTCACAAAGTTGCGTAGACCAAATCTGAAAGGCATACGTGCCAGCTGACAATGCAGGTGTTTTGAAAAGCCACAACATACGGTTGGTGTAACTTTATGTGCTTGTCAAATGTTACAACATTCCCAGGACGATATACCCCATAACCTCCCTAGCCTAAACCTGACTCCCTTGCGCACCACGCATATTCAACAAGAATTCTGGACTTACAAGAAGGATTAGGCTTTTTCAATGACACCCACAGAGGCTATCAACACACTCTGCTATGATGATATGGACATCGCTCCTACCCATAGGTATTTGGAGGTTCTTCACTACACCCAAGAAAAGAGACAGATGATACACCCCAAAGACAGACACAATACCACACTTACTACGCCCCCATGAATATTGAAAGATGGGCCCCACCCCTTTAAAAATCAGTTGGACTAGTGCCCAAATCCAGTATGACTATTGCCCGGAGCCAAATTTGGTGCGCAAGCTGTAAAATTTGCTCCTACCATCTAGGACTTGAATTTCCAGACCTCTCCCCACCTTTTAAAGACATGTACATCCGTGACGTCTGCAACCTTACCTACAAGGGGTTACAAGGATGGCCTACAGCCCGAGTCTCTGGCTGATGGCAATTGGCTGGTGAAACAAAAACAACCAGTGTCGAAAATTGAAACTAAATCTGACACAAACTTGAGGAGTCTGATGAGTCTTGATTATTAAGGAATGCATTGATCTCAAAATCAGTGAAAAGTTAGAAGGGTTACAAGGATTGCCTACAGCCCGAGACTCTGGCTGATGGCAATTGGCTGGTGAAACAAAAACAACCAGTGTCGAAAATTGAAACTAAATCCGACACAAACTTGAGGAGTCTGTACGAGTCTTGATTCAGGAATGCATTGATCTCAAAATCAGTGATACTGTGATGACAAGAAAAGAAAGGAATAAATTCAGAGCTCGAAGGATCCAACACATGCAGAGTCTTAAACATTCCTTCAAAAAGGTCTTTGTACCTCATGCGCAGCTCGCACACTTCAGCACACTTGCAGAAGAAAAGCACATGCTTCTCATCTTGAACTTCTCCACACTCACATTTATCACAAATGCTAGAACCACCATGCCATTTGCAAGACTCCACTCTCAAATGGTGTGCTCGCAATCTGAACATGCTGAAATTTCTCAACACATGTTTGTCCAAATCCTTGTACAAGTAGGAGGGGATAGAAAAAGGAGAACCTCTAGGACCACTCTCAGAACTCCCACACCACTTGTGATACGACTGGCAATGTTTGCTTAAAACAAGCTCCTGCAATGCCACTGAAAGGGAAGCTATTGATGCCAATGATTCATGGGCGGGCCTGCCCTGCCTGTATTATTCTGAATCAGAATGAAAAGGAAAATCGTATCCTCTACTCTCAAAAAAGAGAGATTGTGGAAGATTCATGGAACCCAACCTGGGAGCCAGAGGAAATACAAAGCACGTGTGAAAGTTTCAAGCAGAGCCTCAATACGTTTGAAGAGCATATCACCGCACCAAACTTATCTCAGCCTGCACCAGATGAACACCTAAATGATCTTCAAAAACAAGGGTTCTCTGCCATCCAAGAGGGCAACAAGTACCAACCCTACAATGTCGATCTTTGAAACAAAGTTAGTTTTAAAATCCAACCCACCAACCCACAGGCTGACCATACTGCCACAGGGCATTGTGAGTAATGGATCATAAACATTGATCTCATGGAGTATCAAGAAAAGAGTATCCTATCCTCCCCAGATGACGCTATGTTTCCTGAAGTGTACACTGACACAGTAGCCTGTATTTACAATGTCGACGGAAAATGTAAAGGTATGATTACTCCCGAGCGCCTTCACATACTACGAAAGGCCTTTGACAGGTCAAAACGCAGCGGTTTACACGATCACGTCCAACCTTCTCCCATTAGCTTTGCATCAGAACTTGTAGCTAGGCCTCATTGCACGTAAAGACATCTCTGCCTCTAAACATACAAACAAGAAAATCAAAGACTCCTTCGCACGGATACTTCCCTCCCACATCACCGCCTTGCTTTCAGAAGTGGGCCCTGGTCACTAAAGAAAAAATGGCATCCCCCCTCGACCATGACCCCAAATTCCCCCATTATGGAGTGAGCACCCAAGGGACAAAGTGTTTGGGGCAAACACCATTGCCTTGTCCTCCTCCCGATTTCCTGGGTTCTCCATCTGCCATCCCATTTACCATGAAAACACCATGCTCTTGGCAACAAGACACGCCATCTACTCTGCTGCTGCCAGCACAGAGGAAACAGCCACATTCATGCTCCTCCCTTCCTGGAATTAAAAAATGACCACAAATCCCTATGCATCACTCTGCCGCAAATACCCACACATGTGTAAATTCCTGGGCACCATCCCATCAACCCAACTCCAGTATGCGAAAGTGCCCCTCTGGAACAACATACAAATACCACTTTCCAAACACACCTGGGAATTGCAGATCATTGCCATATGGAGCACCAAGGGCAGGGTCTGCCTCAATGCTCACAACAAGGGAGGCTAAAAGAACTTGCCAAAGAAATCCCTGAGGCAAAGTGGGAAATTCAAAACATACATAACCATCCCTACCAAACAGCCTTAGGTTCCGGACAACACTCAGGACTCAACAAAGTTAATAAGCTACCCAATGACCACCCTCAAGCCCCAGAAGGTCCAGATAAAACAAGTGCCCTGATTAGCACTGACCAACCTCATAATTGTAATATCGACAAAGCACCCCAAAACAGCTACAGCCAAAACCTAACTCGTAAAGTAAAAGATTGGCGGGATTGGACTTACACTGGTGGCAGCCTCCAAAAGAATGAAGAAGGGCAAGACACCGGATCAGGTGTATACCACCCTCACTTAAACGTTTCAACGTTTCCCATTATGTAAACCCAAAAGGCATGGGTATAACCAACACCATCTCACGTGCAGAGCTAGCAGCTATAGCAGCTGCAGTCATACACGGCTACTCACATATAGCCACAGACAGCCTTACATCACTGCGCCAAATCAAAAAGCAGCTGTCACACCCGAATCTCCATCGCCACCACATCCAAGGAGATGTCCTTCAATCCATTGCTAAAGCAATCTGCCAATCACCATCGCCCATCTTCTTCTTCAAAGTAAAGTCCCATGCCGGTATTATCGGTACTAATGAGCATGCTGACGCCCTTGCTAAAAAGTCAGCCACCACCTTCTCCGACCTTGCAGACACCTCCATCAAAACAGGTAGGAGGCCCTGAGGGAAATCCCTTCTACAACATCCACTGGCTTGCAAAAGAAGACATAGAAAACCGAACCCATAATCATACCCATACAACAAACATGGCCCATTCTCCTCCCCCAAAGCTGTGGTACCTACCAAACCACCGTGACGCCCTTCAAACACACATGCATTTTCTCCATAAATTGGGAAATGCCAAAACTGAAGCGAACTACCTTGCGTACTACCAGACCCTCATAAAGGACGGCACTGCCAATGGAGCCGCTAGCAATGCTTACCTAACATCATCCGATGTCCCTTTTAAGACCAAATGTATCATTATGAAATACAGAACAGGCACCCTATATAATCAAAAACATGTGGTATTGTTCAAACTCTTACAAGTCAAACTTGCCCCCTCTGCCCACAAGTAGACAGTGTCCTGCACATCCTTTCTGGGTGCCAACACACGCAAATAAGGAACATGATCACCAAAAGACACAACATAGCATGCCGCATGATCTTTAAGGCTATCAGCAAAACAGGCTCCTTAGGATCATGCATTGTCTCCAAAGATATAGGCAGCAACGAACGGATGACCATGCAAAACCTCCAGATTCCTGAAACCGCCGAAAGTATAATTGTTCCCAAATGGCTCTTCCCACCCTGCTTCCCAAATAAAGACAGATTTACCTCCAGCCGCCCAGATTTTGTGCTGGTTACTCCCATCGCTGCAAAAACACAAAAACAACAAACTAATGTAGGTGGGTGGGTTCTTCGAAGTGGTAGGGGGCAATTGAGGGAGACTGGGAG
>Ga0307942_1001084_pt1 | contig 21073 bp, 15 predicted proteins | sample OrgLakmetagen175_FD_201846 | JGI IMG/M metagenome (GOLD analysis project Ga0307942, IMG submission 201846) | Saline water microbial communities from Organic Lake, Antarctica - #175 | ecosystem: Environmental > Aquatic > Non-marine Saline and Alkaline > Saline | place: Antarctica: Organic Lake... | reverse complement strand
CCGTACACCGTACCGTATTTTACCGTAATTACGGTAAAGTACGGTGTGATAATTACGGTAGTACGCCGTAATTTAACAAGTACGGTGCGTACCGTACAGACCGTCATCGTACCGTACCGTACAACTCAACAAGCCTGACTACCATGTTGTGTGCCCTCTTTCACAACAGACTGCACTAAAGGCTTTCTTGCACTACGATGTTGTGTGCCCTCTTTCACAACAGACTGCACTAAAGGCGTTCTTGCACTACGATGTTGTGTGCCCTCTTTCACAACAGACTGCACTAAAGGCTTTCTTGCACTATGATGGTGTGTGCCCGTGCCCTCTATCACTCACCTGCGGACAGCTCCTCTGCGTCCTTGCCAGCATGCAAGCCCTGCACTTTGCCCATGAGGTTGCCCCAGTGGTGCTTGGCACCCGCCTGGAACACACAGAAGGGGTTTGTGTGTGTGTGTGTGTGTGTGTGTGTGTGTGTGTGTGTGTGTGTGTGTGTGTGTGTGTGTGTGTGTGTGTGTGTGTGTGTGTGTGTGTGTGTGTGTGTGAGTGTGTGTGTGTGTGCACGTGTGCGTGTATGTAAAACATGGGGGGGAAAAGAGGGTATATGCATGTGCTTGCTTAGAGGTTGCCCCAGGGGCGCGGAGTGCCTAGCATGAGTACAGAAGGGTGGTGTAGATGTGCGCTGGTGCATCTTCCTGCAGAAAGCAAGCAAGCATGTTGAGTGGCAGGCATATCAGCAGAGTGTACGTTTATACGGCAAACCCACTTCCGTTCTCTCAATTACGCACACCCACACCCACACCCAGACCCACACCCACACCCACACCCACACTTCACCTACGCCCACACCCACACCCACACCTGTGCTGCTCTGTGGCCAGAAAGAGGGCTCTCAATGCTATCTGCCTCAATTTGCCTCCTCCCCCATCGCCACCAGGACCTCCTGTGTTGTGAGGCCTCACTACTCCGTTTCTCAGCTGCCTGCGCCTTTTGCTTCTGCTTCTGGTCCTCCTGCTGCTTCTTCATTTGCACCCTCTTCGCCTGCGCCTCCTGTTTCTGCTGTTGCTGCTGCTGCTGCCGCTGCCGCTCCTCCTGCTGCTGCTTCTGCTTGCGCTCCTGCTGCTGCTGCTGCTGCCGCTGCTGCTGCTCCTGCTGCTGCTTGTGCTGCCGCTGCTGCTGCTGCTCTTGCTGCCGTTGCTGCTCCTTTCGTTGCTGCTCCACCAGCCGCTGCTTCTGCTCCAATTCCTGCAGCCGCTGCCGCTCCTTCTTCTCCTGCTCCTGCTTTTGTTGCCGTTGCCGCTGCTCCTGCTTTTCTTGCTGCTGCCGCTTCACTTCTTGAGAGCGTTGTTGTGGGCTCAGCTGCTTTAATCGCTGCTGCCACTGCTTCTCCTGCTCCTGCTGCTGCTTGCGCTCTTCCTCCCGCTTAAGCTGCAGCTTCTGCAACTCCTCCCGCTTCTTCTGCTGCTCACGCAGCTGCTGCTGCTGCTGCTGTTGCTCCCGTTGCTTCTGCTCTTGCTTCTGCTTCTCCAGCTGCTTCCTCCTCTCTTCTTGCTTGCGCTGCTGCTCATGCTTCTGCTGAAGCTGCTGCTGCTGCTCCCGTTGCTTCTGCTCCTGCTTCTGCTTCTCCTGCTGCTTCCTCTGCTCTTCCTGTTTGCGCTGCTGCTCGTGTTTCTGTTGGAGCTGCTGCTGCTGCTCCCGCTGCGTCTGCTCCTGCTTTTGCTTCTCCTGCTGCTTCCTCTGCTCTTCTTGCCTACGCTTCTGCTCCTGCTTCTGCTGCTGCTGCAGCTGCTTCTCGTGCCGTGCCTGCTCCTGCTTTTGCTTCTGTGCCTGTTTCCTCATCTCTTCTTGCTGCTCACGCTTTTGCTGCTGCTGCTGCAACTTCCTCTCCGCCTCTTTTGCCGCTTTTTGCTCCTGCTGCTGCCGCTGCTGCTGCATTTTCTGTTCCTGCTTCTCTCGTTGCTGCTGCTGCCGCTGCTCGTCCTTGAGCTGCTGCTGCTGCTGCTGCTCTGACTCTCGGATCTTCTGCTCCTCTTTTCGCTTCTCTTGCTGCTCCTTCCACCGCATCTGCCAACCGGCCCTGCCTTGAGGTACCTGTTTACACACACACATTCATTTGCACATACACAAAATTACACACACCCGTGTGCATGCTCGTGATGAGGTGCATGTGCACGTGCTTGTCCCTGCTGCTCACACATTCAGTACACACATATTAATTCGCACATGAACAACCTTACACACACCCGTGTGCACACTCGTGATGAGGTGCACGTGCACGTGCTCGTCCCAGCTGCTCACATATTCAGTACACACATATTAATTTGCAAATGAACAAACGCACACACACACCCGTGTGCACGCTCGTGATGAGGTGCATGTGCACGTGCTTGTCCCTGCTGCTTACACATTCAGTACACACATATTAATTCGCACATGAACAGACGTACACACTCAACCGTGTGAACGCTCGTGATGAGGTGCATGTGCACGTGCTCATCCCTGCTGCTCACACATTCAGTACACACATATTAATTTGCAAATGAACAAACGTACACACACACCCATGTGCACACTCGTGATGAGGTGCATGTGCACGTGCTTGTCCCTGCTGCTCACACAATCAGTACACACATATTTATTCGCACATGAACAGACGTACACACTCAACCGTGTGCACGCTCGTGATGAGGTGCACGTGCACGTGCTCGTCCCTGCTGCTCACACATTCAGATCCAGATCTGTGCCAGGGGGTGTGCTGGCATGTGCTTGGCCTTGGCCTTTTTGTCTCAGCTGCCGGCGTTGGGGCAGTTCTTAATAGATGCAGGGTGCAGTACAAAATTCCATTCACACAAGTACACACATTTGTTTGCGAATCTGCTTAGCCCTGCCGCTCTTTTTACCTTCAGTACCACTCAGAATCAAATGCACACACATATACACATACATGCTCACAAGCACGAGCACACACATTCTTAATATTGATACACTTCTTCTGTTGATAAAAAGGCACTGAAGGATAGCAATGACACAACGCTTTCAATGAAACAAAGGCATAAACGCACAGGCAGGTAACAAGTGCATGCTATGCGCACAATCTTTGTCGCCGCCCACACAGCAGCCAAAGGTTGCCTCAGGGCTAGCCAAAACTGTTCACTTGGATTATAGACAACTGCGCACCACAGGAATCCACGCAAAAACAATGCCAAACTATTACTATATTATCATGACCCCCAAATATACCCATCCACACACAGGCTCGCACTCCCACCCACCTCATCCCACTCCTCCTCATTTATTCCATCCCACTCAACCATCCCACTCAACCATCCCATCCCACCGCCCCACCCATCCATCCACACGCAGGATCACAAGACAAGCAGCGTCACAATCCCATTACCGTAAACACCGCACATCACGCAACGACGCTCACGTCATGTCACGTCACGTCATTTGATGTGGATGTCATGCATCGGTGAGTTCACATCATGTGACTCATGCCATGTCATGCTGTGCACGTCATGCTGTGAACGTCATCATGCTATGGATGTCATGCATTGGCACACGCACACCCACCTGCACTGGCTCAGGGTCGTATCCCACTTGCTTGCCCACCAGGTCAACCACCTCTTGGCTGCTTAGGTACTCCCACACACCGTCACTGGCAAACACGAGGAAGCAGTCGCGGGCGCCCAGCTGCAGGGTGTTTGTGTGAGTGTGAGTGTGTGTGTGATGCTAGTGTGTGTGTGTGTGTGTGTGTGTGTAGTCGCGGGTGCCCAGCTGCATCGTGTGAGCGTGTGTGAGCGTGTGTGTGTGTGATGCTAGTATGAGTATGTATGTGTGTGAGCGTGTGAATGTGTGTATGCAAGTGTGTGAGTGTGTTGCTAGTGTATGTGTGAGTAGTGTGTATGCATGTGTGGGTTTGTGTGTTTGCGTGCTTGTGGGTCTGTGGGTGTTCCCCCCAGTGTGCAGACACAAACAAACCTATAGCTGGTATCATGCGCCAGCGTCCTTTCAAGACCAAATGCTTGGGCACAATTGATAATATGCCCGTGGAACATCCTCACATTTGGTAGGCACAATCGATAATATGTTAGGCACAATTGATAATATGCCCGTGGAACATCCTCACAATTGGTAGGCACAATCGATAATATGATAGGCACAATTGATAATATGCCCGTGGAACATCCTCACAATTGGTAGGCACATCCTCACAATTGGTAGGCACAATTGACAATATGCCCGTGGAACATCCTCACAGTAGTAAACATCAACAGGACATGCGTTCTTGTTAGTGAAAACGCCCTTGCATGTGTGTGTCCTTGTACACCGACACAGCTGCCCTTACCTTGTGCCTATGGTCGTCTTAAAGCTTGGCAAAAAAACTACACCTAGATAATGTGTCTACCTACATGTGTGTGTGCGTGTGCGCAGCCACAGCTGCCCTTACCTTGTGTGTGGTTGTCTCAGGCGTGCAGGTGACCCCATACGGCCGAACCACAGTGTCTCCAATGGCCCTGTACGTACGAGCACGTTGGCATTTATTTATTATTTGACAAGCACATTGACGCAGCATATTCCTGTTCGTGTTTTGTGTATTTGTAGTCTGTATATGAGCAAGCAATGGTGTTATCGTGTTTGGAAAGCGGCTTTGTCTTGAAACACACACGCACTCACTTACACAAACATAAACACACAAGGTAATGGCAGCGTTACACACACACACACACGCACACACGCACACACACTAATGATATGAATGCGGTGAGTCATAACCGTGTACGTACACACTGCATGACTGCAAATGTCAGCATATTCCTGCCCAGTTGTGCCTGTAGATACCCACTGGATGCAAATGACTTTGACCGAGGCACCAGCAGAGCTGATTGAAATGATCGAATGTTCAACCTCGGAATTTGTGCGGGGAAACGTGATTGGATATTTGACCTTAAAATCGTGCGGGTGAACACACCTTGTACACTTAGACGTACACTGCAAACATGCTAAGACGTACACCGCAAACACACAAAGACATACACCGCAAACATGCTAATACGTACACCGCAAGCATGCTAATACGTACACCGCAAACATGCTATTACGTACACCGCAAACACGCTAAGACGTACACCGCAAACACGCTAAGACGTACACCGCAAACACGCTAAACCGTACATTGCAAACACGCTAAGACGTACACCGCAAACACGCTAAGACGTACACCGCAAACGTGCTAAGACGTACACCGCAAACATGCTAATACGTACACCGCAAACACGCTAAGACGTACACCGCAAACACGCTAAGACGTACACCGCAAACGCGCTAAGACGTACACCGCAAACATGTGAACACACACCCTACCTGCTCATCGCAAGGCCTGGATAGTTGGCATGCGGCAACCACACACGATGGCAGCCTACACACTGGCCTTGCCTATTCCTGTGTGCATTTGTGGCATAGGGGGGCAAGGTCATTGATGTGAGGATGGCCTTGCCTATTCCTGCATTTGTGGCATTGTGAGGTAAGGTCATTGATATGAGGATAGCCTTGCCTATTCTTGCATATGCTATACTGTGGGGTAAGACCATCCATCCCGGGATCGCCTACTCCTGCACGCATTTGCACCAAAGCAAGGTGACGTTAATGACTGAGAACTCCTACATTTGTGTGTGTATGTGTGTGTATGTGTGTGTGTATGCGATACGGTCAGGTAAGGTCATCCTTCCAAGGCCAGCCTTGTCTAATCCTGCACGCATTTGCATCATAGTGGGGTGTGATAAATGATTTCAAGATTAACTTTTGCCTATTCCTGCATTGGCAATAATGTCAGGTAAGGTCAACGATCTGAGGCCAGCCTCGCCTACTCCTGCACGCATTTGCATCATAGTAGGGTGAAGAAGGTGATCTGAGAAACGGCTTGTGGTTGCGTTTTTTTGCGCCATAATAAGGAGGGGGGGTGCTTATCATGAAAAGAGCGGAACGCATGCTAAGTGAGGTAACCTGTTCTTGAATAACTTATGATCACATGCACGAAAATATATAGCATGCTGATAACTTGCTGTGTAGCTTCACACACACACACACACACACACACATACACGCACGCACACGTACACACACTTTCAGAGCGTACTTATGCACTAAAAATGAGAGCTTTGCTGGCTTTCCTCCCATCAATTCACTTGGACGTGAATTGTCTAAAAAATGGACATGCAACGCTGCTTTGGAATGTTTGATGGTCGTCCAAGGCTCTTAGTTGCAGCCTGGACAGCAATTGGGGGCTGGTCATGAGAAAGGGCTCATAAATATTTATAAGCTAAAAGATTTAAATAGCATGTTAGTATATACGAAACCTACAAGTTGGCAAAAGTCAAATACGGGGGTTGCTAAAACGCAAGAAAAATACAGATGTTCAACAGAGTGGCACAAGCCCAAAACCTGAACAACTCTTGGTACAAGGAAAGAAAGTTTAGTCACTGCTGGTTTAAAGTTCACCAAGGAAAAGTGTGATGCAGCCACGTGCTCCTCACAAATACACACGCACATGCAGATATTAAACACCCAGCCCAAAATTTGGCCAGACAACGAAATCACCATGGTCGCTGTATCGTGCCCTCACAAGAGCATGCACAAGGCAAACATCCAACGCAAGTATTGAGCCTTGCATGCGCAAGAGCATGCACAAGGCATACACCCAACGCAAGTATTGAGCCTTGCATGCGCAAGAGCATCCACAAGGCAAAAACCCAACGCAAGTATTGAGCCCTTGCATGCAAAGAGCATGCACAAGGCAAACACCCAACGCAAGTATTGAGTCTTGCATGCACAAGAGCATCCACAAGGCAAACACCCAACGCAAGTATTTAGCCCTTGCATGCACAAGAGCATGCACAAGGCAAACACCCAACGCAAGCATCGTGTCCTTGCATGCGCAAGAGCATGCACAAGGCAAACACCCAACGTAAGTAATGAGCCCTTGCATGCACAAGAGCATGCACAAGGCAAACACCCAACGCAAGTATTTAGCCCTTGCATGCACAAGAGCATGCACAAGGCAAACACCCAACGCAAGTATTGAGCCTTGCATGCACAAGAGCATGCACAAGGCAAACATTCAACGCAAGTACCGTGTCCTTGCATGCACAAGAGCATCCACAAGGCAAACACCCAACGCAAGTATTGAGCCCTTGCATGCACAAGCACATCCACAAGGCAAACACCCAACGCAAGTATTTAGCCCTTGCATGCGCAAGAGCATGCACAAGGCAAACACCCAACGCAAGTAATGAGCCCTTGCATGCACAAGAGCATGCACAAGGCAAACACCCAACGCAAGTATTGTGTCCTTGGATGCGCAAGAGCATGCACAAGGCAAACATCCAACGCAAGGTTTGACCAGAGGCAACCAAAATTCTTGTCCACTGGATCCTGCCCTTGCAAACACACAAGGGCATGCACACGTGAAGTACCAATGCCACTTACGTCACAGAAAGCAACTTTTTTGTTTTCCATGCTCACTCTGCTCTGCCCTTGCAAACACACGAGGGCATGCACACTACTAGTGCTCATGCAATTTCGTCACTGAAGCTCTCTGAAAAAGCAACTTTTTATATAATATTCTGTTACTTCCATGCTCACTGCGCCCTGCCTTTGCAAGCAAGGAAGAAACAGTAATCCCTTACTCACTCTGCTCTGCCATCGCTAGCCAGAAATGTGCAGACTTTCAACGCCATGTTTGCACGAACAGCGCCCGCTGAAAAAAAATGTGAAACTTTTCTGCCCACCTTGTTCGCTCCACTCTGCCCTTGCACATGAGGATGCGTTTGCGCTCGCCTTCATGCTCTGGTTTATGATCCACACTCAAATCTTTAGCCCGCCACCCAGCAGGCTTGCCTGACTGGCTGGCAGCTCTGAAAGGATGTGTGAGTGTGAGAGAGGGAGTGTGTGCGTGTGTGTGTGTGTGTGTGTGTGTGTGTGTGTGAGAGAGAGAGAGAGAGAGTGCACACGTGTGTACGACTGTGCATATGTGTGTGTATGTAAGTGTAAGAGAAAGAGAGAGTGCGTACATGCGTACGGCTGTGCATACGTGTGCTTCAACTTACGCGTGATTGCGGACTTGTCTACAGATAAACACTGACACACAGACAAGCAAGTGTTTTCATTCACACGCAAATACACACACACACGCACGCACACACACGCACACACACACAAACACGCACACACACACAAATACACACAAACACACACACAAACCCTGCAACCCACCACACCCATGCCATGACATCATAACGATGTCGCTGTAGTAGCCCCTGCTGCACCGCTGACACGAATACAGCAACCACACCAACTAAAAAAAATGCACTTTTATAGAAACCGCAACGGGTGGCCATCCACAGACATTTCTCATGTTTTGGTCAGATCATGACCCCCCTTTTTAATATTAGCCCACATCACTTTGCTGGCTTCCACCCACGCAGTGCTCTTTTCCTTGCGGCAAGCTGAGTGCAGGTGCCTTCTTTTCTATCAGCAAGCCCGGGCCCCCCTCCCTGTACCTATAATAGCCAACAATGCCACGCGAATCCCCCGCCCACGCAGTGGTCAGCTTCTTTCCTTGCAGAAGGCCAACCACGGCAGTGCTGCCGCTGTTCTCGGCGTCGATGCCACTGCTGCTGGATAGCAACGAGTCCACCTGCCGTGTGTGTGCGTGTGTGTGTAGGAGTGTGCGTGCGTGTGTATGTTTGCGTGCATGTGTGCTGTGCGTGTGTGCGTGTGTGTGTATGTGTATGTGTATGTGTGTAGAGGAGTGTGTGTGTCACGCTTGCCCCAATAGATCACGCACAGGCTTTAAGCACACAACCACACCTCATGGAAGGTGTTGACGTAAGCGTTGTGAGGCTTCTGCCGTCCCAGAAGCAGACAGCCGCGAAGGACGCCCGGCAAACTGCAGGGTCGTTGCGTGTGTATGTGGCTATGTGTGTGTATGTATCTATGTGCGTGTGTATGTGTCTATGCGTGTGTGCGTGCGTGCGTGTGTTTACGTGCGTGTGCGTATGTGTGTGTGGGTGTGTGTGTGTGCGTGTGTGTGTGTGCGTGTGTGTGTGTGTGTGTGTGTGTGTGTGTGCGAAGCATACGTTGTATGATGCATACAATTTTTAATGCGCATATGGTGAAGCCGGACTTGCATATGACACACGTAACATAGGATTGGCCAGAAACCGTACATTTACACACACAGGCAGGGTTGACCAGAACTGTATATAAACACACCGTATATGACCGTCTATTGGGGGATTTCCCTGCCAAAATTATCGTACATACACCGTATACCTATGGTTCTGGCCAACCCTACCTGTGTACGCTCCCCCCACACATGCATGTGCATTTACACACGCATACACACACACATACACTCGCTCACAGAACCAAGTTTTTGTACCCTCCCCCTGGCGCCTTAGATACACTGCAGAGTGCCTGCACTTGTTTGACACAAATTTGGCGGTAAAGCCACAGACAGCTACACACAAGCATACACGCGTGCACGCACACACGCACAAACACACGCACACACGCACGCATACACACACAGAGAGAAGTAAGTGCTGAGAATCTTGCAAGTGCTGATCTTCCAAGTGCACACCCAGCTCCAGGGCAAAGCAGCAGCAGCAGCAGCAGCAGCAGCAGCAGCAGCAGCAGCAGCAGCAGCAGCAGCAGCAGCAGCAGCAGCAGCAGCAGCAGCAGTAGCAACAACAAGAGCAGCAGCAGCAGCAGCAACAACAAGAGCAGCAGCAGTAGCAGCAGCAGCAGCAACCACATGAGAAGCAGTGGTGCACACCTGCTCTTGATGAATTCAGACACCCTGTGGCCCTCTGCCCCGTGCCCGTCCATCACACCAAACAGCACCTGGCTGGCGTTAACAAAGGGCTGCATGTGTGTGTGTATGAGCGTGTGTGTATGAGTGTGTGTGTGTGTGAGTGTGTGCATGCTTCTGTGAGCCAGAGTGTGTGTGTGTGTGTGTGTGTGTGTGTGCGTGTGTGAATGCACATGCATGTGTGGAGGGAGTGCAAGCAAGTAATAAACAACAGTGCATCAAGAATATCAACAATTGCTGCCACACATTGTTTACGGATCCTGGTGTACTCCTCTTTTCTAGTTGCATTTCCTGCAGCAAATCCAAACACACACGCATGCGCACATAAACACACACCCACACACACATGCACGCTCTCTCTCTCACTCACTCACTCACACACACACACATGCCACAAAACACAAGCACCTGCTGCACCTACTCACCTGCACCACCATGCATCTGTCTTGGTTGGCCTCCTTGTAGCCAGGGGCAAAGCCCTTGCGACTGATGGCAGCGATGCTCAGTCCTAAGCCTGCAGAAAGTTTGTGTTGTGTGTTGTGTGTGTGTGTGTGTGTGTGTGTGTATGTGTGTGTGTGTGTGTGTGTGCGTACGAGCGGTGTGCGTGCCTGTGTGTGTGAGTGTGATTGTGTGCGTGCGCGTGCAAGGGTGTGTGTTTGGGTGCAAGGGTGTGTTGAATTGTTTATGTGTGTGTTGAATTGGATGTCGGTTATGCTCTGAGCCCTGTTGCGTTCAGAGTTGTGACAATCGTGTCGGTGAGAGTATGTTGGTGGTCGTAATATCTGTGGCTGGCTGAGACCAGTCAGCAGCCAATCAACAAAACAACCTGGCTGAAAAGTACCCTTTCTGAATCCTTTTTAGATTTGTATTCTTTATAAGACGGTCAGATTTGGATGTTTCATATAAGGCCCTGGCTTACCTCTCACGTATACCTGTTATAAACGCATGACCTTTTGAGTTTGTCAGTCGAATTATGAGGAATTTTAAAAGTAGCATGATCTCGACACACACACGCACACACACACACACAAAGCGCATGAATGAAGGGTGCTTGGCGCTTGGCCCATACAATATGGTTAATGCATCATATATGTTTGCATGCGTTTGAAAATTCCGTGAATCGAGCAGCTGAATCGAGTTTAGAATTGACAATACACCGTGCTCTCGCGTGTGTAACGCCTGCGTTTCTCCGTCGGGCTACAGACACATGCATGCAAATGGTTTTTACCTGTGGGGTCGGCCAGGTACGTGTGTACATAGCACAAATTACTTGACCATATAAGTGGAGAGTCAGCTGCCTAAAGAATTTGTATACCCACGTAAACTGTATCTATTTAAGTGGTATGCACACAGTCCTGGCCGGCACTAAGTATGCGCAGCCTAGAGAAGCTCCACACACTACTTTTGATGTATGGATACTACCGTACTTTTGCGGACTCATCCTGGTGCCTAAGTTTCATAAATATTAAACGTAACCCCGGGTAACTCCGGAGCCTCAAAATAAACATTTTAGCCATTCCCGCACAAATCCCGGTGGGCATTTACCCCAGGCAGTGCTGCGTGTGTGAGTATGCGTGCACATGCACATGTATGCGTGCGCATGTGTGTCGTGCTGCAGGTGCTGGGGCAGGTGCTGGGGCGCATGTGTGTCGTGCTCCAGGTGCTGGGGCGCATGTGTGTCGTGCTGCAGGTGCTGGGGCTGCTGCAGGTGCTGGGGCAGGTGCTGGTGCTGGTGCAGGTGCTGGTGCTGGGACGGGGCCTTCTCCGCTCATCACTGTTCACTCACCGACAAAACTTAATTTTCGCCAATCCCCCGCAACCCCAGAGCCTCAAAATAAATATATATTAAACGATACCGGAACCACCCCGGAGGGCAAAACACGTTATTTACCCGGGATGATATCGGAAAGGTACGGTATACAACTGGCGCTAAGAGTTCAGACGAGCCCGATGCTGCGATTGACCTGCACCGCCCTTAACTTGATCCCAACTCAAATGGCCCCCTGCCTGCACGCACGCTGCGCTAACGCTGCAGACACGCTGCGCTAACGCTGCACGCACGCTGCGCTAACGCTGCACGCACGCTGCGCTAACGCTGCACGCACGCTGCGCTAACGCTGCACGCACGCTGTGTCAACGCTGCACGCACGCTGCGCTAACGCTGCACTTATGCTGCGCTAACGCTGCACTTATGCTGCGCTAACGCTGCACGCACGCTGCGCTAACGCTGCACTTATGCTGCGCTAACGCTGCACGCACGCTGCGCTAACGCTGCACTTATGCTACGCTAATGCTGCACGCACACTGCGCTTATGCTGCACTCATCAACCCAAACAGCACGCGCCCAAACAGCACGCGCCCAAAATGTCTCTTTTTGTCCTGTCACTAGTAGGCTAGTAGGGAAAGGGCCTGATCCTGAGTTTATATGGGGAGTGGATTCACTGCCTGCTTGGTTTATTCTTTTTCTGTTGTGCTGTACGCTCCTTTTCCTCAATGAATGTGGGAAGTGGCATCACTGCCTGCGTGGCGCTTTCCCTTTTCCCAATTTTCTTCTTCTCATGCTCTTCACCTGCATCGGAGGCAGGCAGCAGCTGCGAGGCTTGGGCGCTGAGGGACGCTCTCCTGGTCGCTCGAATGACATCCAGCCTGAAGGGCACACACCGCTTGCTGCAGAAGGGGGGGGAGTGTGTGTGTGTATTGTGTGCAACATGTGGGATGAGCTGACATGACCTTCAGCCTGAAGGGCACACACCGCCTGCTGCAGGGGGGAGGGGCTTGTAGGGTGAATGTCAGGGTTAATTGAACAACAGTACAAATAGGGACTTTTTACATTTTTTGCTATGCTTGTCATGTGCGTGTGTATGTGTGTGTATGTGTGTGTGTGTGCGTGTGTGTGTGTATGTGTGTGTGTGTGTGTCTGTGTGTACGAAAACAACAAGCTACAACCATTTTGCGTAAAAGTACCAGTCTGTTGTGGATTTTTGTGTAGTAAATATAGTATTGTTAATCATGCACAAAAACATGCACACACAAAGACACGCCTGCACACACATATACACATACGCACGTACACACACATGCACACACACGCACACACGCGCACACACACAGACGCACACATACAAACACATACACACACACAGACGCACACATACAAACACATACACACACACACACACACGCACGCGCGCGCATGCACTCGCACACACGCAAGCAAACGTGCTTGAGCGTGTCAACACATATATGCAAGGGCACTGGCACAGGTAATCACACGTGCGCACTCACACATAATTGCACTATCCTAATTGGCACTCATTTCAAACATGTGACGCACGTGGTTCGTCCACCCCCTACCTCCCTGCGTCGGTGCAATAGTCTTTGAGCTGGAGCACATGGGAGAGCTTCAAGTGCTGGCGGGCAGTTGCTACAGCTGAGGCGTCCCCCTCAATGGGCTGCTGCACGGCCTGCTCGTCCGTGATGAGCGTGGGGAGCTGCTGTGCACCAAATGATGGCCCGCCCCCCAAGTCATTAAACCTCAGGCATACTAAATGGGGATGCTGGGAGTGGTCTCTGTGATCCAGGACGGTCTCATCCAGGGCATCAATTCCTTGTTCTAAAGCTGGCCAGTATCCGCGCTCTTCGAAGCTCAGCTCATGGACGTACGTGTTACTCATAAATTGGGTCTTATGGATATTTAATTTTCATGCTGTTTTTGTCAGCAGATCAGGTGTGTGTGGTTGCTATACGATCATAGCTAATAAAAATATGTAGTTTATCCCTGTCTTCATTTCTATCTGCATTATTTTCTCAAGGCAGTTCCCCTGAAATTACAGCACCTGCACCTGCAAACCATGCTCCTCCATATCCCCCATGCAACCCCGTTGGCCATGAGCAGAGGGACTAGGAAGTGCAGGCGAGGGACCTGCTCTGTGCAAGCAAGCCAACCAAGGATTATTCCTTCTTCCCCACAAGAGCATGCTATTTTTGATGGGAGAGAGGAGGGTGTCAGTGCAAGACCAGATGGTGTCGCTGTAGAGAAGCAGCATGGAGTCAGCAGAAGAGGCCTTCTGACTTCCAGCGCAGTCGGTGTGCTTGGAAGCCAAGTCCTCTTTCCCCCCCTTGCTGAAGCTGCCCTCCTCCAGCTGCCTGCATCACAGCTACAGAATCGTTATATACTGGTGCGTTGCCACAGCATAATCTGAACTGCAGAAGGGGAGGGGATTGTATGCACTGTATCAGCGGATGGAGTTGACTAACCTTTTGCTTGCAGATCCGAGCTGGGGAAAGCTATGAAGACGCAAACAACAGGGTTGCCCACAATCCAGTGTGGAAGACGAGCCAGTCGTCCGGACTGACAAAGAAAGGCATTAAACAGGTTCTCAATCAGGTACAGAAAGGTAGTCCCAGCGACATCTATCCATTGTAAGTACGTACGTGCTCACGCTCATTTATATACAGAGAGGGTGTGGGTACACTGCATGCTTTAGGTCCATGAGAAGGTAGGAAGTGTTGCCGTTGTGGTGTGGTAGTCTCGTCATAAGATTTATCAGACATCAAAACCCATCCTACTCTCTTTTGCAGCACTCTTAACAGTGTTACTGGCAGCAAAAAGATGTCGAGTTAACCAGCAAGAGCAGCGTCTCACCATTGTCTGTTGTTGTGTGCTTGTTCCAAAATTCCCTCCAAGTCCATAAGTCCATTGGACCTGAAAGCAAAGTTTCTGCACCTTTTGCTCGTCAAAACTGGTTAGGCTCTGGAATCCTGGCGGTGCCGAACGTGCTTGTGAAAAATAGCGTGAGAAAAAAGAGGATATCCACCTACCTCTTAATCATTACATATTGCACATAGACGGTGCCGGCAGTCAATGCGCTGGGCGTTCAAGAAGACCTGGCTTTTATCTGGGCTTCCATATGGCAGAGCTCATACATGGTAAGCTCGAACCTAAAATTTTCTTTGTGTTCTTTTGGATGAATGCAAGTGCTAATCGACCAGATTGTCTAGGATCTGATTACTTTAAGGCCAGATTTCCCTGTGACAATGTGACGCTAAAATTCCTGTCATGCTTAGCATCTATGATCTGTGATAATTGGGCCTGATCTGAAACGTGGTCCATACATACTGCATTACAGAGATAGCGTGAGATTTTGACTTTCAACTGTTCTACACTTTTGACTTTCAACTGCTCTACACTTCCCTTGTGCTCTCACCCTCGCTTCTGTCCTCATTTGCAAATGCAGACCGCAGAAATTATCGCTTACGAGTTGAGCTTAGGGAGGAGCCAGATTGGTGAGAGGAATGTTTGGGAACAAGGACTGCTTTACGCAGTGGCCTGGTGATACATATTTGCACATGAAAAGGAACACTGCTTCTTTGTGTCCGCCTTTTTTGTGAGCATTAGTTTTTGGATGGCCTGGGGGCTGAAGCTTGCAACCTGCAGCTCCTTTTAATTTTGAAATGCTGATGCACACACAACACACAACACACACAACACACACAAAACACCCCTTTTTCCACCTTACCTCAAAAGCCATGATTCGTGCTCATCTGCAGTGCCTGAGTACTCTTTCCTTGATGCTAGAGGACTTGGGGCGTATGAAGGTTGGTACCCCTTGTTTCTTCTTCGCTTGGCACTTTACCTCACAAATTGTGTTCCTGGGCCAACGGGCTGTCGCCATAGCACCTGTAATATACTCATTTATATGCCAAAACAAGCATACAGGACGCATGTGGCTGTGTTATAGAAGAACACATTTAGATACGTACCATATCGTACACACATGCGGCTCCGGTCAAGCTTGCTTTATCCTTCTCAGTTGCCAGTACCGTATTTAACTTGTCTTTTATATTTGATGCAAACCGGCCCTCTGGCTAGCTCATTATAAATGAGTGGGCAGAACTTTGTAGTTTGTTGCCTGAGCTGCAGGCATAAACACACGATACAGACGTACACACACAAAAAAGTTGTCTCCGCTGCTTTGCTGCAAGAAAGCGTTCTTATTTTGCATAACCAACAGCTGCTTTAGCACATTAACTCTACCCTTTTCTTTTCCTCTCTCTCTCTCTCTCTCTCTCTCTCTCTCCCTCTCTCTCTCCTCTCTCTCTCTCTCCCTCTCTCTCTCTCTCTCTCTCTCTCTCTCTCTCTCTTTTGGGTGTTCGACTTGCTACTTCCTGTTCAACCCACGTCCTACTATCCTGAACTGTAGTTCCTCGCCACAAAAAAGACAGGCCCTCTCTCTACCAAGCACCGGCTCCTTTCTCCAAATTTACTGCAACTCACCTACATGATTTGAACTACTCTGTACCGTAAAAGAAGTGAGCTTTTGTTTCCCCCCTCTTTCGTACCAGGGGGAGAGGTAGCACTAGTGGCCCAGCAGGTGAATGAGTTTGATGAAAAAGACTCAACGTGGAGACCGCAGAAAGGTACACAAGTGTCATTACAGGGCTTATACCAAAACCATACAAATTAGGTATCAAGATTTTAGTAAAGATGTTTGCTATTTGTTTGCACGGATCTGGCCACCCCTCACATCAGCCAGCCCGTGATTGTGTGGTATTGGTCATGGAAACAGCTCCAAAGAGCTGGCCCCAAAAGGTAAATGATGTAAAGAGGAGGGGAAAAGGAGTGTGTCTCCTTTTTGCAGGACCGTGAAGCAGGCCTCTTAGGCTGACCAGCAAGCTTGGATTTGTTGTCTACCTTGCGTCCATCTTATGTAAACCAAAAGGCTCGTGGGTGCCCTTTTGAAACTATCTTTTTGGTGCTTGTTTGCACATTTCAATGTTGCCATGTGTGGTGTGCCGACTTAAGTGTTACCTTGTATGGTGCTTGCATGGACTGAAGGACAAGACGGCACTCCCCACGAGAGTCTGAGTGATGTGCTTGTTCGGGTCAGGCAGGTGAGTGTGAAATATGAAGATCAATGCAAGGCCACGTGGAAAAAGGAAAAAAGCAAAAGCAGATGAAAAGAAATCAGCATGCAATTAGAAGAGCTCCTAGCCAAAGCCCCCCAAAGGTGTCGTCTTTCGATTATGTGTCATCATTGGTCATGTATCATATATAGGGTTGGCCAGAACCGTATATCTGCACCGTATATGACCGTATGTATGGTGATTTCCCTGCTTAAAATACCGTGTGTACACTGTATATACCTAGAAATGTATGGTTCTGGCCAACCCTTGATATATCATCGCGTAGCATTTGCAGCATAGCTATATGGATAGTGCAGCCTAATTGGTCCAGCCTTGTCCACTGTGTGGCTCTGTTTTGCCTGTGTACATTTTTACACATAAATTCATTAGTTTACACAATGAACAATGACATGTTGTTCATTGGTCGTGCTCCAAGCTCAGTGTGCGTCTCAAATGTCTCGTTTCGCAATAAGATCTGTGCGAGCAGGCTGCGTGCTCAAATCTGTCTCCTGAATTTAATACCAAAAATGAAGGAACTACGCAAGATGTGATGAGGCGTATCTCCTGAATTGAATACCAATAACGAAGGAACTACGCAAGATGTGATAAGGCTTGTCTCCTGAAATGGATACCAATAACGAAGGAACTACGCAAGATGTGATCAGGCTTGTCACCTGAATTGAATACCAATAACGAAGGAATTACGCAAGATGTGATAAGGCTTATCTCCTGAAATGAATACCAATAACGAAGGAACTACGCAAGATGTGATCGGGCTTGTCTCCTGAAATGGAAACCAATGACGAAGGAACTACGCAAGATGTGATAAGGCTTGTCTCCTGAAATGGAAACCAATGACGAAGGAACTACGCAAGATGTGATAAGGCTTGTCTCCTGAAATGGATACCAATAACGAAGGAACTACGCAAGATGTGATAAGGCTTATCTCCTGAAATGGATACCAATAACGAAGGAACTACGCAAGATGTGATAAGGCTTGTCTCTTGAATTGGATACCAATAACGAAGGAACTACATAAGAGGTGATAAGGCTTGTCTCCTGAAATGGAATCCAATGACGAAGGAATTACGCAAGATGTGATGAAGGCTTATTTCCTGAAATGGATACCAATAACGAAGGAACTACGCAAGATGTGATAAGGCTTGTCTCCTGAATTGGATACCAATAACGAAGGAACTACATAAGAGGTGATAAGGCTTGTCTCCTGAAATGGAAACCAATGACAAAGGAACTACGCAAGATGTGATAAGGCTTATCTTTTGAATTGAATACCAATATCAAAGGAACTACGTAAGATGTGATAAGGCTTGTCTCCTGAAATGGATACCAATAACGAAGGAACTACGCAAGATGTGATAAGGCTTGTCACCTGCGTAATCCTTTCAGTCGTCCCTTTCCTTTCTGGAGGAGCGCACAAAACTTAGTGCATGAAAGTTCCTTCTTCTCAGAAGGCGTTGGGATTGGATTCACAGCCTGAGCGCTTTGTTCACAGTGGACTGCCCCGAAGCCAATTGGATAGACTGTATGGGGGATTGACTGTATGGGGGTGAATTTGCGACCCCTGAGCAGCTTGTTCTCATACTTAGCACATACGACAATGCAGGTCATGAGCGTGTGTGAAACGCAGTATCCAGCTTGTTCTCATACTTAGCACATACGACAATGCAGGTCATGAGCGTGTGTGAGACGCAGTATCGTGGAGAAAACATTTTACTCGTTGCTCCCGACTCCGACGTCCTGTCTGTCCTTCAGGTGAACCTACTTTCTTGTAGTGTCTGACTCACACACCCCTCGATTCCCATAGGCAATGCCATGCATAAAGGGTGGTTTTTAGGCTTGTAGTCCAGACCTTGCCGTGCTTATTCAAAAGTCGAGAAGAACTGCACGCTTGTGTCAAGTCAGTCAAGTCACCTCTTATGAATCTATTATGAATTATGGAGCTAGTGGAGACAATTTCTGGCTGTGTTTTGTTGCCCTCATTTTAATTAATAAATTAGGAGGAGTAGGGAACGTGAAGGGCACAAGGGCTTGATAAAATAAAGCGGGCTGAAGCCAAAAAGGAAAAGATATTTGAGCAGGCACTCACAACCATTGCCCATATACATAGGGCTGGCCATAACCACCTATCATACTAGTATGGTGTGTTAATGGTGGTTATGGTCGAAAATTTGTACATGTACACTCATACGGTGTGGGTATATATTTTACTTTGCCAGTCTTCATAAGGATGATCAGAAAAAGCAGGGCACTAGCTATGCAATGCTGGGTGGCCTTCGTGTTTTAAAAGGGTATGCACAGGGTTGCAGAGAAATATGCATGCACATCTTGGAAAATTCAGAATGGATGCAAGTCTTACAGAGTACGTTAGTATTTTTAACATAATTAACTGATAGGGTTGACCAGGACCGTCCGTTTTCATTGCGCATGGGAGGTTTCTCTGCCAAAAAACGCTGTATAGGTATACATATAAATGCGTTAATTTTGGCCAATACAACATATTGCGTGACTATAATATGTATGGCACGACATTGTGCATGGCATTAATGAGCAAAGCAGCACGCGGATAATTGATGAATATTAAACAAAGCAGAGTTTTTTAAACACTGTTATGCACATTCATGATCCACATGGTGCAAACAAACAAAGCATACACACACACACACTTATCCTGGCAGGCAGCTGTGCTGGGAGTCGACCTGCGGCAGCATACACAATTCACCCTCCCACTAGGTATGCAGAATGCATTGCAATATGGAAATGAAAGGATTAGGTAGGAGAATAGGAAGAAGTACGTATGGGTTGCATAACTGATACTCTTTTTGTTTTTGTAGCCTCTTCATTTCATGACATTGTTGCTTTGACCGTTTGCTTATGCACGATCCTCCAGATGGAATGTTGTGGCTCTGCATTTATTGAATGGTGCAGAACACACAAAAACATCCTTTTCTAATCCGTGACTGTGGTGTATAAGCTTTCTGAGTACATTTTATTTTCCTTGCAGGGGGAGTGCGGGAATTGACCTTAGCCTCGGAACCATATGACGCCTCCCCAAGGCAGTTCACTTGCCCTAATCCCCCCAGTTGTGTTTTGTGAGAGGTTGACAACAGCTGCCAACGATTGGCGTTTGGACTGACGTATTGGTTGTTATTGGCTGTCTATGTGCATTGTTTGACAATTGTAGCGGGCAAAGAGCAGGATAAGAGCTCATGTTGGCATGAAAAAGCATCATAAAAGCTAGAACAAGCAAGATGCCATCGAACCTCGGAGACTGGGGGCACAGCGTGTCTGGTCTCTCTGTCCCTCCTGTTCGCGCTCCTTCAAGCCAACGAACATCCCTTTCTCTGTAAAGAGTTTACAGAGTTAACAGATAAAGCCATCAGTCAAAACGTGCGACTGCTTGGCTGCGTATGTAAAACGTGTAAAAAATGTAATGTTAATGTAACACCAGACTTGTGCTATCCGGCTATGTGCACGCTTTTGGCCGTGCATTCTTGCCTTGCCCACAATGTTGGCTCTGTCCAGATGAGGCACTCTTCTCTTGCCCACAATGTTGGCTCTGTCCAGATGAGACACTCTTCTCATGCCCACAATGTTGGCTCTGTCCAGTTGAGGAGCAGGATTTAAACGCAAGCAGTAAACGCCAACCCCCTCACAACTAAAAAGCTGTAAGCATGGAGTTTAAGGTCCAGGTAAAGATCTGATTGCACAGATCAAGGGGCGCTATGGACACACAAACGTACAAACACAAGTACGTATGCGTAAATACACCCTAACATACACACACATGTGTTGGTCACTCACATCTATTATTGATCTGTGATAAGCCTCATGAACATTTGCAACAATGTTGTCTTGTGGTAAGCTACGGGTCTAACAGACCATCCGTCCCGGCCATTGCCAGCCTCAAATTGCACTCTCTGTGTTCTTTCCCACCCCCTTATCCCCGGGTGATTTTCCAGTAGGGCAACCCAGTCAGTGCCCAGTTGGTTTTAGGTTTTCTCTTGTAACACAACAACACAACTTCTTCTTTTGTGTCTGAGCTTATGGATTTATTATTGACTGGCGATTCCATGGGCCAATCAGACGAACAGTCTTGTGAAGGTCCGCATAGAAATGTAAACCTGCGTTCTCGTTTTCCCTTTTTTCCTTTTTTTTTTTTTTGGTGGGGGTTGTTACACGGTCCTCAGCAAGGGCCTGACAGAATGAAGGAAAAAAACCTATTAAGACTGGGAAAAGGAAAACTCCTGCCTAAAACAGAAAAACCCTCCTTGAAAA